>Ga0209541_10009455_pt1 | contig 15802 bp, 19 predicted proteins | sample RifCSPlowO2_01_FD_184027 | JGI IMG/M metagenome (GOLD analysis project Ga0209541, IMG submission 184027) | Groundwater microbial communities from Rifle, Colorado - Rifle CSP2_plank lowO2_0.1 (SPAdes) (version 2) | ecosystem: Environmental > Aquatic > Deep subsurface > Groundwater | place...
TACTTAACTTATCCGAGTAATTGGAAAAAGGCGCAAAAAATAGCGCAAAAAATAATTCAAGATTATTATGACAAGAATATTAAAAAAGAATTAAAGAAAACATTTATAAGAGAATTTAAGGGGCAAGATAAAGTAGTTCCGAGAATAGGAATTAATGAAAAAGGAGTGGTTTTAAAGTTTAGATATTTAGTTGATTTTAATATTATTAACGAAACCAAAGGCGAAATGGTTAAAATATTATTAGATAAATTAAAAAGCAAAGATATTATCCTCGGCAAGATTGAAGATATTAAATCAAAGGACTATAAATTTTTAGATAAAAATTAGTTTAGAGAATTTTTAGAATCTGTTTAAAATTATTTTAAAAATAGAGTTTTGGGTTTTTCAAATTCCCCCTTAAACTCAGACTTCGTCTGAGACCCGCCCTTCAATTTTTTTATGTATTTCCAAATTTTAGTAAAAACCCCAAACTCTGTATAGAATTACTTTTTAGTTATTTTCTTAATAAATAATTTAAGTTTCCTAAATTTTTTTCCAAATTATCGTGTTCGATATTAGTAATGAAATTATATTCTTTCAGCAAATCTAATTTCTGTTTATATCTTTTATCTTGGGAATTGCAAAAATACCAGGGATATAATCTGATTAAACCTTCAATTTCTTTTTTGTTATAGTTTTCTAAATCTTTGCGTTTTAGGATTTGTTCAGGAGTTGTTTGAGAATATAAAACTACTGATTCCAAAAATATTGCAACATCTTCATACATAGATTCTCCAGCATATGGATTTAGACAACCATCTTTAGGATCCATTGTTCCATCTTTCCAAGTAACCTCCAACAATATTTTTGAAGGATTATAAATATATTTAATCTCACTATTTTCATAATTAAATTGTGCTATTCCTTTCCATTTTTCTGAAAATTTTGAACCTATTTTATCTAAATAATTATTTCTAGTGTGAGCAGCTTCGTGATACAAGGTTTCTTTTCTGTAATCTTCACATAAATAAACGTGATTGCCTCGTGCAAAACCCCTTAAATTAGGATGACAATTTTCCCAATCTTCTCTTCCAATTATATATATTGTATCTAAATATTCTTTAAGACCCGGATTAAGTTGATTAAAAATACTTGTGTCAGTCCTTGTTATTGGAGTATATTTTTCAAGAGGCAGTTGTTTTTTTCCGCAGCTGCTAAAAGTTAAAGCTGTAATTGTTAATGGAAGAATTAATTTTTTAACCAATCCATTTCTTATTTTTTGTATCATTGAACAGCAACCAATAGGTAAGTTTAAATAGTTTTTTCTTATTATTTTTTTATGACAGCTAAAATTTTTAGAGGTTATCGGCATCATCAGGATTCTTGATTTTCTTAGCTGCGCTTTTAATACTAATCTTTTTATATCATTTAATCTTAAATTAAATTATGGCGGTTGTAGTTCAATGGCAGAACGTGCGACTGTGGCTCGCGAAACGGGAGTTCGATTCTCCTCTTCCGCCCTTTTCCGAAGGAAAAGAGAGGCAACTAGAAACTTGTTTCGAAGTTCCGCCCTTTCAGATTTTGTAAGAAAATGAAAATTCAAATTATAAAATCAAAAAAAGAAGATTATAAAAAATTTGCAGAAATTTATAAAACAGAGTTCTCAAAACCTCCATATAATGAGCTCTGGACAAAAAAGAAAGCTATCCAAAAAATAAATATTCTTTCAAAATATTGCGATATCTGGAAAATAATTTATAATAGAGAAATTGCAGGATTTGTTGCTATAAATCCTTCTTGGTTTTTTCCAGGGAAATACGCATTTGGCGAAGTTATTGCAATAAAAAAAGAGTTTCAAGAAAAAGGAATTGGAAAATTTGCGCTTAATGAAATCTCTAAAAAATACAAGCAAGAAGGATTTGAATATCTCATGGGAGTTGTAAACACTAAATCAAAAGCAATCAAACTATATAAAAAGCTGAAAATACTTCCAAGTAAAAATAACTTGTTTATTGAACGGAGGTTAAGATAAAATGGAATCAATAAAAGGATTTAAAGATTATACGGGTGAAGAAGCAAAAAAAAGAGCAGAAATAAAAAAAATCTTAGTTGAAACTTTTGAAAAATACGGATTTGAGCCAGCTGAAACCCCCGTAATTGAAGCAGAAGAATTTGTCAGAGGCGAAAATGCAAATGACGAAGCAGTATCGGATATTTACACGCTTGAAGACAAAGGAAAAAGAAAACTCGCTTTAAGATATGAATTTACTTTTCAATTAAAAAGATTAATGCAAAATAAAAAACTTCCCTATAAAAGATATCAGCTTGGAGAAGTTTTCAGAGACGAGCCTGTTTCTTCAAATAGATTTAGGCAGTTTGTTCAGAGCGACATTGACATAATCGGCTCAACAATTAAAGATGACGCTGAAATCTTGGCTCTAACAAAAGAAGTTCTGGAAAGATTAGGAATTAAATTTAAAATTTATATCGGCAACAGAGCATTATTAAATGAAATTCTTGAAGAACTTGGAATTAAATCAAATCAAAACCAAATTTTAAGGGAAATTGACAAATTAGATAAACTTTCTGAAGCAGAAATTAAATCAAACTTAAAAAAATATAAAGCAGAAAATTTGGTAAATATTTTGAAAAAACCCGAAAAATATTTTGAGAAATACGAAAACTATAAAAATATTGCTGAATTAAAAAAACTCTGTAAGAATTATGGCATGAATTTTGGATTTCAGCCGTCGCTTGTTAGAGGATTGAGTTATTATAACAAAAATGTATTTGAGATTAAAACACCAGAAACTAATGGAACAATTGTCGGCGGGGGAAGTTATATTTTTAATGGGATTCAGAGCGCAGGAATTTCTTTTGGATTAGATAGATTAAGCTCCTTGGCTAAGATAGATTATGAAAAAGAAAAATATCTTATTATTTCTCTTGATAAAGACAGAGAAGCGATAAATATTGCAAACAAATTAAGAGAAAAAAATAAAATAGTTAATTTGTTTTACGGCAAGCCGTCAAAAGCTTTGGAATATGCAAACTCGTATAAATTCTCCAAAGTAATTTTTGTTGGGGAAAAGGAAATTAAAAACAAAAAGTTTATGGTTAAAGATATGAAAACTGGGAAGGAAAAAGAATTAAATTTAGATTAATTTTTTTCATTGCAGAAATAACTTATAAGTTCTTTGTTTCTGACTTCTGGATGAAATAAAACTCCATAAATTTGTTTTGTTTTGTGTTTTATTGCTTGAGGAATTTCAAGTTCCTGTGAACTTGCGAAAACTTCAAACTCGTTGTTGTTAATAGTTGCATAATTGTGCAATAAATAAACTTCATTTAGCGATGGCTTAAAATTTAAAAATTCTTTCTTGTGCCCTTCAAGGTATTCAAATTGAATTTTTATTTGTCCTATTTCTTTGTTTTCAACAAGAACCCCGCCAAAAATCAGCGAGATAATCTGCATTCCTCCGCATATCCCAAGAATTGGTTTATCCCAGAGGGATGACCCTGCTGGGCCTTTTAATTTTGGAAATTTTATCCATTTAAAATGTTCTAAGTTATCTAAATACTCATTATCTTTTAGAGAAGTTCCGCAAATAATAATTTTGTCTAGTTTTTTATTTAACAGTTCTTTATCTGTAATTTTTTTGTAATAAATTGTTTGGTATTCAATTTTTTCTCTCCTTAAAATGTCTTCAATTGGTTTTACAAATTCCAGATAATGAAGTTTCTCTTTGCAGATATTGATTATTAAAATCATTTTTTTATTTTTTCAAGTTCTTTTTTGGCATCTTCTGAAAGAGCCATAACTGCCTGAACATAAAGTTTGCTTGGATTATAGCTGTATACTGCTCTTGAAATATTTCCTGTTTTTTTCTTAAAATAAGATAAATAATTTGCGACAGAAAAAATATTATTGTCCATACTGCATAAGTCATTTCCTATAAACCATAAATTTAACGACGACGGAAGAAATTGCCCGTATGAGATTGCCCCTGCATAGCTTGATCTTAAATTAAAAACATCCAGGTTGTTTTTTTTGCAAAGTATTAAAAGTTCTTTAAGATGTGTTTTTGCAAATTCTTTTTTATAATCTTTTACATACAATGAAACATAAACATTAAATGGATTATATTCGCCTTCTATTTCTCCAAATTCTGATTCAATTCCAATAACTGATGCAATTAATTCTTTTTTTATTCCATAAGTTTTTTCTGCTTCTAAGAGTTTTTCTAAATTGTTATTAATAAATTCTGGAATTTTTTCTTTTTTTCTATCATATTTTATGGCTTTTTTGTATTCGTCTATATTTTTAATTTGTATTTCTGCAGCTTTTGTGAATAGGGTATCAATTTGCGGGTAAATCTCAAATCTTGAATCTTTTAAAAGCGAATCAATTTTAAATCCTTTTGTGTCTAAATAATTAACAAGAAGGGGAATATTTTCGTGATTTTGCGCATTGCTGTTAAAAGAATATGAGAAGATTAAATTTGCAATAAATATCTTTTTTAGTAAATTCATTTTATTCAATTTCCAATTCCATTCTCCAGGAATTTTTTCCGGTTGAAGAAATTTTACACCCTTTAGGGTGATCTCCGTGGGATTTGTGGATAATTTTTAGTTCTCTTTTAAATAAAGGGCAGTTTAACACAAAAGTTTCAAATTCTCCACCCTCACCAGCAATATTGATTTTATATTTTTGATTAATTTTTTTTAATTCATTAATAATTTCCTGATTTATTTCTTTTCCAAGCCAAGATTCATCTAAAGGATAGGCGAAAACTCCGGTAATAATTGTCTTGAATTTATTTTGAATTAATTCTGAAAGATATTCCTCTTCGTTTTTTTGCCAAAGAGGATTAAAACATTCCAAATTTAATTTATCGCAGATTTTTTGTATTCTTGAACTTTGATAAATGCTTTGAATTGCTCCTGTAACTATTCCTTCAATTTTGTATTTTTGTTTGGCTTTTTCAATTGCTTTTTCTAAATCTTTTAATTCCTCTTCTTTATTTCCTTTTGTTTTTTGAATAATTAACGGAATTTCCATAACTTTTGCCTGTTCTTTTGTTTTGTCAATTGAAGGTGTATGAAACATATAAGATTCCGGGTTTTCAGAAAAAATTGAAATTAAACAAGTTAATTCATAGCCGTATTTTTTTGCAAGCCATGCCGAATACATTGAATCTTTTCCTCCTGAAAATAAAATTCCGAGTTTCATTTGATAAATTTCCTGTTTAGCTAATGAATACAAAAACTTCTTGTTTTTGCTTTCATAAAAAGAAGGATAAATAAAAAGTTTTTAAGGATATTGATTTTGCAGTTTTATTGGAATTTAAAAAAATTATTAGATTTCTTCAGTTTCATTTTTTAAGCTTGATATTTCCTCTTCAATATTTTCAACTTCTCTTAATTCTTTAAAAGGATCCTCGTTATGCTTCAAAAAAGTTTTTCTTTCCCAGATATAAATGTCTTCGAAATGAGCGTTTTGTTCAAGCCAAATTTTTTTTTGATGCTCTAAATATAACAAAGGCGCAAAAGAAAAAATTCTCTCATGTTTTTCTTCTCCGATTATATGATTATAATGAATTTTTTTTTCATTTTTGTTTTCTTCAAGAGAATAAATTATTTTTGAAAAAATTTGTTTTATTTTATCTTGTATGCTTAACTTCCTTTTTGGAAATGAGATTCCAATCTCCCTTAATGCGCCGTGTTTTACAATTTCTTTTTTAATTCTTCTATTTTCGGTTATAATTGCTTTACCTAATGCTTCCATAAGTTCTTTTAAACTAACCCTTTTAAAACGCGGCATTGGAGATTTTGGGATTAATTCGGGGATTTGTTCGTTCAACTCAATTTTTTCTAATTTTTTGCTTCCAGAAAATTCTTTTTTTCCAAATAAAATTTCGTCGATGCTTTTTATATACTGATTAAGCAAAATTTCTGATTTGATTCTTAACAAAAGCGACGCTGCTAAAAGAACTTTGCTTGATACAAAAAAGTCCGCTTCTTCTAGTTTTTGAAGCGTTTCAAGATATTTTTCTGTTAAAATCATTATATTAATATCCCAAGGATCTAATTGTTCAGTGTTAATAAGATCGTAAATAATTTCCTGCCAGCCAATTTCTCGATTAAATAGAATATCATGAACTTGCTGTTGTTTTACGCTTGTATTTTTGGATTGCAACCCCTCTTTTTCCATAGTTTATAAGAGAAAAACAGGTTTTAAATAAGGATTATTAATTTTAAAAGAGTAACAACAATAAAGTTTAAATAGCATAATAAGTTGTTTATCTCATGGAAAAATATTTTGGAAAACTTATAAGAGATTATGAAAATTTGTTAGTCAAAGAAAAACTTAATGGAAAATTAAAAGAAAAATTAGTTGATCATTTTATAGATATTCTTAATGTTGATGCTGTGTGTTTTATTCTTAATACCTATAAGGAAGAAGTTTTGGACAAAGAATTTGGAAATAGTGATTTGTCAAGCAGGATAATGGGAGAGCTTGAGAAAGCTCTTATCGAAGAACCCGAGAAAAAAATAAAATCTATTAATTATGCTGCAATGTTCAAAAATATTAAAAACGAGAAGCATTTAAGCAAAGTTAAAAATGTTTTAAATATTCTTGATTTGAGCACATATCAAGATTTACAAAGAGAAGTTTATAGGTGTTTTGATGGTCAAAATGAAGGCATGATAGATTGGAAAAATGAAAAAGAGTATGTCAATTATCTTTCAAGTTTTAGGGGCATGGGGAAAAAAAGCATTGATCTTATAATTTCCCATCTAAAAAAAACAAAATTTAGTTTTAGCGAAAAATCCGCAAGAAAAGCTTATGAAAACAGCGGTAAATAGTTATTAATTTTTATATGGATGCATACTTTCTTAAAAATTACATTTTAAAGTCCTCGTAAACTGCGGAAAAATTTCAGGAGAAATTTTAAAGGAGTGCTGAGAAATCACTACTAAAGATTAAGAAACCTCTGTCATTTTTGAAAGGTAACATGAGCGAAAGGTTTAAATAGTTCAAATATCTAGATATATTATCACCTCTTTTTCCCCAGGAGAAGCTTCAGGCTATCTTTTTTAAGCGGCTTGAAGAATCTCCCAGGGTTGTATTAAAAAAGATTGATAATTAAAAAGTCGTGGAATTAAGCATTTAGTTTTTATTATCTGCCTCCACGCATCACATTCTTAAGTTTATTAAAATTATTTTTTAGAATTAAATTCAGTATAATGACACTTCCCGCAATAGCTTCTGTCTTTAGCAACCATTAAGAAGATTCCTGGTCCGCATCTTGGGCAGTATTTTTCTCTTTTTACAGTGCCGTTTTCAATTTTATATCTTGCATATTTTTTACTAGTTGGCTTATTTTTGTGTTTTTTCTTCCCTTTTTTTATAATCTTTTTTGGCATTTTTTATTTTTTTTCCTCTGCTTTTTTGGATTCTTCAGCGCTTTTTTTTGCAGCTTCTTTTTCCTCTTTAGATTTAGCTTCGGTATTTTCTTTTTCCTCTTTAGATTTAGCTTCGGTATTTTCTTTTTCCTCTTTTGAGGAATATATATTTGCGTTAATTCTAAAACTTTTTGAACCAAATCTGCCGTAAATTTTTTTTATCTTAAAAGCTTCAGAAGAAGTTTTGAATTTTTCAGAAATAATTTTTTCAGCTTCAGAATGACTTGGAGTTATCTCTGATTTAACTTCTAAAACAATTTCTTTTCTGTTAAATAGCGGATTCTTTTTTTCGTCAATAATTTTTATATCCATTTTATATTTGTATTAAGCAAAACTACCGGGTTTTAATTGCATAATTTCCTTTTTCTTTAATATTTATTTTATTAGCAATTTCTGATTTTTCGGGATCTAACAATACAATCCTTCCTTTAAATGATTCTGTGATTTCTTTAGCTCCGCATTTAGGGCATTTTTCTCCTTGTTCAAATATTGTGTGGCATATTTTGCATGCCTTAGATTTTGGCATTTTATTTTTTTGTCTCCTTTTTTGTTTTTTTCCCTGAATTTTTTGTTTCTCCTTTTGCTATTTTTTCACTTTCTTTTTTTCTTTTTATTGCGTCTTCTTTAATCCATTCAATTTTTCCAAGCCCGGGTTGACGCATTGTCAGACCTATTTTTGGTTCGTTTCCTTTATGGGATATTGCGACGATTCTTGCTAAACATAAGTCGCCATTTTTTAAAATTCTTTTTGAAGATTTTCCTGAAAGAGTATTTGATTTGCTGAAACTTACAAAATCATCCATTGTCTGCGAAATATGAATCATTCCTTTTATTGCTCCAAGATTAATGAAAGCTCCGAAATTAGTTATTTCTACAATTTCTCCAAAAACTAATTCATGAAGTTCTGGTTTCCAGACTAATAATTTAAATTTTGAGTTATAATATGCCGCGCCATCTCCGGGGATAATCACGCCTTCGCCAACAGACAAAACATCAATCACGACAATAGCTTTCCCTAATTCTTTGTTATAATAATCTGTGTATGTTTCCCGTAATTGTTTTTCAACAGCTTCTAAAGTAGGCAGGCCAAATAATTTTGGCTCTACTCTTACGTAATCTTCCATATCCATTAAGTAGAACATGCTAAAAAAATAGAAGAATTGGTTTAAAAGTCTTTTGTCGAACGTTAGTGAGACACCGCAACGAAGTGAGGACTCAACCAAAATTCTAATTTTGAGTTTTGTCCTCAAAAGATTTTTAATAAAAGAACTTTAACTTGTATTTTTGCAATGCCGAAATATTTATAATGTTTAAATCTTTGTAAAAGTATAGCAATAGAAATCAGATTGATTTCTATTTAAACTTAAGACCTATCGGGTTTGATTTGCAGGAAACAAATCAAATGAATTAAAAAACGGGAAATTTTTTAATTCAACTGCCCAAGCGTGGTCAGTTGAAAGGAGGTAAAAATAAATGAAGAAAAATTTAATTTTAGTTGGATTGTTAAGCGTGATTTTAGTTTTTGGAATTGTTTCAGTTGTTTCTGCAGTAGAAATTACTGGAGATGTTGGTCTTGATTGTTCAGGATGTGGTCTTCCAGGTGAAAATTGTCCTACGGGTTGTTCTATGCCAAATCTTAAGACAAGTAATTCAGGATGTCCTTCTGGATACAACACAGCAAGAACATCTAACGATAAAACTTGTTGTGTGAACGCTCAAAGAACCGGAACAACAGGCAGATGGATTAGTGATTTATTTTCTGGAAGTTATACTGGAAAGGTAACCATCACTGGAGAGATGACTCAAGATAAGTGTGATTCATATTGTTCTCTTAGCACAGGTACATTGAGTTCTAGCAGTAAGCAATGTGATTGCAGTCCGGCAGAGATTCTTAGAAATGGGCGTACATTTTGTACAAATTTAGATAGTCAGAAAGTTTGCGGAGAATTGGGAAGAAAAACAACTGCAAACGACGGCACGCAAGTAACTTTTACAAGGGAAAGAACAGGTTTTTTTAGCCAAGCTAGAATACTTGTTAATATCAGAGAATCTACTGATTCGCTTAGTTATCAATAATTTTATTTTTTATTTTTATCCCCTTTTTCTTATTATTTTTGATAATTAGTTATAACTTTTTCCAAAATCAAAACGTTTAATAATCAAATTTGCTTATTTTTAACATGAAAATAGAGGCGGGAGAGGTTTCAGAAATAGAAATCCAGTTAAATGCTCTTGAACATGAAATTAAAAATTTAGAGCATTTTTTTATTTTAAAAGATTTAAAAAAGTTTAGTGAAACTAAAAATAATATTATTCTAATTCAGAAAAAAATAAAAATGTTAACCAAGTAAAATGACAATCTTTGGCGAAGAAGAAACAGAATTTAAGGGATTAATTGATGAACTTAGAGATACAGCTCTGCAGCAAAGAAATATTTTAACAGAAATTAAACAACTTCATGGGATAGAACATCTGGAAAATGAAAAAATAATCTCTCATCAAATTAAAGAATTAATACGAGAATTAAACAAATTAAATGAAAGAATTCCAAAAATACTTCATGGAGTTATTATTCCGAGGGTTCTAAAAAAACAAATTTTAGACACACAAAAATTTTCAACAAAGAAAGAAGAAAATTTCAGTGAATTAGAAAAAGAAACAATAAAAAGATTAAGGAAAGAAGCCCAGATAATTAAAAAAGAAAAAGATTTCAAAAAAGTTATAAAAGAGGATTCATATGCTAAATTTGCTAACACTCTTTTTTCAAGACATTCAAGAAACTTAATTGAAAAAAATTTTTTTAAAGCGCTTCAAGTGGATTTGGAAAAATCAAATTTAATGTATCTCTTTCCGACATATATTTCAATAATTTTATTTACAACTCTTTTGGCTGCAGCTGCTGGATTAATTCTCTTTACTTTTTTCATATTTTTTAGCATACAGCCGCATATGCCGATTATAAAACCCGTAGAAGATGTTGGTTTAAGAGCGCTGAAATTAATTTGGATTTTAATTGCTTTTCCTATTGCTGGATTTTTTATCTCTTATGTTTATCCCTCTTTAGACAGACGGGCTTATGAATCGCAAATAGATGCTGAACTTCCTTTTGCAACAATTAATATGGCGGCAATATCAAACTCACTTATTAATCCTGTAAAAATCTTTGAGATTATAATTTCTTCTGGAGAATTTCCAAATGTTAAAAAAGAATTCACAAAATTAATGAATCACATAAATGTTCATGGATATAATATTGTAACTGCTCTGACGATAACTGCATACAGCTCTCCGAGCAAAAAAATGAGTGAGCTTCTAAGCGGACTGGCGACGACAATAAATTCTGGAGGGGATTTAACAAGATTTTTTGAGACGCGGGCTGAGACATTATTATTTGATTATAAACTAAGAAGAGAAAAAGAAACAAAAACAGCAGAAACATTTATGGATTTGTATATCAGCATCGTTATTGCTGCGCCGATGATTTTTATGCTTTTGTTAATGATAATGAAAATAAGCGGATTGGGAATCTCTCTTCCTACCACAGTTATAACTTTAATGATGGTTTCTGGCGTGGCGATGATTAATGTTTTTTTTCTGATTTTTTTACATTTAAAAAAAACTGAATAAATAATGGAATTTAAAAAACAGCATAAAATAGGGATAGCGTTGGCGATTTTAATTATAGCCGGGGCTTTTTTATTTAAAGAAAGTCCTATATTTTCTTTAGCCATTGGAATTGGAATCATTATTGGAGTTTTGCCTTTTGTTCTTTCAACTATCGCTGAAACAAAAATTGCTAGAGAAAAAGAAGAAATATTTTTGGAATTTGCGAGAAATCTTGTTGAGAGCGTAAAAATGGGGTCTTCGATAAGCAAAAGCGTTTTAATATTAAAAAATAGAAATTACGAAGTTTTAAACAAGCATGTTGGGAAATTAGCAAACCAAATTTCTATGGGAATTCCCCTAAATATTGCAATGCAGACATTTTCAAAAGATATCAATAACGCAAAAATATCTAAAGCAATAACATTAATTCGGCAGGCGGAAAGAGCAGGTGGAGATATTGGAAAAATTTTAGAGTCCGTTGCAGAAGCTGTCAGTACAACTGATAAATTAAAGAAAGAGAGACAAGCCGCGATTTCTGCGTTGATGGTTCAGGGATATATTATTTTCTTTGTTTTTATAATAATTATTTTAGTTATGCAGTTCCAAATTTTGCCTCTCGTTTCGGGTCTTGCAGGCACTGTCAGCATCGGCGGCGTGGAAACAAGCGGAGCGGGATTTGACCCAAGAGAAATAGCAGATGCTTTTTTGGATTTGCTTTTAGTGCAGGGATTATTCAGCGGATTAATCATTGGAAAACTTGCAGAAGGGAGCATAAAAAACGGAGTTAAACATTCATTTATCTTAATGATTTCTGCTTTTTTAATTTCTACAACTACAAATGCTCTTTTTGGAGGGTAAATGATAAAACAAAAAATAGGAAATTTTTTGACAAGTTCGCCCAAGCGTGGTCGAATTGGAGGGTAAATGATAAAAAATAAAAAAGTGAAACATACCCTAAGGAAGGGCATAAATACCCTAAGGAAGGGCATGAAGGAAATTTCTTATTACGTCCTTTTTAGAAAAAGTCGCAAGGGTTCGCATGTAAGTTTTATTATTTCTTTTATATTATTTATAATTTTTTTAATTTTTTTTGTGAGCATTCTTAATCCATTTGAAAGAGTTGAAACAGGAAAAAGTTCTCTTTTAAAACATCTAGAAAATGAAATAGTTAAAGAAACATCTGGAAAAGTTATGGTTGTTTCAGTATTAGAAGATATAACTTCCGGATGCGGAGATATTGATGCTTTAAATATTAAAAAATATGCAATTAAACAGGAAGCAAATTTTCTTAAAATTTATTCTTCTAATAAATTTGCGTCATCAAATTTTTTATGCGACCCTGCGCAAAATGGATATAAAATTGGATTAGTAAGAACGCAAAATTATGCGTTTCAATCTGAATTTTTGAAATTAAATGACAGTTATAATAAAAACTATGAAAATCTTAAGAGAATTTTTGGGATTCCAGAAGCAAATGATTTTGAATTTAGTTTTTTAGATGATTCTAAAATTTCTATAACTGAAGCAAAATTTAAAAAAGAAACTCCTCAAGCAGAAGTTCTAGCTGAAATAATTCCAATAACTTATTTTGCTGAAGATTCAGAAATAAAAAATGGATATATTCGGGTGGTTTTATGGTGATGAAAAATAAAAATGGATGGACTTCAGTTATTGAAGTATTTGTTTCAATTTTGTTAATAGCTGGAATAATGGTTGTAGTAGTAAACAGCAATACAATTCAAAAGCCAAAAATTAGCGAGCAAATCTATAAAGAGCAGACTCTGACTTTAAAAATTATTCAAATGGATGATACATTAAGAGCAGATATTTTAAACAATCAATTAAGCAGAGGTATAACTAGCACAATTAGAAACACAATACCGGATTATTTGTTGTGCGAGGCAAAAATTTGTGATTTAAACAGCGAGTGTATTTTGGACAAAACCGTGAATAAAGAAGTTTATGCAAAATCTGTTTTAATAACCACAGATATGGTTGATTATAGTCCAAAGGAATTAAAATTATTTTGCTGGAAAAAATAAAAATGGAACAAAAAATGGAAAATTTTTTGACAAACTCGTCCAAGCGTGGCCGAGTTAAAGAAATAAAATTATTTTGTTGGAAAAAATGAATACTAAAAAATTTGAAATTGCTATAATTTTAATTGTAATTTTTTTATTTGCGCAATCTTTGCAGGTATCTGCGCAAGAGGAAATTACAGAAATTAGCTCTAAAGAGTTTAGTTATCATGGAACTGGGTATGAACTATCTTCAGATGGAGAAATTTTATTTAATAGCGACGCCAGCAAATTAATAATTAATCAAGGAAAAGAAAATGAGATTATTATTGAAGGAAATTCAGGAATAAAAGTTTCGCCATTGGGAAAAATCAGCATTATGGAATCTGGATCTGAATTTAGCATAAATGGAAACGCTTTTAAAAATATAGCTTCAGGAGATATTGTTTTTGATAAAAATACTGGAAAAATAACTAACGCTGATTTTTTTACAAATGAAAATATTGGAAGTTATAATATTAATGAAAATAAATTTAATGTTCCTGCTAATCAAAGATTTGTTTATAGCTCAAAAAAAGAATTTGAATTACCTGGAGGAACTGAGATTCTAGAAGTTAAAAATACTCAAATTAAAAGCAGTGGAATTGTAAATTACAAAGGAAATGAAATAGGTGGAGCTTTAAATTTTGATGAACATGGAAATATTTTTGTAAAAGCCAAAACAAACAAAGTAACTTATGGTAAAAATGGAAATGTTTTATCTGTGGAACTTGGAGAAGAAACAATAATCAACGGCGTTTCAATAAGAAATGCAGGGGAAAGAGTTCCTGATCTTCCTATTTTCTTTGATAAAAACGCAGCTGCAGCATCTCAAAAATTAGAGTATATTGTTATTGACCCTTCTAAAAATTTGTTTGCGTTTAGAGAAAATACAAAAGCTTCTCCGGGAAATGTTCGAATTGAATTTGATAAAGGAAATTATTTATTTGGAGATATTATGGATGAAAAAGATTATTTCTTTATTGGTGAAGGAGAGTTTAATCCAGGATATGTGGAGATTACAAGATCAAAAGACAGTCTTCCTGTATTGAGAACTCAAGGAGATATTGAAATAAATCAGGATGAAAAAAGATTTTTATTTGATTATGGAAATCTTATTCTTAAAAAAGGGACACAGGCCTGGCCAATTCCAGAAGATCTTTCAAAGATTAGCGGGACAATTCCAATGGTTTTTGAAAGCCAAGATAGATTAGTAGTTGGATTAATTGGAGGTAATGATGATAAGAATTTTTATTGGACGGGAAGTCCATTTGTTTATGGGTCAATAAGTGGAATACCTCGAGAGCAATTAGGTCCGGAACTTCCGGATTTTATAACAAAATCTTGGGTAGAAAATTCAGAAGTTAAACAAGATAGAGCGGAGACAATTTCTACTTTTGCAAATAATCCTAAATTTCAGAAGGTTTACAAAGAATCTTTAACTGCAAATAAAAATTTGGAGAAATATATTCCTGATGTTAAAAAACTTGAAAAGGAAATGTTTTCTGATTCAGGTAGAGGACAAGAACTTGAAGAAGCGATGAATAAATTAGTATTGGGAGAAATAACGAATAAAGAATTTGGAGATATTGTAAAACAAGGAAAAGATCCATCTATGACTTGGAATGAAGTTGAAAAGAGAATTGGATCAGAAAAAGCCAGCAAAATTAAATCTCAATTAAAAAATAGAATGGAATTATATCAAATAATTTATTCTGAGCTTTCAAAAGACAAAGAATTAAAAAACGATTTAGATAAACTTAAAATAGGAAATGAAATGTCAAAATTTGGGAGCGAGAAAGAATTAATGGCCATAAATGATTGTGTCAATCGTGGGAATAGTTTTGATTTATGTTTTGATGAAAATTATAAATATTTTGGACCTAGAACAATCAGGTGTATAATCGATCCAAAATATTGCGAAACATTGACTTCTTATCAATTTTCCAAAATGAGAGTTAAATAAAAAGTAAAAATTATTTAGAATTTTTTATTTTATTACAACCATTAAGATTATGTTTGTAATATTTATAACTCTTCTCTATATCCTCCTTATTGCTTTCAAATTCTTTTAATTTATTTTCTAAATCTTTTACTCTTTCTAAATTTTTTTCTTTTTTTATATTTTCATTTACTAAATTAATTGCTTTTGTGATGTATTCTATATCTTTATAACATTCTTCTTTGTCAAGATTATAATATTTAAAAGCAATTTTTTTATAGATTTCGGGAGTTGGAACCAGTTTAGATGCTTCAATATAATTTTCAATAGCTTTTAATGTAAAATTTTTGTCATCTTCATCATCTGACGCGCCATAATCTCCAGAACATAATGCTTCATAACCTATGCCTTTACAATAATATGCTGTAAAAGAATTTGGATTTGATTCAATTATTCTATCAAAATCCTTAAGTGATTCATTAATTATTTTAGCATGCTCTCTTTTTATTGAATCTCTACGGAATTCTATATTATTTTTTTTTAAACATTCTTCTTTTTGGCTTTTAGTCGCAGGAGATTTGAACCCATAAAAAGGATCTTTGTAACTATTGCAATCTTTAATTTCTTTATCAATCTCGTCTTCAAAGTTATTTTTTATTTTGTCAATATACAACATATTTTTAAAATCTCTCTTAACATATTCTAGTTCTAATAATTTTTTCTCATTTAAGTTCATTAAAGAAATACC
>Ga0209541_10009457_pt1 | contig 15797 bp, 15 predicted proteins | sample RifCSPlowO2_01_FD_184027 | JGI IMG/M metagenome (GOLD analysis project Ga0209541, IMG submission 184027) | Groundwater microbial communities from Rifle, Colorado - Rifle CSP2_plank lowO2_0.1 (SPAdes) (version 2) | ecosystem: Environmental > Aquatic > Deep subsurface > Groundwater | place...
CCTCATTGAATGCCTTTTCATACCTTTCAATTGCTTTTTCACAAGCCTTTCTTTCATCAAATACATTTGCAATCAGGTAAGTTTTTTTCTTAAGATGATCCATAACAAACAGCTTGTCAGCAAAATAGAACTCAATATCAGGCATTTCACTATCAGCCTGTTTTGGCAAATTCTCAAAATAATCAATTGCATCATAGCTTATTATGCCAAACAAACCGCAAAGGGGAACATCTAATCTTTTATTTGGCTTGAACTTAAATGATATAATTCTTAATACGTCAAATATGTTTCTTGCTTTTAATCTGGATTCTTCATCCATTAGTCTTTCTTCTTTTTTTATAGTCCCCTCTATGATATCATCCTCAATCTTCAGCTTTTCTGCAAAAGAAAAATCATCTTTGATATAACCTAAGACTTTTTTTCCAGACTCATTAAGTGCGCATATCTTAAATTTGGAGTCTTTTACAGATATCTTTAGGCATGGATCCACGCACCCAATGCTCTTTTCTCCATATTTTTTTATTATATCCGCAGACTCCAGCAGGAAAGCATCAGTTGAATTATTCCTTAATCTATTAAAAAAACCAACAGGGTCAACTGTTTTGTCCAATACCTTATACACAGTTTCAATTGTTCCTTTCTTCAGATTTTTTTTAACCATTTTTATAGCATTGCCACATCATAAAAATTATAATAGAGAAAGACCTACCAGCGCCAAGTTCTATTATCTATACTGGTTATCTCAATCATAGTGGAAATTGTGTATATAGTTACTATATAAACTTTATGGCATAAATAGAAAAATTTATAAATATTTGCAATATTTATCATAAATATGTCAGAATTAGAACAAAGGTTCAGCTCATTCATTGACAGGCATCCGGAAATCAGGGCAGCAAATAAACTCCTCAACATAAGGGCAGTTGCAAGGGCATTCATAAAAGAAGAGCATCTCGATTCAGGACAAATAGAAGCAGTTGTTGCTATGATAAGGCGATTTGAAATAAAGCCATTAATAGCATATACTAACCAAAAGATATTCTCAGACATTAAAATCAGCCTTAAAGATGAGATAACCATACTCGATTATGAGAAATCAAACACAATACTAGAGAAACTAAAGGATATTGTATCTTTGATTGATTATAATAAAAACGAGACGCTAAAGGTTGTTGTTGGCTCTCAGACAGTGAAAATAATTGTGGACTCATCAAACAGAAGCCATATCAGGCAGAGACTGGCAAAGAACCTGATAAAGGAATACTCATCAATATCTGAAATAAGCCTTCTTTTCTCCTCAAAAGCAAAGGACGAGAAAGGAATAATAGCATACGTTACAAGTGAATTGCTTTTAGGAGGCATAAACATCCAGGAAATAATAACTTGCACTCCTGAACTTATCATTTATGTCAATGAAGAGCAGAGTCTTAAAACATACGAGATTCTCAAAAAGATAAAAACTTCCCGCAACATTTAAATATAACTTCTGTTATACTCCCTTCATAATGATAAATCTGACCTATAACAAAAATTTTGCAGATTTTTGGTTTGTCTATTTTGCATTCTTCTTTTATTTTAGATAGCTCGGGTTTAGACAACTAAATCTTAAGGCAATCAAAAGATAAGTCTGGCTCGGGCATGCATTCGGGGTTTAGTTAAAAATCCATAGGAGGTTAAAAAAATGATAATTGTGCTGAAACCAAACACAAAAAAAGAGGAGATAGATGCAGTAATAAAAAAAATAAAAGACAAAGGCCTAAAGCCAGTCCCTTCTAAAGGAGTTGAAAGAACAGTGATTAATGTTCTTGGAAATATAAGGGATGATTCAGTAAATGGGTTCAAATCAATGGAATGCGTAGAGGAAGTAATAAGGATAATGAAGCCCTACAAGCTGGCAAGCAAAGAGCATCGTTCACAAAAGACAGTCATAAAAGTAGGAGATGTTACTATAGGAGACGGCACATTTACAGTTATTGCAGGCCCATGCTCTGCTGAGAATGAAGAGCAGGTAATGAAATCTGCTGAATTGCTTAAAGAAATGGGTATTAAGATAATGAGGGCTTCTGCATTCAAGCCAAGAACATCTCCTTACGATTTCCAGGGCCTGGGCATAGAAGGTTTAAAATTATTAAAGAAAGCGCGCGAAAAAACAGGAATCTTGGTTGAAACAGAGGTAATGGATGTAAGGGATGTCCACCTTGCTGCTGAGCATGTAGATATATTAAGGGTAGGAGCAAGAAACATGTATAATTTTGATCTCCTAAAAGAAGTTGGAAAGATTGATAAGCCCGTTATACTCAAGAGAGGGATGTCAGCAACAATTAAGGAGTTCATAATGGCTGCAGAGTACATCCTTTCAAACGGAAACAAGAATGTAATACTTTGCGAGAGGGGCATACGAACATTTGAAACAGCGTATAGAAACACACTAGACATAGCTGCAGTTCCTATACTGAAAAAAGAAACACATCTTCCGGTAATTGTTGACCCAAGCCATGCCGCAGGCAAAAGGGAGCTGGTGCCTGCATTAAGCAAAGCTGCAGCCGCTGCTGGTGCAGATGGATTGTTAGTAGAGATGCACCCAAATCCGGATGAAGCGCTAAGTGATGGCGCTCAATCATTATACCCTGAGCAGTTAGCTGCTCTTTTGAAGGAATTGAAGCCCATTTGTGCTGCTGTTGGCAAAAAGCTATAAAATGGAAAAAATTATAGTTGAAGTTAAAAATGAGAATTTAAGATATCCAATTATCCTGGGAGCTGCAATATTGCCAAAAATAGCAGATTTCATAAAAGAAAAACACAAGAATAAGAGGATAGCGGTTATAACAGATGACAACATGAAATCCGCATATGAAGGCAAGATAATGGGGGCATTAAAATCACTTAACCCTTATATTCTTTCAGTTCCTCCTGGCGAAGACTCTAAGTCAAGAAAAACAAAACAGGAGATTGAAGATATCCTTCTGGAAAAAAAATATGGCAGAGACACATTGCTCATTGCTTTTGGCGGCGGAATAATAGGTGATTTAGCAGGATTTGTTGCTTCAACATTCAACAGGGGCGTTCCTTTGCTCCACATACCAACGACATTGCTGGCTATGGTTGACTCATCTATAGGCGGAAAAACAGGGATAAACACAAAGCATGGGAAAAACCTTATTGGAACAATCTACCAGCCAGAAGCTGTTTTTACTGACTTAAACTTCTTAGAAACATTGCCTGATAACGAATTCCTGAATGGATTGGCAGAAATAATAAAGATGGCAGCTGCATTAGACAAACAATTATTTAGTTATATAGAAAAAAACCATAAAAAAATACTATCAAGGGACAAGGATGTTTTGCACCATCTGATAAGAAGAAGCATTGAGCTAAAAAAAGATATTGTTGAAAAAGACCCGCATGAATCAGGGCCTAGACAGGTATTCAATTTTGGCCACACAATAGGCCATGCAGTTGAGGCTGATTCTGGTTTTTCAGTAAAGCATGGTTTCTGCATCAGCATTGGAATGGCTGTTGAAAGCAGGATTTCGGTGCTTTCAGAAAATTTAAAAGCTGATGAAGAAAAAAGAATTATCAATCTTCTCAAATCTGTTGGGCTGCCAACAAAAATAAGTAAAGGGGCCAAAACAGAAAACTTAGTTCGATTTATGCTATCCGACAAAAAAACAAGAAGCCAAAAGCCAAGGTTTGTTATACTAAGTGAGATAGGCTCAATAAAATGTCAGAAATTTTCCATCCAGTCTATGACTGGTGGCTTAAGAGCGAATCAGTTCCAGCATAATAGGAAAATTTCTGAGCATGCTCAAGAACCGCCTACTGTTAAGCCAAGCAGCAACATTCCACCAGTCTGTGACTGGCGGTTCTTGACAAAAGAGAATAATCTTTTTTCTTTTGAGATTGAAGAATCAATAGTAAAAAAAGCAATCGAGGAATCCAGAGAATGATATGCATTCCAGTCATTTCCCGGGATATGGTTTCTGCAATAAAAGATATAAAAAAAGCCAATAAGATTGCAGACATAATAGAGTTAAGGATAGATTTTGTTTCTGATTTAGATTTAAAAAAGCTGATTGATGCAGCAGAAAAGCCAATTATTGTTACTAACAGGCGCAAATCAGAAAATGGAAATTTTAAAGGAACTGAGGGAGAAAGACTAAGCTTATTAAAAAAGGCAATAGAGCTTGGCGCAGACTATGTTGATATAGAGATTAATGCTGATTACAAGCAGATAATAAAAAACAAAAAAAAATCAAAAATTATTGTTTCTTATCATAATTTTAAGGAAACACCAACAAACCTTGATGAGGTTTATAATAATCTGATCTCTGCTAAAGCAGATATAATAAAGATAGCAACAAAAGCAAATAAATTAAGTGACAACCTTAAGATTCTGGAGTTAATCAAAAAAAGTGATAAGCCAATCATAACAATCTGCATGGGCGAGCTTGGAGAAATAAGCAGGATTCTTGCGCCGCTTTATGGTTCATTCTTGACATTTGCCAGCTTAGAAAAAGGCAAAGAGTCTGCTCAGGGACAAATACCTGCAGAAACATTAAGAAATATATACAGAGTTAATGATATTAAACCTGGCTTCAAGATATATGGCATTATTGGCAATCCGGTAAGCGAAAGCAAAGGCTATCTGATACATAATCCTCTTTTCAAACAATATAAAATAAATAGTATTTACCTTAATTTTCTTGCTGATGACCTAGAAGATTTCATAAAAAACTTCTCAGATATGATGTCAGGATTTAGTATAACAATGCCATACAAAGAAGAAATAATAAATTATCTTGATAAGATTGATGCTATTGCAGAAAAAATCTGTGCAGTAAACACAGTTGTAAAAAAAGATGGAAAGCTAATTGGTCATAACACAGATATGACAGGAGCAATAAAAGCAATCGAAAATAAGACAAGTATAAAAAATAAAAACATAACAATAATTGGCGCAGGCGGCGCTGCAAGAGCCATTGCTTTCGGTTTAATAAAAAAGGGGGCTAAACTTACCATACTAAACAGGACAGTTAAAAAAGCAGAAAAATTAGCAAAAGAGCTTAGTTGCAATTTTGGTCAATTATCAAATTTTAAAATGTCAGAAATCGCCACTCGCAATCTCCTTGCTTCAGCTCGGAGTAAGAGGGCGATTTCTGAGCATGCTCAAAAACCTTTGGTTTTTGACAATATCAAAACAGACATACTCATCAACACAACCTCAGTTGGGATGCGCCCATATACAGAAAAAATGCCAATAAATGCAAAACTTGTTAAAAATATTATTGTTTTTGATGCAATCTACAATCCAGAAAAAACTAAACTGCTTAAAGAAGCAGAAAAAAATAATTGCACAATCATAAGCGGCAAAGAAATGTTCATTAACCAGGCAGCAGAGCAGTTTAGGCTATGGACAGGCATACAGCCAGATATTAATTTTATAAGGAGCATGCTAAAATGAAGCTGATTGTTAATCCAACAGAAAAATTAATGGGAGAAATACAGATACCTGGCTCAAAATCCCATACAATCCGCGCAATAGTAATTGCATCATTAGCTGAAGGAAGCTCAAAGATAATAAATCCTCTTTTTTCGGATGATACAAAAGCAGCGATAAACGGCTGCAGAGCCTTGGGAGCAAAAATAGAAGAGAAGAATAACTTAATTGTTGTTAATGGATTTAATGCCAAGCCAAAAAAACCAAAGGAAAATCTTGATATGCTTAATTCAGGCACATCAATTAACCTGCTAACATCTGTGGCAGCGCTAGGCGACTTTAAAGTAATATTAGATGGTGATGCTTCCCTAAGAAAAAGGCCTGTAAAGCCGTTGCTTGATGCCTTAAAAAAGCTTGGTGTTAATGCAAACTCAGTTAACAACAATGGCTGCCCGCCGATAGAAATACAGGGCCCAATCAAAGGCGGAGAAACAGAAGTTGACTGCAAAAGCTCCCAGTATATCTCAAGTTTATTGATTGCATGCCCTTTAATAGACAATGAAACCATAATCCATGTTAAAAATCCATGCGAAATCCCTTACATAAATATGACTTTGAAGTGGCTTGATGAGTTTGGGATAAAATATGAAAATAAAAATTTAGAATATTTTAGGATTTATGGAAAGCAAAAATACAAAGCATTTAAAAAATCAATACCTGCAGACTGGTCATCAGCAGCGTTTCCTGTATGCGCAGCGGCAATAACCAAATCAGATGTCTTAATCAAAGGGCTGGACATTAATGATGTTCAAGGTGATAAAAAGATTATTGAATACCTTAAAAAAATGGGCGCAGATATAAAAATCGAAGAGCAAGGAATAAGAATCAAAGGAAAAGAGCTTGATGGCTGCGAAATTGATTTAAATGAGACGCCAGACGCATTACCTGTCATGTCAGTTGTCGCATGCTTTGCAAAAGGCAGGACAAGGCTTTTTAATGTTGCCCATGCAAGAATAAAGGAAACAGATAGGATAAAAGTAATGCATGATGAGCTTAAAAAAATGGGCGCAGACATTACTGAGATGGATGATGGATTATCAATAAAACATAAAGCTTTAAAAGCAGCAAAAGTCAATGGGCATTCAGATCATAGGGTGGTTATGGCTCTGTCATTAGCCGGAATGATTGCTGATGGTAAAACAATTATAGATACGGCTGAATCAGTATCTGTCACTTACCCGAATTATTTTGATTCAATGAAAGCTCTTGGAGCAGATTTTGAGCGGGTTTCGGGGTGAAATTAAATGATAGGAAATACATTTGGAAGGTTTTTTCGCATAACAACTTGCGGAGAAAGCTATGGGATAGGAAAAGGCTCTGGATTAGCTGTTATTGTTGATGGAGTTCCTCCTGGACTTAAAATAACTGATGCAGATATCCAAAAGGAAATGGATAAAAGAAGGCCAGGCCAAGGCAAGCTTGATTCGCCAAGAAAGGAAACAGACCAGTGCCATATATTTGCAGGCATAGGTCAGGATGGAGTAACCACTGGCGCTCCTCTAGGGATAATAGTTTATAATGTTGACACGCAAAAGGTGCATATAGAACAATACAGGGGCTACAAAGACCTCATAAGGCCGGGCCATGCAGAATACACATACTTTGTTAAATATGGCGAATATGCTGACTGGTGCGGCGCTGGCAGGGCTTCTGGAAGAGAAACAGTTGGCAGGGTTGCGGGTGGAGCAGTAGCTAAATTCATACTATCTAAAGAGGGCATAGAATTAGTTGCATACACAAAGGAATGCATGGGCATAAAATCAAAAGAGCTGAGCTTTGATGAGGCAAAGAAAAATTACAGAAAGAATGAGATAAACTGCCCTGACATTGAAGCAGCTGAAAGAATGATAAAAAGGGTTCTTGAGATAAAGGAAGAAGGCGACACAGCTGGCGGCGTAATTGAGCTAAGGATTAAAGGAGTGCCTCCAGGCTTAGGTGAGCCGGTATTCGACAAGCTGCAGGCAATCTTATCTCATGCATTGATGTCAATAGGCGCGATAAAGGGAATAGAGTTTGGCGCTGGCTTCAAGGCAGCAAATATGAAAGGCAGTCAGTGCAATGACCATCCTTATATCAAAAATGGCAAGGTAAGGTTCAAAACAAACAACGCAGGAGGAATTTTAGGAGGCATAAGCAATGGCGAGGAAATTGTAATAAGGCTGGCAGTTAAGCCAACACCAACAGTATCTGTTGAGCAGCCAAGCATTAACATGAAAAAAATGAAAGAAGAGAAATTATCTCCTATAACAAGGAGAGATCCAACACTGCTTGGAAGAATCTATGCAGTTGCAGAGGCAATGGCAGCTTGTGCAATACTTGATGCATTGTACATGAACAGAGGCTATGACAATGTATGCCAGATAGACAATCCTTGGAGGCCTTAAAATGGAGCTTGAGGAAATAAGAAAAGAGATTGACAAAGTAGACAACGAGATTATCAGCTTATTAGCAAGAAGAAAATCTCTCTCTAGGGAAGTTGGCAGACTAAAAAAGACAAAGAACAAGCCAGTATTTGACAAAAAAAGAGAAATAGAACTTATAACCCAAATAAATGAAAAGGCAAAAGAACTTGGCTTAGAAGAAGATTTTGTTGTTTCTTTATACGATATTATTTTAGAAGATTCAAAAAAAGAACAGGAACAGATGTAAAATGCCAGAAAAAACCATAGGCATAATCGGCTTTGGAAGATTTGGAAAATTATTGACAAAATACCTTTCCAATGACTTTGACGTCTATGTTTCAAGCAGCAGCGCAGATGAAAATGATATAAATAAACTGAATGCAAAAAAGGCATCTCTTGAAGAGGTCTGCAAAAAAGATATTGTAATTCCTTGTGTGCCAATATCAGCATTTGAAGATACAATAAACAAGATAAAAAATCATTTAAAAGAAAATTCTCTGGTAATTGATGTCTGCTCTGTAAAAGAATACCCTGTCAAGATAATGAAAGAAATCCTTCCTGAAAAAATACAAATTTTAGCAACACACCCTTTGTTTGGCCCGGATAGCATTTCTGACACCAGTAGGGAAAGAAAGATTGTACTATGCAAAGTCAGGATTTCTGATGAGCATTACAAAAAAATAAAGTCTTATCTTAAAAATGAAGGATTTGTTGTTATAGAAGCAACGCCTGAAGAGCATGATAAAGAAGTTGCAAAATCATTAGTTTTAACTCATTTCATTGGCAGAGCCCTTATTGATTTTGAAGCCAAAGAGCTTAAAATAGATACAGAAGGCTATAAGCGTTTGATGAAGATCCTTGAGGTAGTCAAAAATGATACATGGCAGCTTTTTGAAGACATGAATCACTACAATAAACACGCCAAACAAACAAGGGAGAATTTTATAAAATCAATCAATGAGATAAACAGGAGGCTTGAAAAATGAAGATAGCTTATCAGGGAACAAGAGGCTCTAACAGCGAAGTTGCTGTATACAAGCATTTTGGAAAGGATGCTGAATCAATTGGATATGAAACCTCTGAAGATGTTTTTGAAGCCGTAAAAAATAACAAAGCTGATTTTGGATTCCTTCCTTTTGAGAACACAATTGCTGGAAGCGTTGTTATTAACTATGATCTTCTTTTGAAAGAGGATGTTTTTATTATTGCAGAGGTATTTTTAAGGATAAGCCATGCCCTTCTCTCGCATAAAGGCAGCAGGCTTAGCAGCATTAAGATCGCGTATTCTCACCCCCATGCCCTTGCGCAGTGCAGGGAATTTTTACAAAAACACAGAATAAAGGCAGTTCCTGAATATGACACAGCAGGCTCTGCAAAAATAGTTGCAGAAAGAAAGAAAAAAGATGAAGCAGCTATCGCGCCTGAACTTTGCGCCGGGATATACAGCATGGATATACTGGCAAATGGCATAGAAACAACCAAAAACAATATAACCAAATTCTTTGTTTTTGTAAGAAAAGAGCGCATCCCTAAGGATTTGAAAAAAGAAAAAACAAGCATCGCATTTAAGACAAAACACCTGTCTGGCGCATTGGTGAACTGTCTGCAGAGGCTCTCAAAAAATGATATAAATTTAACAAAGCTTGAGTCAAGGCCTATTCCCGAAAACCCATGGGAGTATGTTTTCTATGCTGATTTTATTGGAGGCATAGACGACAAGAATGTAAAGACAGCCCTGAGCGAAATGGAAGCTTCGTCAATATTTGTAAAAGTTCTAGGGAGCTATCCAAAAGGCAAAGGATAGCTGGATTTTTTGCATAACTAATAACTTCGCATAACATTTTAGAAAAATTTATTAACTTTCAAGAACACCCATCTTCTTGGGGATAAAAATAAAATCTTCAATAATTTTTTTAGGCACGGGCGGAGACAGCTTTGTTGTTTCAAGGCAGCTTCGCTCTTCTGGAGGCATAATCCTGCAGGTTGACGACAACCAGTTCCATATTGACCCGGGCCCAGGCGCATTGGCAAGGGCAGCTGACTTTGGCGTTAATCTCAGGGCAAACACCGCGGTCCTTGTTTCTCATAACCACCTTATCCACTGCAATGATATAAACGCGGTTATCTATGCAATGACATACTCTGGCTTTGATAAAAAGGGAGTGTTGGTTTCAAATTCAACCATTGCCAACGGCGCTGAAAACTACCAGCCTTTTCTTATGAAATCAGCAAGGGAGTGCCTTGAGAAGCACATAATCCTGGAGCCGGGAAAAAAAGTAGGCATTAATGAAGTTGAAATCCGCGCATTAAAGGCAGTTCATTCTGAGCCGAACACAATCGGCTTTAAGTTTCTCACGCCCTATTACACATTATCCTATTCAGCAGACACAATGTACACAGAAGAAATAGCAGAGCAGTACAAAAATTCAAACATACTGATATTAAATGTCCTTTCGCAGAAAAAGGAAGATGCTGGCATGAACCTCTGCATAGGGGATGCTGTAAAGATAATAAACGCAGTCAAGCCAAGGCTCGCAATAATCACTCATTTCGGAATAAACATGGTTAAGGCAAATCCATTATATGAAGTTAGGGAAATACAAAAGCAGACAGGCGTTCATGTTATTGCAGCAAACGATGGAATGATAATAAATCCCATTTCGCACTCTATTGAAAGCGCCCAGAAAACAATATTCCAGTCAGCAGGGGAAAGCTCAGGATTGCCTGCACAAATAAAAGAGGAAGCAGCCGAATCAAATGCTGACGAGAAAAAAGAGGAGCAGAAAACAATAACAACAGAGGAACTTATGAAAACAGACAAGCCGTTGAAAGAGCTGTTTAAGGAGTATTCTAAAGATTTATTAGAAGAATAGCAACAAATCCAGCCAGGCAGCCAAGGCTTAAAAACGGCATTGCAGGGTAATACCTGTCTTTCTTTCCATTTGCAAACAGCAAAAACAAGGCTATTGAAACGAATAATGGGATTATTGAGGCTTCAATAAAGGCGGTATTCTTGGCCAGTCCGTTCTTTAATATTAAATGCTCCATCACAGCAGCAGAGAACATCAAAGGGAATGCTATGTCGCCGCCGCCGAGTATGGCACTCTTTTTTTTTCCTTCCTTTCCGCCTCTTCTTTCTCTCTTCTTGTACTGCAGCAATAAGCCCGCAAAGACATTGTTTTTTGCCTGGAACTCCGCCATCTTAATCATATGCCTGCTTTTCCATACAGCATACATATCATAGACTGAAATAAGAAGAAGAATCATAAACCCGGAAAAGAGGTTCAGGAATGGCAGGATTACTATTGTTACGCCCGTGTAAATGAAAATTTCTGTAAAATTGTGCACAAAAACATTTGGCCTGAAAACCTTGGCTAAAGCAAGAATTAATGCAGCTGCGGCAGCAAAAATCCTTGTTGTGTAAACATCAAATGAAATGGCCAAGGTAATCCATACGCTCAAAAAAAACCAAATCTTCCACAGCCTTCGCATACCAAATCTGATTAATACTAAAACCAAAGCTGTTCCAATAAACACCGCAATCATCAAAGGTATAAAGCTCAGCGATTTTTCTTTTACTTCTGGCGGCTTTCCTGCTATTGTTTCGCTGTGTTCTATAACTGTTTCGCCGCCTGCTGTTTTTTCAACCTTTATATAGCTGCTCACGCTGGCCAGCCCTATAATCTGGGCAAGCAAAAACAAGCTTACCAGAACAATAGTTATTTTTAGCGTGTGCTTCATTACAAAACATCTTTGGCAAGAAGTATAAAAGGTTTTGGATTTGGGGTTTTTAGGTTATTTTTTATCAATAAGGTTGTTTATCCATTATTTGTTTTATCATTGGTGCACAAATATTTTTCATAATCAGTTGTACGCTTTTTTGTATTCTGCTCAGCTTGATTTTAATCATTGTTGCACTCCCACATGCACAATTAGTTGTGCACGGGTTGTGTTAAATTATTTTTAATTTTAATTATTATAAACAAAAAATAATTATAATTATTGTGCGCAACCACTCACAAATTGTTGTGCTCCTGATTGTGAACCAATGAGTTTATTTTTATTGATAATTATTCTTGCCAATCAGCTCGGCCGCACGCCTCGCATAATTAATTCTCAACAAAATATTTAAACTATTAACTATTCATACTAAATCATAAATGAAATCAGCTCATCTGGTTAAGCTCAGCGTATTTTCAAAGGAAGAGGACAGCGAGGCAGATGTCCTAAAATCCTTTCTCTCTCTGGTTCCATTCAATCTTGAAGAGGAAAAGCTCCAGCTGAAAACATCAACAGCAGAGGGATTTGAGCATAAAAAAATCAGGGTTTTTGAATTAACGCTTACAAAAGAAAAGCATACAACAAAATTTCTTGAAAGCCTGATAAGCAGATTAAATGATGACCAGAAAAGGCTGATATTGAATCAGGCAGAATCAAGGCTTGATGATGACCTTAATTTTTTCCTCAGGTTTGACAAAGGCAAGTTTGTAAAGGAAAACCAGCTATGGCTCACTGACAAGGGAAACTGTTTCCATGTTAAGGTAAGCATAGCAGCATTTCCATCAAAAAAAGAAATGGCTCTAAAGGCGGTTAAAGGCCTTTTTAGTGTTATTTAGCAAAAATAGGCAATTTTTAAATTTTTTTAATCTTAAAAATAATAATCTGGCTGTCAAATATAAAAATAAGTAAAAAAACGCTTTATTTAGCTTTAAAAAGCCTTAAAAATTCTTTTATTTTTTTTACTCCTCTCGTTTCAATAAAAAACTTTATATAAACCCGTTTGCCCCAATCTACATATTGGGGGCAGTATTTAAATGGAAAACTATCTAGAAACAGTAAAAAAAGCCAGGATAGGGGCAATCATACCTATTATAAAAATAGTTGAAGGCCCGATAAATCCAACAGAACTTTTTGCAAAAATATCCAATTATGGCAGGAAAAAGAATTCCCTTCTTTTTGAATCTGCAGATACAGCAACGAAATACGGCGAAATAAGCATATTAGCAGCATCGCCATGCCTCAGGGTGATGGGCTACAAGGAAAATTTTGAGATAACTGCCCTTAGCTCAATTGGAAGGCAGTTTCTTAAGTTTATAAAAAACGATTTTGGCTTTTGCGACAGCGTAAAATACACCCAAGAGCAGATAACAGGCAAGCTTGTTCCAAAAAGAAAGGCCGTTGACGAGGCGCAAAGATTAAGGCTCAAAAACCATTCAGACATTATAAGGCAGATAGCATTCAAGTTTAAGCCTTTGTCATACAGCCGGATTCCTTATTCAGGGCTTTTTGGCGCTATAGGCCATAGCTTTATTGACCAGCATGAGGAGTTGCCTCAAAAGGAACCAGAGATGCCGTCATATGAGCTTTATTTTCTTGACAACCTTGCCCTAATCAGCCATAAAGACAATAAAGCGTATATAATAGCAAATGCTATGGTGATGGACAGCAAAAGAGAAGAAGCCTATAGGCAGTGCATCTCTGTAATCAAGTCTTATGAGAAAGCCATGCAGTCAAAGCTTCCTAAGCTAAAAAAGCCAAAGATGAAAAAACAGCTTATTGAGACAGACTTGCAGAAGGAGAATTATGAGATAATAGCAAACAAAATAAAAAGCAGCATTATGCATGGAAAAATCTTCCAAGCTCATCTTTCAAGAACAATCATCTCAAGCTATAATGCAGAGCCTCTTGAAATCTATGCTGAGCTTAAAAAAATTGCCCCTTCGCCTTATATGTTCTTCATAAACAGCAAAAACAGCGCGCTGATAGGCTCATCATACCAGATGTTTTTGAATATAAGGGGCGACAAAGAAAAGGTTATTGAAGCAAGGCTAATGTCAGGCGCAAAGCCAAGAGGCATAATAAACAATGCAATAGACGAGGAGTTTGACTCAAAATATGAGGCAGAGCTTAGGCTTGACAAAAAATTATTGTCGCAGCATACAACTCTTATTGATGCAGCAAGAAATGACATTGCAATGATATCAAAGCCAGGCACAAGAAAATTGAGAAGCGCATTTGCCATTGAAAAGCTTCCCTATTGCCACCAGATTGCCTCAGACATTGAAGGTGTTCTGAAAAATGATATTGATGTTTTGCACGCATGCCTTGTTTTTATGAATCCTGTATCCCTTTCAGGCATCCCTAAAATTGAAGCCTTAAAAATATTAAGGGAAAATGAGGCATCAGCAAGAGGATTTTATGGGGGCATAGTCTGCTGCATAACATCATCGGGCGATTTTGAAAGCGCAGTCATCCCCAGCTCAATCCTGCTGGCTAATGGCAAAGCCCATATAAAGACAGGCGCAACAATATCTTATGATTCTGTTTCAAAAAGCAGGTTTGATGAGTCAGAAGAAAATGCCAGAGCATGCATGGAAGCATTAAACAAGGCAGGTGGCTTGAAATGAAAGCCATGATAATTGACAATCTTGGCTTTTCATCCCACAATATAGCATATGAGTTTGAAAAGCGCGGCTGCGGGGTTTTGGTTTGCAGGAATAGCCTAGAGCTTAAAATATTTGACTCCATAATAAAAGACTTCAAGCCAGACATCATAGTTTTTTCCTCAGGCCCAGGCGCCCCAAGAGATGCAGGAAACGTAATAAGCATAATAAGGGGATACCATAAAAAAATTCCAATGTTCGGCATAGGCCTGGGCTGCCATTGCATTCTTGAGGCATTTGACGGCAAGGTTTCAAGATCAACAGAAACGGCGCATGCAAAGCAGTCAAAAATAAGCCATGACTCATCAGCAATTTTCAAGGGGCTTCCAAACCCTTTTAAGGCCGGCAGGTATGATTCACTTGCAGCATCAGATGTGCCATACTGTTTTGAAATATCTGCAAGAAACGACAAAGGCGCAGTTATGTCAATAAAGCACAAGGAATTTCCAATAGCAGGCGTTCAGTTCCATCCTGAGTCCATGTTAACGCCGCTTGGCTATAAGATTATAGATAATGTAATAAATGAGCTCGCCAAATAATATGCCAAAGATAAAAATTGCTCCATCCATACTTTCTGCTGATTTTAAGAACTTGCAAAAAGATATAAACGAGATAGAAAAAGAAGCAGACATTGCGCATGTGGATGTAATGGACGGCAAATTTGTTCCACCTATAACCTTCAAGGCAGAGGACATTAAAAAAATAAAGACTAAACTGCCTTTGGATGTCCATCTTATGGTAAGGCACCCTAGTGATTTTATTGATGGCTTTATTGATGCTGGCGCTTCCATCATAACAATACATGAAGAGTCTGATGATAATATAAAAGAAACAATACAGAAAATAAAAATTAATGGGCTAAAAGCAGGCATTTCAATAAATCCTCCAACGCCTTTGGAAAAAATAAAGCCCTATCTTGGTGATGTTGATATGGTTCTTGTCATGTCAGTTAACCCAGGCTATTCAGGACAGAAATTTATTCCTGATGTTCTGTCAAAGGTTAAAGAGCTTAGAGAATTAAAGCCAGAGCTTGACATAGAAATTGATGGCGGGATTAACAAGGATAATATAGGCAGAGCAGCAAAAGCAGGAGCAAACATATTTGTAGCTGGTTCTGCAGTTTTCGGCCAGAAAGACAGGATTAAGGCAATAAGGGGGTTAAGAAAAGCAGCAAAAGAATAAGTTTTCTATTTTCTGTAAAGTAAACCTATAAAGTATACACTTCTTTTTCCTCTCCTTTTCAAAATCCCACCACTACTAATGGCTTTCTAATAAATCTCTACCGTAACGAGGCTAAATGTTTGTAGGACTAATGGGAGTTCTGTTCCATCTAAAAAGCGAAGCTTTACATCAAGAACAAAGATTAAGGGGCAATTTCTATTTTCAGATTAAAATTAGGGTCGCCATACCTTTCTTAATTCCAGCTTGTCTTGGCATGAATACCATCTCAAGTAG
>Ga0209541_10009459_pt1 | contig 15795 bp, 7 predicted proteins | sample RifCSPlowO2_01_FD_184027 | JGI IMG/M metagenome (GOLD analysis project Ga0209541, IMG submission 184027) | Groundwater microbial communities from Rifle, Colorado - Rifle CSP2_plank lowO2_0.1 (SPAdes) (version 2) | ecosystem: Environmental > Aquatic > Deep subsurface > Groundwater | place: Rifle...
CCGCCGCTTCTACCCAAGCGGCAATTGTTGATGTGTTAGTCGAGAAAACCATCCGGGCCGCCAAGCAATTCAAAATCAAAACCGTTCTCCTTGGCGGCGGCGTTTCCGCAAATAAATTGCTGCGTCAAACTCTGAAACGCCGTATTCAAAAAGAAACTAACTCCGAACTACTAACTCCCCCCTACCAGCTGACTACCGACAACGCCGGCATGATTGCCGGCGCGGCTTTTTGGCATTGCGTCTACGGCAACACAGTCAACTATTCAAAGATTGTCGCAGATCCTAATCTGCGATTAAAAAGTTGGCGATAAAATGCTAACATACCTCTATGAAAGAGCTGCCCAAAGCCTATAATCCCGGCGATTCCGAGAAAGCGATCTACCAAAAATGGGAATCGTCCGGTTTTTTCAACCCGGACAAACTTGAGGAAGCGGGCGACCGTTTCTGGAAGGCTGAGGCCTTCTCAATCATGATGCCGCCGCCCAATGCCACTGGGGAACTGCACGTCGGGCACGCGATGATGCTTGCTCTGGAAGACCTGATGACGCGCTTTGCCCGAATGTCCGGCAAAAAGACGCTCTGGCTACCCGGGACTGACCACGCGGCAATAGCGACACAGAATGTCGTAGAGCGTAAACTCTGGGAACAAGAAAAAAAGACTCGCCACGACGTCGGCCGCGAGGAACTTCTTGGGCGCATTGACGGATTTGTCGGACAAACCCGCGGCCGCATCCAACAGCAAATCCGCAAGCTGGGCAGCTCCTGCGATTGGTCACGCGAGCGATACACGCTCTCGCCGGAACTCTCGCTGGCGGTACGCACGGCTTTCAAAAAAATGTACGACGCCGGACTGATTTACCGCGGCGAGCGGCTGGTCAACTGGTGCCCCCGCTGTGCAACGACGCTGGCTGATGACGAAGTTGAGTACCGGGAAACCGACGGCCGCCTTTACCATATCCGCTATCCGCTGCGATCCGGCAAGGGGCAAATGATTGTCGCCACGACCCGGCCGGAAACCATGCTCGGCGACACCGCCGTAGCTGTCCACCCGGACGACCCGCGTTACAAAAAACTGGTCGGTCAATCGGTCATGCTCCCGCTTCTGAACCGGGAGTTGAAAGTGATCGCTGACAAACAAGTGGATCAAAAATTCGGCACCGGTATCCTCAAAGTCACGCCCGGACACGATCCTAATGATTTTGAGATTGGCAAACGGCACAATCTGGAGATCATCAATATTTTTTCATTGGATGGGAAAATCAGCGACACCGAGGCTGTCGACCACGGTTTTGAGGACTACGCTGGGCTAACCACCGACGAAGCGCGGAAAAAAATCGCGGCGGCGCTTCAGGAACAAGGTTTCCTGGAAAAAACCGAGGATATCAAACACAATGTCGGATACTGCTACCGCTGCGGTACCGTGGTTGAACCGATTGTCTCCAAGCAATGGTTCGTGAACGTCAATCAAAAAGTGGAAATCAAGAATAAAAATTTTCAAAAGCTGCTCAAACTCGGGCCGCAAGCCACGCTTAAGGAGCTAAGCTCCCAGGCGGTAAAAAGCGGGGCGATCAAAATTATTCCCGAACGGTTTACCAAAAACTATCTGCAGTGGACGGAAAACCTGCGTGACTGGAACATCAGCCGCCAAATCTGGTTCGGCCACCGCATTCCTGTGTGGTACTGCCAAGACTGTAGCGAAACGGCCGTTGCGATTGACGAGGTAAAAACCTGCCCCAATTGCGGTTCGTCCGCGCTGCAACAAGACCCCGACACACTGGACACGTGGTTTTCGAGCAGTCTGTGGACTTTTTCCACGCTCGGCTGGCCACGGGCAACCGCGGACTTACAAACATACCATCCCACAACCGTTCTGGAAACTGGCTACGACATTCTGACTTTTTGGGTCGCACGGATGATTCTGATGACCGGATTTGTGCTCGAAGACATTCCTTTTCGATCAGTATACCTACACGGGCTCGTTCGAGATATCGCCGGGAAAAAAATGAGCAAATCCAAAGGCAACGCTCTCAATCCTCTGGCCATGATTGAAAAATACGGCACCGACGCCCTGCGCCTCTCCCTGATCCTCGGCACAACACCGGGCAAGGACACAAAAATCTCCGAAGATAAAATCCAGAGTTATCGGAACTTCATCAACAAGCTGTGGAACATCGCGCGATTCGTCCTCGGACAGATTAAAGATTCAAGACTAGAAATTAAAGGCTTGGAATCTAAAATCTTAGACCTCAAATCTCCCACCCTCGCCGATTCGTGGATCCTCCAGGAACTGGATGGGCTGAAAGCAAATCTACAAAAACACCTCAAAAACCACCAGTACTCCCTGGCGGGAGAAAACCTCACCGAGTTTACCTGGGGGAAGTTCGCTGACTGGTATCTCGAAATCAGTAAAATCGAGGGGGGTAAAGACGAAATCCTGATCTACACGTTTAGTGAGCTCCTCAAACTCTGGCACCCGTTCATCCCGTTCGTCACCGAACATCTGTGGTCCCAACTTTCTTCCGATCTTTTGATGATGCAAGAATACCCCACGCCGTCCGCCAGCAAAACCCCCGATACTAAGCCCGCGGCAAAATTCCAAGCACTGCAATCATTGATCACCGGTATTCGGAACTTACGCTCCGAATACCGCCAACCGCCCGCCGAACACTTCGCCTGCTACCTGGAGCTTCCCGAGAAAGCGTCTTTTCTTCAGGACCAGGCGGCAATAGTCGAGAACCTGGCTCGCGTGAAACTAAATCTCGCAACAGTTCCGCCTGACAAAAAAATGCCCTATTTCCTTTGGGGAGGGGCGACAGTTTACTTGATCATCCCCGGCTTTGATCAAAAAAGGGAGTTGGAGCTGGCGCAAAAAGAACTGAAAGCCGCTCAGGCACGGGCAAAAAAACTCGAAGGGCAGCTCGGCAAAAAAGCTTTCCTGGAAAAAGCGCCGCCCGAAGTCGTGGAGCAAATCAAAAGCGACTCTGCGGCCGCAACTGAACGCAAAAGCCAGCTGGAAGCAAAGGTCGCTTCTCTCAAATAAAAAAATCCCCTCGCTCGAAAGTGAGGGGATTTTTTAATCACAATTCTACTTCCTACTCTGTTTCAGTTTCTATAACTACCTGGTCGGTGGCACTGCCCTCAATGGCCCGGAGCCGCTCGGGGCTGAAACCGGTCCCGGCCGGGATGAGTTTACCGATGATAACATTTTCTTTGAGACCGCGCAGATAATCCGTCTTGGCGGTCACGGCTGCTTCGATCAAAACCCGCGTCGTTTCCTGGAAAGAAGCGGCGGCAAGGAATGACTCGGTGTTAAGAGAAGCCTTAGTAATTCCCAACAGCAGCTGTTCTGCCTGAATTTTTTTCTGGCCGCCTTTTTGCAGTTGTTTGTTCACTTCCTCGAAATGTAGCCGGTCTATAATGTCCCCAACTAGATACTCTGAGCCTCCGGAATCAATAACCCGGAGCTTGCCGAATGTTTGCCGGACGATAATTTCGATGTGCTTGTCAGCGATATTTTGCCCCTGGGAAGTGTAAATATCCTGTACTTCCCGGATCATATAACTCTGGCACTCCCCGACTCCGCGCAACTGCATGATCTGTTGGAGGTTGAGGTTGCCTTCGGTGAGCTGCTCGCCTTTCGTCACCAAGTCGCCGTCTTTAATCATGAGCTGAAGAGCGGAGGGAACAACATACTCGCGGAAATTGTCTGTCTCCCTAATGACCAAAACCTTGCGCTGACCTTCCGCGGTCTGCTCAAATTTCACTGTCCCGGCATTTTTGGCTTTCACTGTCGCCCCCTGCTCGTCGAGGAGCAACGGGTCGCCTTTTTTGATCTTTTCCCCGTCCGTTAGCTGCGACGTTTGACCGGCGGGCAGCAGATATTCGTCCTTTTGCAAATCGGGTGCTTCCACTCGCAACACCATTTCTTTGGAGTTGGGGCGGGAGATATAAACAATGCCGTCAATTTCCGACAACACAGCTTGCCCTTTTGGTTCGCGCGCTTCAAACAGCTCTTCCACTCGAGGCAGCCCTTGAGTGATATCCAGACCCGCCACGCCGCCGGTGTGGAAAGTCCGCATGGTCAGCTGCGTTCCCGGCTCCCCGATGGCTTGAGCGGCGACGATGCCAACTGCCGCGCCCAGCTCAACGGGCTTATTGAAACCAAGATCAAACCCGTAACAATTGACGCAAATGCCCCGTTTCAAAACACAATACAAAACCGAGCGGACTCTCAGTTCCATTACTCCACTTTTATCGACTTCGGCTGCGAGGATATCGTCGAGTACTTGGCCGCGCTTGGCGATAACCTTCTTGGTCTTCGGGTCAACAATGTCCGCGGCAACCACCCGGCCAAACACGCGTTCCTGCATCGATTTGCCCATTTCCTGGGTCTCTTGCGCAGTGATAAGCAGACCATTTTTCGTCCCGCAATCCTGTTCATTTACAACGACGTCCTGCGAAACGTCCACCAACCGGCGGGTAAGATACCCGGCGTCCGCGGTGCGCAACGCCGTATCGCTCATCCCCTTGCGCGAACCATGGGTAGAAATAAAATACTCCAAAATGCTCAACCCTTCCTTAAAGCTGTCGCGTACCGGCAGTTCAATGACGTCCCCGGCCGGGTTCACCACCAAACCCTTCATTCCGGTCATCTGCGAGACCTGAGAAAGAGACCCTCGGGCTCCGGAACTAACCATGGAGAATACCGGACCGTGCTTGTCGAGCGACTTGGTGACCTCGTCGGTTACGCGATCGCGTACCTCCGCCCAAATTTCCACTACGCGATTATAGCGTTCGGCATCAGTAAGCAGTCCTTCCCGGTACTGCTCATAAGTTTTCTGCACCTCTTCGTCGGCTTTGCGCAGCAAATCCCGTTTGCCAGTTGGCACCTGCAGATCGTCCATCCCCCAAGAAAGGCCCGAATTCGTAAGCGCCTGAAACCCAACTCTCTTGATATCGTCAATCAAAACCGCGGTCCGGTCGGTACCGAGACGGCGATAACATTCGCGCAACACTAGCCGAAGACGTTTTTTATCCATCACTTCATTTAGAAAACGGAGTTCCGGAGGCAAAATTTCGTTAAACAAAATACGGCCGACGCAGGTTTCGACGATTGCTCCATCGAAGCGAATTTTAACCTTTGCCTTGAGGGACAAATGACCGCTTTGATAAGCGAGCACTGCTTCCGCGGGGTCCGAATAATATTTATTCTCGCCGCGCTCGCCCACTTTGGTGGTGGTGATATAGTAGCAACCCAAAACCACGTCCTTGTCCGGCGTCATAATCGGGTCGCCGGAGGCGGGCTTCAGGAGGTTGTGGGAGGAAACCATCATTTCTTTGGCCTCGAACTGCGCCCGCGAAGTAAGCGGCACGTGTACGGCCATCTGGTCCCCGTCAAAATCGGCATTGAACGCCTGACAAACCATCGGATGAATCTGAATGGCTTTCCCCTCGATGAGAACGGGCTGGAAAGCCTGAAAACCGAGACGATGCAAAGTCGGGGCGCGATTTAGAAGCACGTAGTGATCTTTGGTGACTTCTTCCAAAATGTCATAGACCTCCGCGCGCTGCTGTTCGATGAGCCGGTTGGCCGAGCGGACGTTGTGCGCGTATTCCCGTCCGATCAACTTGGAAATGACGAACGGCTTGAATAACTCCAGCGCCATGCGTTTTGGCAAACCGCACTGATGCAGTTTCAGTTCGGGACCGACCACGATTACGGAACGGCCGGAATAGTCCACCCGTTTACCCAGGAGGTTCTGACGAAACCGCCCTTGCTTACCTTTGAGCATATCGGCGAGGGATCGAAGCTTGCGCCTCTGCCCTGTCGAAGCAGTGACTTCTTTGCCATGCCGGATGGAGTTGTCGATGAGCGCGTCCACCGCCTCCTGCAGCATACGTTTTTCATTGCGGGTGATGACTTCGGGGGCATTTATTTCCAAGAGACGCTTTAGGCGGTTGTTCCTGTTGATCACGCGCCGGTATAGGTCGTTGAGGTCTGAGGCGGCAAATCTCCCTCCGTCGAGCTGCACCATCGGCCGCAAGTCCGGCGGGATCACCGGCAAAATCGTGATCAGCATTGATTCGGGGCGCATCCCGGATTTTGTCAGATTTTTCGCCAGCTTGAGGCGTTTGATGTTCTTGCGACGGTTTGCTCCCTCGCTTTGCACCAGTTCCTGCTCCAGTTCGGTGATCAACTTTTCCAGATCAACGGCTTTGACCAGCTGAAAAACCGCCTCGGCGCCGATTCCCGCCTTGAACACCGGGCCGTATTTGAGGGACAGGTCGCGATATTCAAGCTCGGAGATAACCTGCATTTTCTTGAGCGATCGCAACTCCGAACGGGCGAGATCCCGAATTTTCTCGAGCTGGGAAAGTTCATTTTGCATATTGTCCTGCAAACGGGCGAGCTCGGTCTCTATGCGCGCTTTGTGTTCCTCCTCCGCTGGGCCGGACGATGCTTTTACGGATCGCGATTTGGAAAACAGCTTCTCGTAGCGAGTTTCGATTTCTTTCTTTTTGGCCTTAAACTCTTTCTCAATCTGCGCCAGAGTTTCCGCCCGGGCGTCTTCCTTGACCTCCGTGATTACGTAAGAGGCGAAATAAATTACCTTCTCAAGTTCCTGTACTGAGAGGTTCAGGATCAGACCTAAACGCGAGGGCACGCCGCGCAAAAACCAGATGTGCGCGACTGGCACGGCGAGCTTGATATGGCCCATTCGCTCCCGGCGCACCTGAGCGCGTGTCACTTCGACACCGCATTTGTCACAAATAATTCCCTTATAGCGAATCCGCTTATATTTTCCACAATAGCACTCCCAGTCCTTGACCGGACCGAAAATCTTTTCGTCAAACAAACCCTCTTTTTCCGGACGCTGAGTCCGATAGTTGATCGTCTCAGGTTTCGTGACCTCGCCGTAAGACCAACCCAAAATTTGCTCGGGTGAAGCGAGTTTGACCTGAACGGCTTTGAATTCAGAAGTCTTTTGAAACATACCCGGTTGTAGAAGTTTGCTATTTTTCCGTTAAATTATTAGAAACGAAAACTTTTCTTTTCTGAGGAACCCTGTAAGTGAGTGTTGAGGGCCGCTTCGCGGCCAAGCAAACTTTCACTACCGGGCATAAAAATTACACTTCGCTGGCGGTTTTAATTTTGGCGCCGCTCTTTTCTTTGAAATCCCGACCAGGGACAGCTAATTCCCGAATTTCTCCGTCTTCCTCGGCCGGGACGGCTTCCCCGATCAGATTAACGTCGAGGCATAATGATTGCAGTTCCTTCACCAAAACCCGAAACGACTCGGGTACGTTCGGAGTTTTAATCGGCTCACCCTTGACGATGGCCTCGTAGGTCTTCGACCGACCGACAACGTCGTCGGATTTAATGGTCAGCATTTCCTGTAACGTATGAGCCGCGCCGTATCCTTCGAGCGCCCAGACTTCCATTTCACCGAAGCGCTGACCGCCAAACTGGGCTTTGCCCCCCAAGGGCTGCTGGGTGATGAGCGAATACGGACCGGTCGAACGCGCGTGCATCTTGTCGTCGACTAAGTGGTGCAATTTCATCATATAAATGTAGCCGACGGTGACTTTACCATCGAATTCCCTGCCGGTTTTACCGTCGTACATAGTGACCTTGCCTTCTTCTGCGATGCCGGCTTTACGCAGTTCGCCTTTGATCTCTTCTTCGGACACACCGTCAAGCGCCGGGCTGGAGGCATGATAACCAAGCCGATTAGCAGCGAGGCCCAGATGAGTTTCGAGGATCTGCCCCAAGTTCATACGCGAGGCCACGCCCAAAGGATTGAGAATAATATCCACCGGGATGCCGTCGCTCATAAACGGCATATCTTCGGCTGGTACGATTTTGGAGATGACGCCTTTGTTGCCGTGCCGGCCCGCCATTTTGTCGCCGACGGAAACTTTCCGGATGACCGCCACGGAAACTTGGATGGAGCGAATCACGCCGGAGGGGAGTTTGTCGCCGCGCTCGCGGGAGAACTCGCGGATATTTACGACTTTGCCATACTCACCGTGCGGCAGAGTAAGCGAGGTGTCTTTTACATCACGGGCTTTTTCTCCAAAAATCACGCGCAAAAGTTTTTCCTCAGCCGTGAGATCAGTCTCGCCTTTTGGCGTAATCTTGCCAACCAAAATATCACCGGCTTTGACTTGCGCGCCAATGCGTACAACCCCGTTTTCGTCTAGGTCTTTGAGCTTCTCCTCCCCGACGTTCGGAATATCGCGGGTGACGATTTCGGGCCCGAGTTTGGTATCGCGCACGTCGACTTTGAAATCTTCAATATGAATGGAGCTGAACAAATCATCCTGCAAAACCCGCGAGGAAATGATTACCGCGTCTTCGTAGTTGTAGCCGCTCCAGGACATAAACGCCACCAGGAGGTTCTGCCCTAACGCCAGTTCCCCTTGTTCGGTAGCGGGGCCGTCCGCGAGGGCCTGGCCGCGCATCACTTTCTCCCCGCGCTTCACGATGGGTTTCTGGTTGATGCTCGTCGAGGTGTTGGAACGCAAAAATTTCTTGAGCGGATATTCCCGTTTTACCCCGCCATCCTCGGCAACCACTATCTTCTCGGCTGTAACGGAGGCCACCGTGCCGGAACCCTCGCAAATCACGATCTGTCCGGAATCGAACGCTGCTTTTTCCTCGACGCCAGTACCGACGATCGGCGCTCGTGGCCGCACGCAGGGCACGGCTTGCCGCTGCATGTTCGAGCCCATCAACGCGCGGTTCGCATCATCGTGCTCTAGAAAGGGAATCAGCGAGGTAGTAATGGAAACGATTTGTTTCGGAGAAACGTCGATAAAGTCGATTTCCGAGGTCGGCGCGATAGATGGCTCGCCATGAACCCGGACCGGAACTCGTTCGTCACGCAAGTACCCGTTGTCCACTGGGGTATTCGCTTGCGCGATAACGTACTGGCTCTCTTCAAAAGCATCGAGATAGACGATTTCTTCGGTCAGCCGGCGACGGCCATCCTCGGTTTTTTCGATTTTGCGGTATGGTGTCTCGATAAACCCATAATCATTCAGATGGGCGTAGGAAGCCAAGTGCGCGACCAAGCCGATGTTCGGCCCCTCCGGCGTGGTGATCGGACACAACCGACCATAGTGGGAACGGTGCACATCGCGCACCTCAAAACCCGCTCGCTCGCGGGACAGCCCGCCAGGTCCCATGGCGGAGAGCCTCCGCTTGTGTTCAAGCTCAGCCAGTGGATTGGTCTGATCCATGAACTGGGAGAGCTGGGAGGAGGAAAAGAATTCCTGCATGACGGCGACAATCGGCCGGACGTGAATCAGCTGCGCGGGCGTCACGGTCTCTAGATCGGCGAGGCTCATCCGGTCCTTGGCGATGCGGCTCATCCGCGCCAGACCAACCCGGAACTTTGTCTGAATGAGCTCGCCCACAGACCGGACCCGCCGGTTGGCCAGATGGTCGATGTCATCGGGCGGTTCTTGGGAGTTGTTGAGTCGCACGATCTCGCGAATGACTTGCAAGAGATCCTCTTTACGCAAAATCCGGTCGGCGGACTCGGGGATATGCAAACGCTGGCTGAATTTGTATCGACCGACCTCGGACAGGTCATACCGGTCGAAATTGAAAAACATCGCCTCGATGAGGGACCGGGCATTATCTACCGTCGCCAGATCGCCGGGCCGGATACGCTTGTAAACTTCCTTGAAACCCTCGTCCGCGTTTTTCGATGGATCTTTGTCGAGAGTGTTCTGTATGTATTTAAAATCCGGATTGGTATCGACATCGCGAAACGCTTCGAGAATGTCCTCGTCAATCGACAGGCCAAAAACGCGCAGTAACGCCGTGACGGGGATGCGACGTTTGCGGTCGATTTTTACGCCGATCACGCCGTTACTATCCGTGTCAAATTCCAACCACGCCCCACGATTAGGAATCACCTTACCGCCGTAGTAGTTTCGGCCGCGGCTATAAATCGCGCTGAAAAACACGCCCGGTGACTTGATGAGCTGGGACACGACCACCCGTTCCACGCCGTTGATAACAAACGTGCCGCGGTTGGTCATCAGCGGAAAGTCGCCGAGGTAGACATCCTGGGTCTTGGTCTTGTTTTTCGGCTTGTTGACGAGCTTGACCTGCACGTACAGAGGCGCCTCAAAAGTCGCGTTCCGTTCTTTGGCAAGGAGTTCGCTGTATTTGGGCTTGTCCAAAAAATACTGACCGAAGTGCAGCTCCAGATTTTTGCCCGTAAAATCTTTGATCGGGCTAATTTCCTGGAAAAGTTCCTCCAGCCCTTTTTCAAAAAACCAAGCGTAGGATTTGGTTTGGATTTCTATTAAGTTTGGGAGATCAACAACCTCGTCTCGAGCCGAAAAACGCCGGCGTTTTGCGGAAACACTCCGGCGGATTGGCAGATTTAGGGATAGATTAGCCTTTTTCGACATCAAAAACCTACCCTTCTCGCATAAGCAAAAAGGGCCAAATTAATGGCTCTACCAAACTATGGACTTATCCATAGGTTTATTTTACTCCCCAGAAATAGTCTGTCAAGCCAGGTAGTGATCCGTCAACTGACGGACTACTGCCTGGCAAGCGGAAATTTTTCATTCCCAGGCTTAACCCGCTCCCCCTCCGCCGCCACCGCCTCCTCCGCCAGCCCCGCCCCCTCCTGCTCCTCCGCCGCCAGCGCCGGAGCTCGAAAATGCGCTCGCAAAAGACGAAGAAAAGCTGACGCTGAACCCGGAAGGCGAAAAACCACCTGCCCCGCCGCCCGAAACTGAATACGCAACCCCTCCGGCATACCAATTCGGCGGCGGGAGGTGCATCCCCTCAAATGCTTTGGCCCATTTCTTTTCCACGCCGAAGACCATGGCGTACGGCAAAAACTTCTCAAACAGATCCGGAGTCAAATTCTGCATCCGATAGCGCTCCGCAACCTGGAGATATAGCTTGAACCCCAGCCAATCCTCTTTCAGAATCCGTCCTTGCTCATTTAGCCTCGCCTCGTATTTCCAGTATGACCATAGTGCGACGGAAGCAGTCACTGCTGCTGTCAGAAAAAATACTATTTGATTCCCGGTAGCCGTAAACAGGAAAAACAACATAACGTCTGCTCCGAAAATAACTGCCCAAATGATATGTTTGGTTTTTTCCTCGGTCAAACCGACTTCAAACGCCTTGGTTTTTACCTCGGTATTTTTGTAGATCGTTTCCTTGACTTTTTTGATGGCCTCGTAAAGCTTTCGCCCCTCGATTTGACTTCCGCGGAGCCGGCGGGTAGAAAAATCCTCGCCGCCGCGAAACAACGCTTGCAAGTATTCCTTTTCATACTCCTCCAGCAGCGGGGAGGTTGCCCAGCTTCGTAAATTTTTCACGATATAATCCTTCTGCCGTAAAACCTGCCCTCGGAATTTTAAAAGTCTGAAAAGAACTGAGAATAGGAGGAGGAAAATAAAGACGAACCCGACCAGAAACGCGCCAAGCCCCTTCCCCACAAATAAACTTGCCAATAAAATTCCTGCCCCGATCGCAATGGCCCCTGCAAGTGCAGGCCAGCCCCAGTTTTTCTTTTGGTCTTCCTCGATTTTCACAAACCCCCGAATTGCCAAATCAACTATCGTTGCGGTCAGACCCTTGTTGGTCAGTTTTTCTTTAGTGACTACTTCGGCCATCGCGGGCCGCAGATTTTCCGGCGGCTCGTATTGCGGGACGATCGTCCCTTTTCCTTTTTGCGAACCCTCCGCGACCCACCAACGGACAATGCCAACGAGAAGTGCGAGTAGCAGAGTCGCCGCTCCCCCGATGTAGCCATAATAAATTTTGAGAAAATCCCGCCAATATGCCCCCTGGTCCACGACCCCGTGCGGCCAGGAGACGTCAATGGTATAGTCCTCCCCCACGGAAAAACGCTGGTCAGTAAAAGAAAAAGTCCCGCTGCCCTCATCGTAGCTCTGCGCACCCGCGCCAGCATCGAAAGTGCGGTAGCTGTACTGGCCGACTGTATTTTGAGCCGCAGCCGCGGGCAGGATGATTTCTACTTCTGTTTTGCCAACTGGCACCTGGTAATCGGTAAAGATGTCCCAATACAGCCGGTCGCTGACTCTGCCGAAAGCGATTGCCCCGTGGACTTTGTAGCGCAGGACCCACTCATAGGTCGTGTCGGCGAGATTGTAGTACCACTCGATGTTCTGGGCGCCACCCTCGCGGAACGTCGTAAATTTCCCCCACGAATCAGGGTCGAGCTTGTCGAGTCTTCGGCCGACTTCTACCAAAGGCTGACCCGTCCGGCCATCGATTACCTGTACGTCGGTAATCGCGTCGACCCGGTCGAGCAAAATGCTGCGCCAGCCGACATGAAAAGATCCTTCATAAACAAAAACTTGATGCTCTTCCACATCAATGGTTGTGTCAGTGTTGACAGCGATGTATGTTGCAATCCGCTGGTACGCGTAAACCTGCGTTTCGCTTTGCGCTTGCGCCAAAGATCCCTGGGACAAAACCAGGGTTAACCCAAAAAACAGCATGATACGGGCCCGATTGCGTTTCAAACTCATTTCACTTTTGTGATTTTCTGCCAGCGTTTCAACACGTATACCCCCACACCAAATCATAGATTAAAAACTACCCTCGGCGCCAGAACGAAAACACAAAATTATTAATCCTTTTCTAAACATTACGACTTTTGGTGTGGGGGTATATCTGCCGCCACCAATACTGCCCCTGCCAAAAACCGAAAGCCACGCCAGCAATCAGGAGGATGACCGAAACTATACGGTGGACCAGGTCCCAATCACTCCAAGACAGACCTAGTCCGTAGGATCCATAGTCCCGAAGCAGGGCGCGGATATATATCATTTCCACCCAGGCGTGCAAGATAAACTGCGAAAGAATTCCCAAAAACGTAAAAGCGATGATGTAAATAGTTTTTTTCATATACTAAGGTGCTCTCTCCTTGTCGATCTCTTCTGTCAAGGTTATACCGCTCGGCAACCGGCACTGCCGCGGATGGGACTCCATCACCGGATACCCCGCCGCGACGCAATCCTCAAAAGTCGTAATCTCGATGCGTTGATTGTAGGTAACCCGATAAATCACTCCGGCTTTGTCATCGGAAACATACATAATTCCTCCGGGCTGCAACAGAATATCCACTGGTCGGCCTAAAGCGCCACCGCCAGTTTCCCACCCTGTAATAAAATCTTCGATACCCTCATAGTGCCCCTCGGCATCAAGCTTGACGCGTACCAGCTTATAACCAGTCGGCACGCTCCTGTTCCAGGAGCCATGATAGGCGACGATCAGGTCATACCAATAATTCTCTGGCCAACCCTCCTCGGGGACGAACCCCAAACCAAGCGGAGCAGAGTGCGCCTGCAAATCCACGGCACTGCCCTTCTCGAATGGGTCCATGCAGGGATTCCGGATATAAGTATTTTTATCGAAGTTGATATCATGAATGTTTTTACCGTAACAAGTCGGCCAGCCATAATTGCCGCCCTCCTCAATGATATTTATCTCATCAGGCGGGACATCGTCGCCGAGGTTGTCCCGGCCCATTTCCGTGGCCCACATCCGCCCGTCCACATAGCTCCAGGTAAAAAATACGGAATTCCTTAGTCCTCTAGCGTGCTCCCGGAAATCGCTGCCGTCTTTGTTCATCGAAAAAATCTTTGCCCGCCGCTCGTCTGTTTCGTTGCAGACATTGCAGGACGATCCGATTGAAACATAGAGGCGCCCCTCGGGACCGAAAGCAATTGTACGCGTGAAATGCCCGCCCCCGCTGGGCAACTCCACGAGTTTTTGCGGACTGCTGGCCTGCGCCGTCGCCTGGTCGTACTCAAACCGGCTCACCTGATGGGTTTCCGCCACATATAGATAACACTTTTGCACCGCCGCATTGCCCTCGCAATCCATGGCAATCCCGTGCGGCTGGCGGAGACCCTGAATAACGGTAATATTCTTTTCCGCCTTGAAATCCACGTTTTCGTCAGCCAAAGCCACGACCTTCCCGGCGGAAGTTTGTGAGACGAGCAGGCGGCCGGTCGGATCAAACGCCAAAACACGGGCTCCAGGCACACCGGTCGCGAAAATCGAAATCGCGAAATCATCCGGAACCTCAAGGGGCAGATCCGTATCATTTACTCCGGGGCGGCTGATGTCCTGGGCCGGCGGAGTGATTATGGGCTCGATGCCTTTTATTAAATCAACCAGCTGGGGGAGATAATTGATCGTCCCCCAAATGGCGAAGGCGACGAAAAGGCTGCCAAATACTACCAGGTTAAATTTTTTCATCCGGGTTGTCCGTCACCCTGGAGCGCGAAGCGATAGGGTCTTGGAGATTCTATCGCCGCTATCAGCGGGCTCCAGAATGACACGCTTCTTATTGGATTAACCCTTTGAACTCCTCAACCATCGGAACTTGCTCTGTTTCCAGGCCATACCCTTCGCCAGTATGATACGCTGTCCAGTCCGCCAAAACGAGCGAGGAAAACATTTTTTCAACCCTGCTTTGCCCTTGAAGCATCAAAATTTCTACTGGCAAATTGCGATCCCGATAAAGTTTAGCCGTGATGTCCATCCGTTTTTGTACCTGGGGATGGTCATCGTCGTCCTTGAGAAAAACAAAATGAAACTTTTCTGACAAATGTCTGCTTGCATCTTTGACGTCGAAACCTGTCATCTCATGGTGATTCAGCTCAGGAAATACATTACAAAACGCTGGGACTTTTCCAGTTTCGTTAAACTTGATTTTCCAGTTGTGAGCCAACACATAATTAGTCTGCGAAGAGTAGATGATCGGGACGTGCCCTGAAAGCAAGCCCGCCAACCTTTTACCTGCGGCTTCAATTTCGGCTGGCTTAATAATCTTCGCGAGGCCTGCACCTTGCCGAGCAAGCTCCCTTTGTTTCATGACTTTAAGCATGGCCATAAAACTGAGGGCTATCGCGCTCCTCGGCTGAATACCTGTATTCGGGATTTGCACATAAGGTATCTTGCTATTTTTTGCCAAATCCAGAAGCTGGCCACCCACGGTTACTGCCACTACCGGCAACTTCCTCTCCATGGCCTCATGAAAAACGCTAATCGACTCCTCAGTATCGCCGGAATAAGAGCTGACGATAATCAGACTTTTTGTAAGATCGTACTTTGGCAACCCGTAGTCACTGTGAATGGAAATTTGTAATTCTGGGAGTAAGCACTTTATTAAATCAACGGACCAGTGGGAGCCGCCCATGCCGGCCACAATAAATTTTTTGTATTTGCGAAGAGGGCCGTTTTCGATCTTCGGCGTGAAACGAAACTGCTTGGCAAAATCGAGAATCGCTTGGTTCATCATATTTTTTCAGTTGTGGGTTGTAAGTTCGTAAGTACTAAGTAATTGTAATCTAGCGTATTATCGGGTTCCTGTGTTTTTTTATTTGGCTTTTTTAAACACTTCGTAAAAATGTTTGTAATTCTCCGCGATCTGCTTCACTGCTTCGTCTTTGCTGATTTCCTTCTTCCCAAATTTACTCAAGGCATCTTTGAAAATCGTCCGGCCGATCGCAAAGCCTACTACCCCAGCCACTTCCGCGCCCGCCCGAAGCCATTTCTCCACCTGCGCATTATCCGCGCCTCGACCGAGCACCACGGCCGATACTCCATCGCGCCCGCTCGCTCGCGCCTGCTTGATGACTGCCTCATATTGCTCGGTCTTTTCCAACCCCTCAATTTTCCAAATATCCGGCTCGACCCCAGCATCCTGCAACTCTTTGACCATTTGCGCCATCAATTTGTATCGGACCTCGCGATCATAGCGCGCCTCG
>Ga0209541_10009460_pt1 | contig 15792 bp, 17 predicted proteins | sample RifCSPlowO2_01_FD_184027 | JGI IMG/M metagenome (GOLD analysis project Ga0209541, IMG submission 184027) | Groundwater microbial communities from Rifle, Colorado - Rifle CSP2_plank lowO2_0.1 (SPAdes) (version 2) | ecosystem: Environmental > Aquatic > Deep subsurface > Groundwater | place...
TGCGGTACACCCTAAATTCTCTGTCAATTTTAACACCATTTTTCTGAAAATCATTTTTAAGAACGCCATATAATTTTCTCCCTTCTTTGTCAAAATCAGTTAATATTATTACATTTTTATTAAATTCTGCAGTTTCTTCAACAATTTTATATAATGGTTTGTTTAAAGTAATTATATTTTTTACACCTAATGATATCAAGGCTTTTTTGTCTTTCTTTCCCTCAACAATAATGATTTTTTCAGAATTTTGTATTTTCTCTATCCATTCTTTTTTGTCTTTTATCACAATATATTCTATTTTAGTTAAATTTAAAAATTATTTGTTGTATATTTTATTTTTATAGGGTAGCATGTAAGTCTAATATTTAAATAGAAATAATATTAATTTCCAGAGAAAATCCAAAGATTTTTTAATTATCTTAGACTTTATTTGAAAATATTCTGGAAATTTCACCATAAAATATATTAAGGTATTTACATAATTAAGTCTAATGGGACATAAAAAAATAAACTGGGATGAAGTTGGATTTTGGATTTTTGCAGGTGTTTTATTATTTGCTCTTATTTATCTTTTTGCTACTGGAAGGGCTTTTAAATGAAAATTGATTTTAGAGAAATATTATTTTGGATATCTTTAGCATTTACTATAATCTTGTTGATGTGGTACTTGTTTGGGGGCAGTCCAAGTGAAATTATTGTTATTATAGCTGTTACATTTACTTTTTTGATTGAAATATGGAAAATAGGAAATAGATTGAGCAATAAATTAGTTAATTTAGAAACAAGATTTAATTTTTTTGAAATTGGTTTTAAAGATCTTTCTAAAGATTTTAAAGATCTTTCTAAAGATTTTAAAGATCTTTCTAAAGATTTTAATGAACATGCAAATCATTCAATAAAAAATTAATATTATTTCTTAAAATTGGCTAAGCTAAATTTTAATAATTTATAAAAAAATTCATAATAATGGATAATTACAACTTAGAGTAAACTTTAAAAATTATTTGTTGTATATTTTTCTGTTTATGGTAAGATTTTGTAAGGCTTTTTGGGAAGAAGAATGGGAAAAAAACCATGAGAAATTAAGTACAATAGATGGTTATGTATTCATGGATGGATTTGATTATACTAGGAAAAAGGTTCTGGAAGTTGGTTGTGGAGATTTATTTTATTCTCATATATTTAATTTTTACAACTCACCAGATTTTTTTATTGGCACTGATATTTCTTTAACAGCACTAAAAAGAGCAAAAACCAAGAATAAAAATTTTAAATTAGTTGTTGCTAATGCAACATCTTTACCTTTTAAAGATAATTCTTTTGATGAAGTTGTTGCTATTGAAACAATAGCTTTGTTAGGTCAAGATTTTTATAAAGCATTAGAAGAAATGAAAAGAGTATCAAAAGAGAAACTAACCTTATATTTAACCCATAAGGATATTGCAATAAGAATAAGAAAAGATACTAAATACACAGATAAACAATATTGTACTTTGTTTCATGAAAAATTTGGTGATATATCTGTTTTTACAGAAGAAAATGTTAAAGCACTTCTGTCTGATATAGGTCTAAAACCAGAAATAATAAACCCAATTACAGAAGGAGATGAATTCAAGATTCGTAGACATTTTTCTTCATGCCATTATTATGAACAATGCCCTGAAGATCCAACTTTAAAAACAAGAATCTTTGTAAAAGCAACAAAAAAATGAACGGGCCCGAAGGGATTTGAACCCTCAACCCTCTGGTTTCTTCCTAGCTTAAGAGCTTCATCCATAGTCAGATGCTATAGCCAGGTTAAGCTACGAGCCCATAAAAAGAGAATACAATATCCTATTTAAAAAATTTATGCAAATATATATAAATGATAAATAATTATAAAAATTAAATGAAAGTTTTTTTAGATAAAAAACCTAAAAATGTTAAGATTATTGCAGGTTTTCCAGGTGTTGGTTTAGTAGGTACAATAACTACAGAATTCTTAATAGAACATTTAAATGCAGAACAAATAGGTAAAATAAAGATAGAAGAAACACCACCAATAGTTGCAGTTCATCAAGGAAAAGTTGTTGAACCTATAGGTATATTTTATAATAAAAAACACAACCTAATTATACTTCATGCATTGACATCAATAAATAATATAGAATGGCAGTTGGCAGATGAGATATGTTATATAATGAAAGAATTAAAAGCAAAAGAAGTAATATCTATTGAAGGTATTGGGAGTACAAACACAGAAAATCCAAATGTTTATTTCTTGTCAAACTTAAGTTCTGTTTCTAAAAAACTAGATTTAGAAAACTTAAAAGAAGGTATTGTAATGGGTGTTACAGGTGCATTGCTTTTAAAAAGCTGCCTTATTCTTACTTGCTTGTTTGCAGAAACACATTCAAATCTGCCAGACTCAAGAGCAGCTGCTAATATTATAAAAACATTAGATAAATATTTAGGTTTAAAGATTGATTACAAGCCTTTGTTAGAAAAAGCAGTTAAATTTGAAAATAAAATAAAAGAGTTAATGAATCAAAGAGAATTAGCTTCTAGTGCAAAAGAAAAAAAGGAACTTACTTATTTAGGTTAATAAAAATAAACTAAAAGATAAGAAGATTCTTTATCTTTTCAATATGGTCTGCTATTCTATCCCCATTTGCTGTTAATTTTATTGTTTTTATTCTTCCTTGTTTTTCAAAGTCAACTAATTTTGATTTTTCCATCTCTTGCAGAATTTTTACAGCATGAGAATAAGTACAGTCAACTTCTTTTGCTAAAACAGAGCCATACCTGTTTCTGCCCCCTTTTCTTAAAGCAACTAAAATCATTGCTGGTTTTCTTCTAAAAAAAACCTCAAAAATATCTTTCGGTACTTTAACCATTATATCCCCCCTATCAATTCTTTTTCTAAAGTACCTCTTTTTTATTAATCTTAATTAAATCCATAAAAATTTAGCTTGTATTTAAATGTTTGTTTTTTTATATATTTTAAAATAGTTATTTTATAAACATTAACCAAAACTTTTAAAAAACACACTTACTTTTTTTAAGATATGCTTGACATAAAATTCATAAAAAGTAATCCTGAATTAGTGAAAACTAATCTAAAAAATAGGAACCAGTTAGAAAAAATAAAACTAATTGATGAACTTATAATTAATTATAATAATTCTTTAAAAACAAAAAAAGAATTGGATTTATTAAGGCACAGGAGAAATATAATCTCAGAAGAAATAAACAAGTTAAAAAAAGAAAACAAAGATATATCAGAAAAAATTAAAGAGATAAAAGAACTGCCTAATAAAATTAAGGGATTAGAAGAAAATTATGAGACTTTACAAAACAGTATAAAAGAGAACTTATTAGATATACCAAATATTCTTGATATAAAAGTCCCAATTGGAAAAGATGAAAATAATAATAAAGTAATAAAAAAAATTGGTAAAATCCCTAATTTTAAATTTAAAATAAAAGATCATACAGATCTTGCTTTACACCTTGATATATTAGATATAGACAGGGCAGCGAAAGTTTCAGGTGCAAGATTTTATTATCTAAAAAATGACTTAGTAAAATTAAATTATGCTTTGTTAAATTTTGCAATTGATTTTCTAAGAAAGAAAGGTTTTAATTTAATCCAGCCCCCCTACTTATTAAGAAAAGAAGCTATTTCAGGTGCAATTTCATTCAAGGCTTTTGAAGATACAATCTATAAAATTGAAAATGAAGACTTATACTTAATAGGGACAGCAGAACATGCCCTAAATTCCTTTTACTTAAATGAATTAATTAATGAAAATGAATTGCCTATAAGATTTGCAGGAATTTCTCCTTGTTTTAGGAAAGAAGCAGGAGCACATGGAAAAGATACAAAAGGGATTTTCAGAGTTCACCAATTTGATAAAGTAGAACAATTCATATTCTGCAAACCAGAACAAGCTGAAAAAGAATTTAATTTTTTGTTAAAAAATTCAGAAGAATTATTTAAATTATTAAAAATACCATTTAGATTAACATTTTTATGTTCAGGAGATACTGGGAATGTTCCATCAAAAACAATAGATTTAGAAGCTTGGTTCCCTTCTCAAAAAAAATATCGTGAATTAGGTTCTTGTTCAAATTGTACAGATTATCAATCAAGAATGTCAAATATCCATTATAAAACTAAAAAAAACCAAACAAATCTTGTTTTTACATTAAACAACACAGCTATTGCTACACAAAGAGCTTTAGCTTGTATTCTGGAAAATTACCAGCAAAAAGATGGTTCTATAAAAATTCCAAAAGTCTTGCAAAAATATACAAGCTTTAAGCAGATAAAATTAATTAAAAAATAAAAATGACAAAAAAATGCAAAATTTTGGCAGCTGGAGATTTTCATGGTGATAAAAGAACAGCAGAAAGATTAGCTGACTTGGCTGAAAAAGAAAATGTAGACTTAGTAATATTAAATGGTGACATAGTTGAAGAAAAAGACACTTCAGGAATTATAGGTCCTTTTATTAAGAAAAAACAAAAACTCATTATTATACCTGGAAATCATGAAACAATAGCAACAACTGATTTTTTAGCTGAATTATATAATATTACAAATTTGCATTCTTATTATATAAAATTCAAGAACATAGGTTTTTTTGGTTGTGGAGGGGCAGATATAGGCCTTAATAAAATGACTGAGAAAGAAATATTTAATTCTTTAAAAAAAAGTTTTGAAAAAATAAAAGACATGCCAAAAAAAATTATGGTAACTCATATTCATCCTTCAGGCACATTAATGGAAAAATTTTCAAGATTTGTAAAAGGCAGTACAGGCCTTAAAAAAGCTATAGATGAGTTTAAGCCAGATATTCTTATTTGTGGCCATGTACATGAAGCAGAGGGAATTGAAGAAATGGTGGGAAGAACAAAAGTAATTAATGTTGGCAAAAAAGGAAAAATTATAAACATATAAATAAATTAAAATACTATGAAAAAAAACAGTTTATTAGGACTTGTAAAAAAATATTGGTGGGTTTTATTATTAATCTTAGTTATCATAATTGTTTTTTTATATAATAATTCAGCTGCTGATATAAATGAAGTATTATTAGTTATACCTTAATTATAAATAATTTTTGAAAGAATCATTCTAAAGAAAGTTTTAAATATCTTGTTGTCTAATCCTAAATTGTGGAAAAAGGGGTTATTCAAAATCTAAAAAATTTTAAAGATTCAGTTATTTTAGCAACTGTTTCAGCTAAAAATTACCAAAAAACAAATATTTCTTTAGTAAACTATTTAACAAAAGACCTAAATATTCCTGGTGTTTATGTATCACTAAATAAACCATGTTCTGCTTTAAAAAATATTTTTGCAAAATCAAATATTGATACAAGAACAATACTTTTTATAGATTCAATAACAAAAACAGTGGGAGGTAATATAAAAAAAACAAAAGAATGCCTGTTTATAGGAACACCTGAAAATTTAAGTGATCTTTCTTTGGCAATGGACCAGGCAGTTACATCATTGCCTGGAAAAGAAAAGTTCCTGTTTTTTGACAGCTTGAATACTCTGTTAATATATAATGACGTGAAAACAGTAGCAAGATTTATTCATTTTTTAGCTGGAAAAATGAGGGTCTGGAAAGTTTGGGGTATAATAATTTCACTCCAAAAAAAAGGTAACGAGGATTTAATAAATGAATTATCCCAATTTTGTGATATAAACTTAAGGTTCAAATGAAAAATAACTTCATAAAAAGTTTTAAAGTAATTATTCTTTTAATTGCATTAATTTCTGCTTTTTATTTTATTTTTAAAATATTTAAAAGTTGGGATCTTATATTAAGCATATTAACACTTAGTTTTGGGGTCTTGTCAATTATATGGACTTTGCTTGCTAAATACAGTTTGTCTCCTAAATCAACTCTGCGTTTATTTACTAATAATTTTCTTGCTTGTTCAATATCTGTTCTTTCTTTTTCAACATTAAGGTTATTAAGCAATTTTATTTTAATTCCTTGGTTAAATTATATAGAATTATTTTTTATAATTATAACATTTTTCTTTTTTGTTTTGGCATCTTATTTTATATATAATATTGGAAATGAATTTGGTTTTCAAAGGGAAACTAAAGAAATAAAAAAAGTATTAAAAGAAAGAAAAAAATTTCAATAAATTAATTTTTCAAATAACTTATTTTTAGAATTCACTTATATCATTTAAATCAATGCATCCAGGATCAGAAGGATAATTTCAATTTATCCCCATCATTGTCCAGATTGTTGCTACATTGTGTAGTTGCCCAAGATTCACTATTGTAATATGTGCCAAAACAATTTACATCATTTGGATAATCAATCTTTCCATCTTTGTCATTATCTATCTTGTCATTGCATTGGGTTTTTAATGTTGAGTCAGAACATATAATGCCTTTGCTTTTATACATAGAAAGTGCTGATAAATAATAAGAACTAGCCTTAGGTAAATTATTAGTTACAAAAGAACAAGAAGATGAATAGCAAATTCCAGGATTTATTAAGAACCCTGTCCCATTGTTCCATCCACTTAAATCTACTTCATCAATTATAAAACCATTATTTATTTTTGTGTCTATTTTATAAGCCTTTCCAGTTTCTAATCCAAAAGTTACCCCAAATGAGCAATACAAAGACATACCATAAGGGTTTTCACAACTTAAACTCTTTACTAACTTACCTGAATCAATATTAGTAATATTTATTTTTATTGTTTTTGTTATATTGTCTACACCTTCACTATAAAAACAGTTAGTTGTATTAATATTGCCTGTACTAGTAATATTTTGTGTAGTATTAGTTTGGTTTGTTGAAGAAGTTTCATCTATTATTTTAACCCTAAATTTAAATTTAGAAACTTTGTTAACCTTGTCTTCTTGGTCTACATAAGGTGTAAAAATAGCACTTACTTTGCTTGTATTAGGGACTATTTGTTCTGGAGTACTTAAAATTAATTCTAATTTATCAGTTAATAAATATCTTTTCTTGACTAGATATACTAAAAAACTGATTTTTTTGCCTATGCACTCCTTTGTTGTTTCAGCATACATATAAACTGAATTCCCTGATTTTATAACTGATACTCCATTTTGATTATTAGAATTACTGCTCCATCCGGATTTTTTTATAAAACAAGAGCTTTGAACAACAACATTACCAGTTACTATTAAATCATCACTTTCTTCTTGAGAAGAAATGTTAATATTAAAATATAACAATAATTAAGAATAATATTAAAATAAACACTAAAATAATTTTATTATTTTTTTCCAACAATTCACCCTTTTTTCTTTGCGAACTTTCTTCTTGAGAAAGCTCTTTTTATTATTTAATTAACTAATAAATATATATAAATTTTGGTTGTTTATTTTTCATTTTTTTCTTTAATTATTTCTCTAAAAAGGCTTTCCCGTAGTTTTTTCCAGAGGCTTTTTCCAAAAAAGGTTCTTTTGTCGTTTCTTTGCGAACTTTCTTTCGAAGAAAGCTCTAGTAAACTTTTTATATAAAGATGAAATTAGATATATCATGGATTTTGAAAAAACAGGTGTACCAGGTTTAGATGAAATTCTTAAAGGTGGTTTTAAGAAAAATTCTTCTGTTATTATAAAAGGGGGTCCTGGTTGTGGGAAAACTATTTTAGCTTTGCAATTTATTTGGCAAGGTGCTAAACAAGGCCAAGTAGGTGTTTTTATTAGTGCTGAAGAAGAATTAGATGATTTAAGAGAATATTCAAAAACTCTAGGTATGGATCTTGAGAAATATGAAAAGAAAAAACTAATTTATTTAATTAAGCAGCCAATTACTTTAAACAAACTAATTTCTATTTCAGTTCCTTTGGAATTAATTAAAAAAAGAAATGTAAAAAGAGTTGTTCTAGATTCTTTAAGCTTGTTCAAATATGGCACAGAAGGAGAAATTACTTATAGAAAAGAATTATTATATTTAATAAATAATATGAGCTCTGTTTTATTTTTAGCTACTTCAGAAGATAAAAAATACAGCTTGGATAATATTGAATCATCACAAGAAGATTACTTGTTTGATGGGATAATAAGACTGATAAAAGTCAGAAAAGAAAATAATTTTGAAAGATGTATTTATATATCTAAAATGAGGGCACAAGAACATTTAATTGATATATTTCCATTTAACATTAAAAATAATGGTATTACAGTTTATCCAAAACAAATTCCATTCTCTTTAGTTGGAAATAATATATCAGAAGAAGGATTTAAAAAGTAACATGAAATTATCAAGAATTAGTTCTGGTATTCCAGGTTTAGACAAATTAATAGAAAGTGGTTTTAAAAGAAATTCTATAAATTTAATTGCAGGTGAGCCTGGTTCAGGAAAGACAATCTTTGCTATACAATTTTTATTAGAAGGATGCAAACTTGGTGAGCCTGGTATTTATATTACATTTGAAGAAAAAAAAGAAAAATTATATGAAGATATGATAACTTTTGGATGGGACTTGGCAAAATTTGAAAAAAAAGGCTTGTTTAGGTTTTTAGAATATACTCCAGAACAAGTAAAAAAAGTATTAGTTGAAGGTGGCGGTGAAATTGATATTTTAATAGAAAAGATCAAAGCAAAAAGAATTGTTATTGATTCAATAACTTCATTTTCTTTATTATATAATGATGAACTGACAAAAAAAGAAGCTGCATTAGCTTTGTTTGATTTAATAAATAAATGGAATTGTACAGCTGTTTTAACTTCTCAGGCAAGATCTGCTGACCATCAATTAGTAATGGACACTGCCTTGGAATTTGAAGTAGACAGTATTTTAATTATGTATCATAGCAAAAAAAAAGGCGAAAGAATAAGAGCATTAGAAATTCTAAAAATGAGAGGTACAAAAATACCAACAAAGACTTATGGTGTTAATATTGGTGAAAAAGGAATTTATATTACAAATGAAATAGTAAAATTCTAAAATCAAAATAGAAAAAGTTAATAAAAAACATATTCTTATTAAAAATAATAAAAAAGAGGCAAAATGAAATTTAAAATAATCTTGTTTTTTATTCTTATTCTCCTAGTTCATGTTGTCATATCTCAAGATTGCAATACATTGTGTCTAAATTCAGGTTATAGTTATGGCTCTTGTACTGATAAATGTACAGATATTAAAATTAAAGGTGGGTCTGATTGTGCTTCAAGTGGAAATGCAGCATTAATTATTGGGACAGAAGCTTCAAAAGAGTATACAAATTTAGAAAGGTTCATAGGTGAAAATTCTTCAAGTCCTAAATGGGTATGGGTAATAAAAAACATGAAAACAAAATCAAGCACAAAAATAGGAAGCACAACTGATGATTCTAGCCATAGTGGCCCAATAATAGGTCTTAAAAATAATTTTATTGCAAATAGCTTAAGTTCATTACCTATCCCAGCTAAAGGTGTAGGTAGTTCTTTTTGTTTTCCTAATGATGTGATTTGTGTAAATTTTCAGGATTTGACAGCAACTAATTATAGTAAATATACTATTCAAAAAACAACAGTAGACCTTTCTTCTTTTAATTCTTCATGGACAAATAAAAATACCATATCTATAACTTCAGATGAAAAAGATGGTTTAAAATTAGATACTGCTGATTATGACCTTGCTATAGCTAGCTCAGGAATAAAAACAGATACAATCTGGGTAATTTATAATAATACTGCCTCTTATGCAGGTATATTTTACAGAGATACTTCAAATAATGGAAAAAAAGCAGCTGGTTTCTTGAATATGAATTCAAATGATTCAGATAAAAATATTGCAGATATAAACTACCAGGATACAAAAGATAATAATGTACAAATTGACCTAAGGGGTAATTTTGGTTCTGCAAATGGATTATCTTTAGTATTAGATATTACAGCAAAAGATGGTGCAGTTTCTGTAAATAGTGCTGATGATATAAAAATAAATCTAAAGCACAGTTCAAATTCTGATTTTGAAGGTTATGGTAATACTTCAGCAAGTGCAGATGATTCTGATTTAGTCTGGGCATCAACAGATATAGGTACAAAAACTATAGACCTGCGTTCTTTATATGGCATAATAATTAAAGACCCAAAAACAAACAATGCCTTAGATAAAGTAATATTGGAAATTCCAGATTCTCAGGTAAAAGCTAAAATAGAAATATTAAGAAAAGAAAGTCAATTAACAAAAACATCCATATCTAATCTCCTTAGTGAAGGAGAAAAAATTCCACAGCCTATTTTAGGAAAAGAATTAAGTTCTAAGGAAGATTATAATCTGATTCTTGTTGGTGGCCCTTGTGCTAATCCAATTATAGAAAAATTTTCAGAATTTCCAAAATGCAAAACATGGCCATTTAAAGAAGGTGAATCTATAGTATCTTATACTCAAAATGGTAAAAATACAGCCTTGTTAATTGCAGGCACAACAGAAGATGATACAAAAGCAGCTGTTGATTTTTTAAATGGTTTTAAGCAGTATGATTTAAAAGGTGTTTACATAAAACTCATAAATGGACAGCCAATAGTTATATCAGATATAAGTTCAGAACCAGATATCTCAGATTTTCCATATCCTTTTTTAAAAGGTGGTCAAGTTCAAAATATGCAGATTATTATTGGAGAAAAAGCAAGTATAAAAGATATAAATAGTGCTCATGATATCAACATTAATCTAATGTGGTTAAATAGAAACTCATCAACAAATACAACAACTACAACTGAGAATATTAACCTAAATAATTATTCAGTTGATATACCTTTGGGAAGTAATCTTGCAGACACTAATTTCTTTAATCCAAGTTTATCATATAATTATATACCGACTTTAATAAAAAACCAATTAAGTTTTTTAAATAAATATATTCCTTATCATGAAGAAATAATGCTTTATAATAGTGGCCCAACTATTGCAACTAGCTTAAGTTCATCTGATGATACATATAAATCAGATGTTTACATGGAATTAAATTCAGGAAGTTTAAGATATTATTATGTATTTGATGACAATATAGATATAGCATCAGCAACAGTTGATTCTCCATTAACTATTAATTTTTTAGATAACCAGATTTCAATTACTAATATAGATGTAGAAAATAAATTCAAAACAGAGTTGGGCTCTAAATATCTTCTGAATATAGGTGAAGAAATAACAGTAAGTGGAATTGATATTAAATTAGTAGATACAACAAAAGATGGTGCTATCGTGCTTTCTGTAAATAACTCTAATGAAATATTTGACAAAGGCCAGAGCAAATATGTTAATGGCCTGATAATAAAGGATTCTGAAGCTTTTAAACAAGCAAACAATCAGTGCTGTTGTACAGACTTGCTAAAATTCTTATAATTTAGTTAGAAATTAAAAATAATTATGGGCCTTTTGTTTTTAGCCTGAATAATCTCATAACCCGAAAAGTCCTCCTAATAATGAGCTGACTAAAAATCTTGATAAAAAAAAGATTAAAATTGTTACAGTTATAAGTATAGGTATATATTTTACTCCCGCTTTTTCATGGCCATTGTTAATTAATCCCAAAACTAAAGATCCTAAAATAGATGTTGTTATAAGGCTGATAATTGAAAAGTTAATTATAAAAGAAGACTGGATATTTATTTTGGAAAATGAAATAGGTATAAATGTAGTGTCAGGCAAATCTACTGAAGCAAGGTTTTTTTCAATAACATTTACAAGAAAAGAAGAAAATCCAAACAAAACAGGGGCTCCAACTGATATTGCTGCAAAAATAAATATTACATACATTAAAATATTTGTTTTTATTTTCTCATCTAAAAACATCTTTTGTCTTAAATTTCTCGATACATGGTCTAAAAGGTCAACAAGTTCCCCCCCAGATCTTAAACCTGTAGAAATAAGCATAAGTGTTTTATTTAATTGTTCAGACTTTATGTTTTTTCCCATATCCATAAGTGCATTCCCTATGTCTTCTCCCAAAGCTAATTTTTTTCCTACATTATTTATCTCCTCGCTTAAAATTCCAAATTCTGGTCTGCTTGATAATAATAATGCCTTGTCTATAGTTAGTCCTGCTCTTAAATTTGAAGACATTAAATGAAGCACATCTGGTAAAAGGTTTTCTACAAATTTTGCATTTGCATCTGCCTTTAATAAAAAACTAAAATAAGAAATTAATTGTAAAACAATAAATGCAATAACAAATGCAAATAAGAAATTTACATTGAATAATATCTTAAGGGAAATTGATATAATCAAGGATATTGCAAAACTAACAACCAAAAAAAACCCAAGAAAACTTTCTTTATTTACTTTGACTCTTGAATAAATAAATAATTTATTATAATGTTCTGTTATAATTTTTGGAAATATCCTTGTTATTGTTTCAAACATTTAAGTCTCCAGTAAACTAGGTCTTTTTACTTTTATTAGTCCCAGGAACATGATCTGAAAAAAGAAAACCAAGCCATATAATCCCCAGAAAATAAGCTTCGTTACTATTCCTTGTGCAGAAATAAATGAAGATATAACAATAAGAAAGGTCATACCTAATGAAGGCATTATAATAGTCATTATCATGTAAAACATAACCAATGGATTTAATTGTCCTGCATATTTTTGTATCTGTATTAATTGTTCTTCTGATAAAGAATCTATAACCTCTTTTAATACAATAGTGGTGTCAGCCCCTGTTTTCATTCCATTAACTAATTGCCATATTGCTCTTCTAAAATATATTGAAGAACTTTTGCTTGCAACTTCATATAAAACCTCAATCTGTGAAAATCCTGAATTGATTTTGTTTACTGCTTGTGTAAAATCCTTTGAAATATATCCATAATCTTTATTTGAAATATTGACAATAATCCTGAATAAAGGTATTCCAGAACTTAATTGTATAAGCATGTCCTGCAAAACAGGCAGTAAATTTCTTTCTATATCCTTGCTCTTGTTCTGAAACTGGATTTTTGGGTATAAAATCTGCTGGAAAAAAATAAATATTGTTAAAGCTATAGATATTCCAATATTAAGAAAATAAGGTTTCTGTAAACTAAAGAGTGATATAAGTATATTTAATGGGATATTAATAAAAATAAAGAAAATAAATGAAGCCATAATGCACATTGCAATATATTCTTTTGGTGTTGCATCTATATTAACCTGGTCAAGGCTTGTTCTTAAACTTGGGAAATTTCTTTCAATTTTGTTTGAAATACCTAGAAAAATATGAGAAATATTTTTTAATGTGTTAAATGGGACTAAAGAAAATGGGATTTTATTTTTCATTTTTTAAAATATCATCAGGGTTAGCATAATACCTGTTGATTAATTCTCCCACTTTATTTAATTCTCTTATATTGTTTTTTGCCATAAATTTTAATATTTTTTCTTTTTCAAATAAATCATTTATAATTTCTTGCTGGCTCATCCCAGTATGCACACTTAAATCATCAAATAATCTTAAACTAGGTGAGTGTTCTACTATTTTGTCTTCATTTGGTTTCATCCTGTATAAAATATTTGGTCTTACTTCTGATCCTTCTTCACCAGAAATATATTCACCTATCTGGTATATTCTTCTTATTCCTTTTCTCCTGTCTCTAAACATAACCACATTTAAATTAACAGCAGATAAAAGATTTTGAGAAATATTTATTGGAGGATTAGTTAATCTTTTTATAGTCTCGCTTATTGAATCAGCATGTACAGTTGCATAAACACTATGCCCAGTATGCATAGCCTCAAATAATACTTCAGCTTGATCTCCCTTTCTGATCTCACCCATGATAATTCTGTCTGGCCTCATCCTTAATGAATTAACTAAAAGGTCAATCATGCTAATTTCTCCCTTCCCTTCTGTATTTGGAGGCCTGACAGTTAATGGCGTCCAATATAAAAATTTAGGGAGTTGAAGTTCTGGTGTGTCTTCAATTGAAACTATTCTGTGATTAGGTGGTATAAAAGGCATTATAACATTTAGAAAACTAGTTTTTCCACTAGCAGTCCCTCCGCTTATTAATATATTCATTTCATATTGTATTGCCAGCCATATCAAGGCAAATATCTCTGAAGGGCATGTATTATTTGTAATAAAATCAGTAACAGTCCACGGGTCTCTTGCAAACTTTCTTATTGTTATTGTATTCCCTTTATGTGCTATTGGATAAAGTACAGCATTGCTTCTGTCTCCAGATATAAGGTGTGCATCTAATAAAGGGCTTAATGTTGTTATCTGCCTCCCAACTCTTCTTGCAATTATATTTGCATAATTTATTATCTGTGTTTCACTTTCTACTTTTATATTCGTTTCAAGCCACCCATATTTTTTATGATAAACTCTGATAGGCTCATTTGCAGATACAATAACAACCTCCTCTAAGTTTATGTCTGACAATAAAAATTCTAAGTTTCCTAACCCAAGCATGTCATTCATTAAATTGCCAATTAAAAATTCTTTTGTCTCATTGTCAATATTAGGTATAATATCATTTAAAACTTTGTTAGCACTTGCTTTAAACCTGTCTTTGATCATTTTCATTATATTTGGGTCTAATATTTCTAAATTGCCTAAATTAACTTCAAGTATCAGCCTTCTTTTTAATTCAGACACAAGTATAGAACTTATCTTGCTAATTAAAGGTATTTTTACAAAATATTTAGTTTCATATATATTTTTTTCTATATTTACAATTACCTTAATATTTTCTGCAATAACCTCATATTTTTCTAGCAAAACCATTTCCTAAATATTAAACTCCTTTTCATTTACTTCTATTTTTTCACATTCTAGTTTTATTTTCGGATAAATTCCTGATCCAGGTATAGCAAGCCCTTGCTTTGATTCAGATTCACCCCATTCACCAGTTTTTACATTAAGTGTGTAAGTTTTATTGTTTTTTATAATTAATTTTGAGGTTCCATCTATTTTTTCTATTTTAATTATGCTGTCTTTAATAAAATACCTTACTTTCTTGTCTTCTGTCCTGCATTCATAGCTTCCTTTTCCTGAAAAAGCCTCTTTTGTATTCATGTTCATATTGTCTAAAACTACTTCTTCTTGTTTTTCTTCAATTTTTTCTTCTTGTACAAATTTTATTTCATTTGTATCAGGTTCATCTTTAGTTAAAAAATAAAATAAGCCAAAAGCTATACTTAAAACAAGTATCATAATTAGCATGTCTATAATAACCTTTTTTTTGTTTATTTTAATATTGGGTAATTTTATTTGTGGTTTTTTAAAATTAAATTTCTTTTTTTTAAAATTTACAATATTTTTATCTCTAAATTCTGGCTCTCCAAATATAGGTGCATAAAAATTAATAACCCCATTTTCACTTAAAATATTTCCCCATTCATTTGCGATTTTTTTGTCAATATTAAATTTCTGCACAACCTCATTTAGTTTAACTATTTTTTTCTGTTCAATTAAATCAAGTAAATCATCAAAACTAGTCCTATAAATAATTATATTTTTTGTTTTGGTTTTATCAGAATCTTCTATTTTAGTTTTATTAGAATAATTAAATTCATATTTATTTAAATTTTTGTCTCGATCATCCTGTTTTTTTCCTGGATTAATAACATCTTTCTTTTTTATTTTTTTAAGAACTTTTGCTTTCTTAAAAACCTTTTTCAAATATTTATTTCTACTTCTATTCACCCCTTTTTTCACCTTCATGATCATAAATAAACTTTTAAAACTTATTAAATATTGCGTTCAATTTCACTTACTATAATTACCCCATAAGTATGTTGCTTTTTTTCATATGTATATTTTTTATCTTCTATAACAAAAAATATTCTAAACATGACTTCATTCCCCCAATAA
>Ga0209541_10009461_pt1 | contig 15791 bp, 14 predicted proteins | sample RifCSPlowO2_01_FD_184027 | JGI IMG/M metagenome (GOLD analysis project Ga0209541, IMG submission 184027) | Groundwater microbial communities from Rifle, Colorado - Rifle CSP2_plank lowO2_0.1 (SPAdes) (version 2) | ecosystem: Environmental > Aquatic > Deep subsurface > Groundwater | place...
ATGAATTAGATTTTAACTCCCGTACTAACTCAGGCTCGGTATATTTTATTTACGACAATCTTATTGCCGGTTACACCGGAACAGGCAATACTCTCGATCTAAATGACACATCAAAGTTTAATGTACGGTTAGATGGCCCTGTTGCAAGTGGAAGACTTGGTAGGCAAAAAATCGCAATAGGAGATCTAAATAATGATAATAAAAATGACCTTATTCTCCCATTAACAATTGGGACTAGTGCATCAGGAGTTTATGCTTTTTACAGCACTTTACTTGATGATTATACTACTACAGGCAATTTGCTAGATTTAGCGACTACAACAAACTATAGCGTTCTCTTTAGCTCCCAATGGACAATAGGATCTGCTATTTCTGATTTAAATGGCGATGGATATAACGACCTTATTATAGATAGCTATGCCACAACTGTCTTAAATACCTTTGAGGGAGTAGTATATATTTTATATAACAATTTGTTCTCAAGCTTAACAGGAACAGGAAATACTGTCGATCTTACTACTGCTGCCAACTCTAATATTAGATTAATTGGCGGCGCCACCAATGCTTTTTTTGGCAGTCCAAAGTTAGAAAGCGCCGATATTAACAGTGACAATCGATCAGATCTCATGATTGCGAAATCTGCGACTCCTGCTTCAGTATACGTAATATACAGTAGCTCACTTGACAGTTATTCGGGTACGGGAAATGCAGTTAATATGACCAGTGCTCCTGTTTACGATACACTCTACCAGCTCACAGGCGCTATCATTGGCAAGGATTTTGCTTTGGCTGACATCACGGGAGACAGTAAAAAAGACACAATCATGAACGCGTATGACGCTGACTTTAACTCCCGCACTGATTCAGGATCAGTATACATCATATACAACTTCCCCCACACCATCACCTCAACAACAACCACTCAGTCTGGTGCCGATGTAACCGTTGCCGGCACAATATCGGCGACCAATAGTGTCGCTAATATCTCTGGAGTTCAGTATCAAATAGATAGCAATAGTCCCACCGCAGGATGGACAGCCTGTAGCGCTGACGATGGGTCATTCAATAGCACTTCAGAAGCGTACACCTGTTCCACCTCATCGGCTCCGATAACCTCAGGCTCCCATACAGTCTATGTCCGGGCCTATGATGCTAATACTTCATATACTGCCCAGTCCAGTTACCTCTCCTACGTCTATGCGATCCCATCGCCCACCCCAACACCACCACTGTCAGCGCCATCGACTCCTTGGGAAAGTAGTTCGGCACCGGCGCCTGCCGTTTCCTCCGGTGGGGGAGGCACCATATCAGGAGGCACCGACACGTCAGTAATTGTAGAAGAAGGGGCGGTGCCGTTTGCCAGTAACTTGTCCAGTACCAATATCCCGTCTCATGATACTCCAGTGGGAATTAGAACTGCTTCTTGTGGAGTAGGCGATATTCATCAGATCTGGTTAACAGACTATTATAATAAGGCTAATATTCTAGCTAGTGTACAGAATAAGCCGTCCATTGTTGCTCTGCGCTACAATGAATTCCAGCTTCTGAAGTCTGGAGGCGGATCAGTTCCGGAGTCATCCCTTAAGATCTCTTATTCACCTGATGGAATCACGTGGACAGTACTTCCCACTTCAGTAGTAGACCAGGTGAATAACACGGTAGCCACCCTACACAAGATCGGCGGCTACTATATGATAACTTCCTGTGGAAGCTTCGGATCAACTGGAAGTCGTCTACTTGGCACCAGTATTCCGGTGAGGAAGTCACTGGGGGTGGCGGATGATTCCCTGGATATTCCCACCACCAGGACGACTATTCCGGAAACATTTGTGGCGCCGAAGACAAAGCCATCGGCTCAATCACGAGACAATAACGTGGGGATAGTGGCGAGAGGGGTTAACTTCCTTAAGAGATTCTTTCAGCAGTTATTTCGGTGACAGACGCTTGAGGTCGGCATCGACCATCATTTTGACAAGATTGGAAAAGGGGGTTTTCGGCGTCCAGCCGAGGGCTTTTTTCGCTTTATCTGGCTTTGCCTTTAGCTCAAAGACCTCGGCGGGACGCATGAACCGAGGATCCTTCTTGACGTATTTTTTCCAGTCAGTAATTCCGGCATGTTTAAAGGCTAATTTCACAAATTCCTGAACGGAATGATTTTCTCCGGTACCAATCACAAAGTCATCCGGCTTTTCCTGTTGCAACATGAGATACATCGCCTCAGCGTAATCTCCGGCAAAGCCCCAATCTCGCTTCGGCTCCAAGCTTCCCAAACGGACTTCCTCGATCATTCCTAGTTTAATCCGCGCTACGGCATCAGTAATTTTCCGAGTTACGAACTGGGTGCCACGCAGTGGCGATTCGTGATTAAACAAAATCCCGTTACAGGCAAACATGTTATATGATTCCCGGAAATTAATCGTCATCCAGTGGGCATAGATTTTAGAAATTCCGTAGGGACTACGGGGATGAAAACTGGTGTTTTCGTCTTGATAGCCATTATCGTGGCTGGTACCAAACATCTCTGACGTCCCGGCCTGATAGAACTTGGACGTCGGGCTAAAAAACTTCAGCGCATTCAGCAGATATAGAACTCCTAGCGCATTTATTTCTGTGGTGACTTTTGCCTGGTCCCAAGAGGCACCGACAAACGACTGCGCCGCCAGATTATAAACTTCCTCTGGCCGAATATTCTTAATCATATTTAATAATGATGCCTCGTCAGCCAAATCGCCATCGACATATTCCACATTATTGAGAATCCCCAGATATTCCAGATTCTCAAAATTTGGTTTCGAATAACGACGGATCATTCCATAGACTTTATAATCTTTTTCCAGTAACAGCTTGGCAAGATATGGGCCGTCTTGACCGAGTATTCCCGTGATTAGTGCCGTTTTTGCCATATGAGAATTTACTATACCACATAGAAATGCGTTTGACAATTGAAAAAAAGTCCACTATCATGAATTTATGGCAGCAACTGGAGCGAATTCACCCCTCGGACAAATTGAAACCGTTCTTAACAGTTACTTCGGTCAAAAAGCCCCCAAACTACCCACTAACATTCAGAATATTATCGTCACCTACGGACCCTGGCTAATATTGGTGATGTTGGTTATTTCTGTGCCAGGACTACTAACTGCCTTTGGTCGGGGATCGTCCATCGCCCCAGTTGGCTATATGGTCGGTGGCGGTGTTGGAACGTACTACACGCTGAGTTGGATATTCCTAGCGGTTATACTAGTTTTAGAAGCACTGGCACTTCCCGGTTTATTCAAGAAGAAAAAGTCTGCCTGGAATTTGCTGTTCTATGCCTCACTGGTTAGCACGATTCAAAGCGTGGTACTGATGAACTTTATTGGGCTGATCATTGGGTCACTCATTTCATTCTATATCCTCTTCCAAATCAGGCATCACTATAAGTAGTTTTCATGATTCGTCTTCGTAATTTTTTCCGCCTGCGTAGCACCAAGGATGTCATTATTAATACCGGGGGGAATTATCTAAGCTTTTTTTTTGCGGGAATCTATATTTTGCTATTTGTCCGGGTTTTTCCGCCGGAACAATTTGGCATCCTAAGCGTGTTACTCGCTTTATCTTATCTGCTGGCTAACATTCTGAGTTTTGGCATGCCAGCGGCAATTTATGCCCATATTCCGGAACTGATTCATGATCGAAAAAAAGCGCTGTCATTTGCGAAAACTAATTTTCTACTCCTGACGGCATTGTCATTTGTCTCTCTACTCATCATCTTTATGTTTGTTGATTTTTTGGACGGGGCAATTTTGAAACTGGGAGCGCCGCGTCACCTGTATGCTCTTGCCTTGGTTGGCACGGCGCTCTATATTTGGCAAAACTACATCCGTGATATTTTGAATGCGGCTCAGAAATTTCTTCATATCAATATCGCTATCAATGTTTCTAACGTCATTAAAACGGTCTTGTTAATCGGATTGTTTTTGACTCATCAGCTGACGATTGAGACAACGCTTTTCACGCTGGGAATTATCGGACCAATGATTGTGTTTGCGATTGTGCTCGCCGAAAGAAGATGGATTATTGGCTCTTTAGTTTCATCGCCCGTGGATCGAAGTAGTTTAAAGCTGGGTTATACGTTGACATATTTCATCGCTACCCAGTTATTTAGTTTGGCCACTCGAGTCGATCTATTTATGATTTCCTATTTCCTTTCCAGTGCCGAGGTCGGTTACTATGGATTGTCTCAGCGGATTATTCTCGCCATCGTCACTTCGTCAGATAGTATTACTCAAGTATTGTCGCCGCAGTTTGCCCAAGCTAAAAATCGGAGGGATGTTACTAGCCTGATCAAACGCTCGTTTACCTACATGTTGTTACCAGCGGGATTATTTGCCCTCGCCGTCGCCGCACCGTCATTTCTCTATGAACTGTTTTTCACCACCAGCTTTGAGTCGAGTACTCACGTCACCCGACTGCTAAGTTTTGCGTATATTCCTTATGGCTTTCTGGCCGTGATAATGCTGTTCTTTTTATATACGATTAAAAAACCAGTTCACCTGCTCGTCGCTAATGGACTATTTCTTGCCGTTCTGCTGGTGGGGAATTATGTTTTTATTCCAGTCTACGGATTACTCGGCCCGCCACTGGCCTTTGTCATCGCCTTTACGGTGATTGCATTTTATATTGTCTTTGCCTTTTGGCGGGAATTACAATGTTTAGGAAAACATGAAAAAAATTAAAGAAGTTCTTATGTGTCGGCCGACGTATTTTAAAATCAAGTATGTAATTAATCCTTGGATGCAATCACAAAAAGTGGACCATGATAAGGCGCTGGCGCAATGGGAAAATCTTTATAAAACTTATGAATCGCTCGGAATTAAAATTCAATTAATTGACCAGGTAGAAGCCAATCCTGATATGGTGTTTACTACTGATTCTGGGGTATTTAAGGATGACGCCATTGTGCTGAGTAATTTTGCGACGAAGGAGCGGCAGGGGGAGGCGGCAGTGTTCGAGACTTGGTTTGAACAGCGTGGTTATACGGTGAAACGATTGCCTGAGGGTTATTTTTTTGAAGGCGGTGATTTTTTGTTTTGGCATGGAAGCTTTTTCGGTGGATACGGGTTTCGCGCTGAAGAAAAAACCTTAGCAGAAATCGGCACGGCTCTTGATTCAGAAGTAATTCCGTTACATTTGGTCGACAACTACTATTATCATCTGGACACCTGCTTAATGCCCGTCAATGATTCCTTAGTATTTTATCAAGAACCGGCGTTTGCCCCGGAATCAATCGCGCTACTAAAGAAAAGAATTCCTCAACTAATTCCGTTTACTAAAAAACAAGCGGCAAGCCTTTGCGCCAACGGCGTAATTTCGGCGAAAGATGTGGTGTGTCAGAATCCGGATGAAGAATTTAAGAAAATAATGGCCGATAACGGCTATAACGTGATTACAGTTGACGTCAGTGAATTTAATAAATCCGGCGGGGGAATTCACTGCCTCACTAAGATTTTAAAAGCAGAGTGAAAAACGTAATACATTGTATTACAAATTGTGGGTGAAGACTGCAGGGTCATTGCCCTGGAGTTGGCATGGATAATTTTGAGAGAATCTGGATAGTTTTTTTTAAATATCCGAGATCGATTTCCTTAGAATTAACATCCTCAATGAAGTCTCCTAGGTTAACGACAAATTCCGGTTTTACATTGGAGTTCATTGTTTCAACAAAAGCGGTCGCCAGCCGTTCTGCTTCGTACGTTAGTTTTCTTTGGACGCCGAACTTGAAGCCGCTGTCTGCGGGGCCGTTGTGAATGTCATTGATGATGGCAAATTTCATATTATAAGTTTACCAAATTGCTAGGAGCGGAAATATCCAGAGCATGATGAGGGGATAGAAGAGGGAATTTTCGAATAGCGCGCTGATAGAGAGAGCGGTTAGAGAGGCGAGAAGTAGGGATCGAGTTAATCGGCTCGTCTGGAGGTGGATTCGCTGGATAATCAGGCGCCAGACGTTTAGGTAGGCGCCTAGACCGAGGAGGCCGGCCGTAACAGTGATAAAGAGAAAACTATTCGGGATGCCGGCCGCAGCGTGATTTTCGGAATTAATTGTTTCCGTGAAACCGTATCGTTGTCTGACATATCGGAGAGAATTGAAACCAACGCCGAGAAGGGGATTATCTTTTATCATGATGACAGCGCGATTGAATTCATCAGTTCTTCCTTGAATCGAAGCAGTGCGAAGTAAATTGACACCTTCGCTACTGCGATTTTTGGGAATCAAAATAAATATCACCAAGCTGGCGACAAGGAAAATTCCCAAAAATCGCCGTTGTTTCGACAGCAAAAAATAAACTAATCCGCCACCCGCCAGAGCCAGATAGCTGCTTCTCGAGTACGTCAGAAACACTGCCACCAGAGTCATTATCAAAGTAACCAGAAATAATGGCGGTGTCTTCTTTACTTTCTGCATCCAACCCAATAAGGAGAAAAAATACATTACGAGAAAAATTCCAAAAAAATTCGGGTCCAGGAACGTCCCAAACAAGCGTCGATAATGTTCATCCCAGCCATAAACTGTGTAGGGTCGCAGATCAGGAGCGAAAAAATACTGGAGCAGTCCCAGAACGACAGTGACTCCTCCTGCTAGTAACATTCGAATCAGAAACTTCTCCTTAAAGTCTTTCTTTACCCACCGAAAAACAAAAAGCAGTTGGGTATAAAGAAGGAATCTAACAATATATAAAACTGAAACCATCAGTGAGATTTCCGATTGATATGACAGATTGGCCAGTAGTGACGTCAATAATATTGTCACCAGAACTAACAGCGCTTTAAATTCCGACAGTAATTGGATAGTTCTTTCTTGCCAGTATTTTTTCAGAGAAATAATCAGAATAAGACCAAGAATAATATCGCTGGGCAGGATTGTCACTTCTTGATAAATAGGGATGCGGACCAGATTTCCGAGCGGGAAAACAAATAGCAATGAAGTTAATAGAAACTCTATTGATAACAAGTTCATGAAAACATTTGGGGACGAAAAATTTGTAGGGCTTTTTTTTCCAATCGTAATAACATCGCCAGGAGTAATCCGAAAACTGGCTGGCCATTTTTTCGATGGTAAGTCAGCAAATCCTGATAATAAATATCCAGTTTTTTCCAGCCAATCTTATTGGTGCTTGAAGATACGGCGTGAACAACTGAAGCGCCCGCATAATGCATTATTTTATAGCCTTCTTTCAGGGTTCTGACACAAAGATCATTATCCGTGTAATAAAGTAACAGATTTTCATCAAAGCCGTGAAGTTTTCGATACAATTCCGTGCGAATTATCATAAAGGCACCGCAGGCAGATTCGATTTCAAAAGTTCGTTTCCGACTAATATGATCGTAGCGGAATGCCTTGATTTTTCCCTCTGGCGCCAGTCGTTTCCCAATGACGCTTAATTCAAAAAAATCTATTAGAGGAGAAGCGGCCAGTGATCCCGTTGTTAGGATGTCACCATTTTCGTAATATTCGACGCCTTCGGCGATACCGACCTCAGGATGAGTGTCCATGTAGTCGACAAGACTTTTCACGGAATTATCGGTGAAGTAGGTGTCAGGATTGAGAATTAGGAAATAGCGACTTTTTGTTTTTTTGAACGCTTGATTGTTGGCTTTGGCAAAATAATTATTCTGGCGATTGGCAATAACCTTTATTTCTTTCCCTCTCTGTTTAAGCATCTCCAAACTGCCATCAGTGGAACGATTGTCGACAACGATAATTTCATAGGAAATATCCTTGGTGTGTTTAACGATCGAATCAAGACATCTCTTGAGTAGCATTTTAGTATTGTAAGAAACGATGGCAATAGTTACGTCCATAATATTTTCATGATGATTTAATTTTACTCACTTGATAATAAACTACAGAAATGTAAATTGCTAATAGGGCCGCCTGGGTTAACACCGCCGCCCAGGCGGCCCCAGAAATTCCCCATCTCGGTATTAGATAAACATTAGCCAAGATGTTTATGACTACTCCAACAATACTGATGCCAAGATACCACTGTTGCTTATCAAGAATAATGAGAATTTTATAAAGAATTGCTGATAGGGAAGCGAAGGGAACAAAGAAAATAATAATTTGTAGAATGGGAATTGACTCTAGATATTTAGGACCAAATATTGCTGGAATCAGCCGCGGGGCTAACAGCGCCACCCCCAAGGCCACTGGAACACTCCATGAGACCACATACGCCAATGATTTTCTGATGCCTCGTTTAAAACGAGCCTTATCTTGCCGAAACGATCGCGTTAATGCCGGATAAACGGCAATGACAAAGGGAACATTCAGTAGTTGAATCAACGCGAATATAAAAGGAGTCGCCACGTTATATTGGCCGACTGCCTGTTCACCAAGAAACTTCTGGAGCATAATCGAATCAATCCGGGTATAGAGCATATATGATAACGAGGCGAGACCAAGGGGGAGTCCAGAAAAGAATAATTTTTTAATAATTTTAATATTGGGTTGCCACGAAAAAGTCACATTCTTCAGTAAAGCAATCCAGGAAACTACCACGCTTACCGTAATGCCGACCAACATCCCCGAGAAAATTCCCAGTAGAGAATGAAGCCGCAGATATCCTGCCAAACCGCCCACCGTCATCGCCACACTGTTAAAACTATTGAGCCAGGCGGTTTGGCGCATTTTTTCATGAGCTTCAAAGTAAATTACTGCCGTAATTCTCAGCGAGGACATTAACAGTGACAAACCGGCAATTAACATTAGAATTCTTATTTCATCCGAATAGCCTAAAATTCTTCCCACAATCACCAGCATAATGAGAGTTAGCACCGACAAAACCAGATGAATCGTCAGCGCATTACTAAGAAACGGTACGGTTCGCTTTTTTTCTTTGGCAATTTCCCGAATAGCAATTAATCCCACTCCAAGGTCTGGAAACGCGGCGAAGAGAACGATGAATGAATTAACCAGGGAGTATCGACCATATTGACTCACACTAAGCTCTCTGGCCAGAAACACCACCCAAAGGAAGCCCGTGGCTTTAATCACTACTTCTGCTACTGACAGAAAAAAAGTATTCTTCATCACTCGTTTTGAGTTAAAGCCCAATCCGGAAATGAGGCCCCAGCTCATACCCACAAGCACCGCTATATCAGCAACTAGTTGCAGCAGCGGAAGATATAATAGTGCTTTCCAATGATGGACATAGCGATAATTCTTCTGAATTGCCCAGACAAAGTAAGAAATTAACAGTAACAATAGAAACTGGAGCAGTAAAGCGTTAGTCGTGGCTAGATAGAGTAACAACAGACAGAGACCAAAGAAATAACGAGCGAACAGCCATGGTGTCTGCGAGCGAATATAACGGGCTTGGCCGTCACCTTGGGCATAATGAAAAAACTGTTTGAAGGCTCTCCAGAGATTTTTCTCCTGAGACCAGTAAACGATTGCCTTTTTTTGGACGGTGAAGACTTTTCCGTTTTCTTTTAATTTTCGGGCAAACATCAGGTCTTCGCAGGTATTCAATTCTTCCGGATAGCCACCAACCTGTTTCCAGGCGGCTTTTTTGAAGGCAATGGAGCGAGAAGAGGGGAGAAAGTCATCCCTAATCTTATCCGGCATAACACAGGTATAGGCAGCAAGGCATTTCTCGAAAATAGCTTGGGGGCTGGTCTGCGACCGGTAATAGCCGGCAACAACATCAATCCTAGAATTGTTTTCGAATGGGGACACGATAATTTCCAACCAGTGAGCATCAAGACTACAGCCGGCGTCGCTGGCAACAATTATCTTAGAATTGGCCCTTCTGATGGCTTCATTGCGGCCAGCTGAGCGATTACCTTTTTTTTGAAACAAGGTGAATTTGATACCTTTTTTAGTAAATTTTGGGACAAATTTTTTGATAATATCTACAGTCGAATCGGTACTGCCGCCGTCCCCGATAACCACCGCATCAGGACGGCGGGATTGTCCTAACAATGACTCTAGCAGAGCATAAATTGATTTCTCTTCGTTTAATACGGTAGTGATAAAAGTTACTGTTACTTTTTGGACCATAATTTTAGGTAGATATCAGTAATCTTATCCCAATCATATCGTTGGAGAAATTTTTTCAGTCCGGCATAATCGACTGGCCATTGGCGCCGCTCGATGATCTGAGTAATTTTTTTCGGATCTGATTCCACCCTAATCCATGGCGCTAGGGGTGACATCAAAAGATAATCTTTTTTTAATGGATTATCGTAAACGGCGATCACTCTTTTACCAAGGGCCAAAGCCTCGAGAATTAATAGATACGAAGAGGCAAAAACAATATCTGCGGAACGCATTTTAGAGGACATATCAGCGATAAAACCGTGAACTTTGCCATATTTTTCCAGATTTTTCCGCAGCGATCCATCGCCGTATATGTCCAGAGAATAGGAGAGACGCTTCTTTTTAATAATTTTCAGAGTTTCAATGTACGTATTAATACCCAAGTCCTTTTCCAGCCGACCCACAAGCGCCAATCGCAATTTCCCTTGTCTTGGCAATGGTTTCTTTTCGAGTTGGATTTCCGAGATGCCTCCGTAAACAACCTCATCGGGATTAGCGCCGTACCACGTCCTGATATAATCACCGACGATTATTGTTCCCCAGGATAACTGCTCACTTAATTTACGAATCAAGATTACTTTTCTCGACAGGGGAAACTGGGTTTCATAGCCGTGGAAAGTGGTATAGACCGGTTTTCGGGGCAATAAGAAACGAAACGGCAGATACCAGAAAAACACGTCATGACAATGAATAATGTCGGTTTGGTGGAGAAGATGACGATTTGTCCACAATTGTTGCCAAATTCTAAATTTTTTATTAAAACCAGCCGGACCAAAGTTAAGAGCCGTGACATTGGCAGGATAGGCATTAGTCGTCTTTTCAGTAATAACGGTTACTTTATGGCCTTTTTTCTTCAAGCGCTGGGCAATTTCCCAAGTGTGGGTTTCTACACCGCCCCGTTCTGGTCGATAACGCGCTGAAAGGAAGAGAATCTTCATATATGCTAAACTACAGATGAAATAATGAAAAAAGCTCTTCCATTATACCTTATCCTCCTTTTGGCGATCATTTTGAGACTAAAATCATTAGATCAGTCATTTTGGCTGGATGAAGCGGTGCAAGCCGTTATTTCCGGGAAGAATTTGGTAACGGTGAACTGGGGGGCCGATTTTCAGCCACCACTGTTTTATCTGCTCAGCCACCTCTGGCTGAAAATCGGCCCCACCGCCGAGTGGTTTCTTCGTCTCCCTTCAGTGGTTTTTGGCGTCCTGACAGTCTATTTGCTCTATATATTTTGTAAACAATTTTTTAATGAAAAAGCGGCTCTTTTGGCTAGTTTGCTCCTCGCCACCGCGCCATTTCATATTTATTATTCCCAGGAATTTAGAATGTATGCCTTTTTTACCTTCCTAGCGCTCCTTTCCTGGATCCTGCTGACCCGAGCGAAATGGCGCTCATTCACCTTAGTAACGCTTTTGTCGCTGTTTACTCATTACTTCGCTTTCGTCAATATCATCGCCCAAATAGCCTATATATTGTTTTTTGACCGGAAATCTGTTCAAGTTTTTTTTGTACGATTGGGCCTAGCTATGGCTCCATTTATTCTTTGGCTGCCAATTCTGGCCCAACAAATTAAAACTGCCGGCAATTTAGTAACTATTTGGCCAAGATGGCAGGAAGTGAGCAGTGTTAGTTTTCTGAAATTTCCTGGACTGGTTCTCGCTAAATTCACGGTGGGAATGATTAGTCCGGAAAATCGACTCGTCTATGCAGGAATCGTTGTCATCACGGGAGCAATCTTCCTGTTAAGTCTTGCTAAGGCACGGAAACTTAAAGGCGCTGTGCCTTTAGTGACGTTCCTTGTCGTCCCGCTAGTTGTTACTTGGATTGCGGGACTGTGGCTAGCCGCCAATTCTCCCTGGAGAATTCAATTCGTCCTACCAGCACTTTACGCAATCATCGCCGCCGGTTTAACTAACCCCGGGGGTTCAACCCCCGGGGTTAGAAAACTTATCTTAATCTACTTGCTAGCGCAAAACATTGCGTTTTCAACTTTATATCTCACTCAGCCACGATACCACCGAGAAGACTGGCGCGGCGCCATCGCCTACAGCGACCAAAAGGCGGGCGATGGCGCTCTAGTACTTTCTGAATTCAATATGCCGCTGGCGCCAATGGAGTGGTATTCTAAAAAATACCATCGGTACTTTGGCGCCAGCACAAGCCAAGCAATCACTGAGTTGAGCGTGGCCGAAAAGCTTGATCCTCTGATAACTACATCTAACCATATCGTACTATATACATATCTCTTTGAAATCTCCGACCCCAACCGTCACGTGGAAACCTATCTACAACAGCAAAATTTCCGCTTAATTACGGAAAAAGATTTCCATGGCGTAGGAATCATTAAGGAGTTCGTGCGATAAGCATAAAGCCTCTAGTTCTCATTGTCTTGATAACGTATTCCGAGTTCATTTTTTTCAATTTATTTCTCAATCTCGCCACTAATCTGTCAATCGCCCAATCAGAAATTCCTGATTCCGAATATTCCGGCCAAACATTCTTGATAATCATATCGCGATCACAGATTTCACCGGCGCTTTTTTTAAGCGTCCGAAAAAGCGCCTCCTCCTTATCCGTCAAGTATAAAATATCGTTTTCCTTGTCTTTACGCTCCAACTCTAGAAGATACTTAAGTAGAAACTGGCTAAAAATAACCTCCTTTTTACCAACCTTTTGAATTAAGCCCGATTTATAAAGGTAGAAGACTGACTTTTTCGACTGCGCCTCTATGGATTTATCATGAGCAACTAAAAGTAGGGCTTTTTGCTCTTGATCATCGAGACGGGAAAATAGTTCATCGGAAATCAATGAGATTCTTTCATCCGTCATCAGCTTGGAGAGGGGATTGCCAGTGACATCCTGTTCATGCAGAGCGATATAACAGGTGTTGAGATACTGGACATGTCCACCGCAAAGTTGAATGAGATTTTTTCTGGTGGCCGAGGAAACTTTCAGGTGATATTTTTTTTCTAAGGAAGCGGCGATGATATTAGCATTTCGATCGTCAAGAGGCCGTAAATACATAGTGCGATAAAAAACGGAGGCAGTATTTTCACCTACTACCTGAGGATGCATTTGCGACAGTTCCCGGAAACCGGTGAAAACGTAAACCAGTTTTTTATGCGTCGCATCGCGAAGACCCTGAAGATTTAAGTAGAGATCGGGGGTGATGCTGTTTTTCATCCGGCCGAACCGGATGAAAAACAGCACTGGTAGATAGCCTAATTCAACAATGTCGATCAACGTTTTGCGCAAGCCGTCAATCGTCAAGAAGTGGTCTCGAGTTTGAATGGCGCGGTTGAACCGTGCGTTAACGGCGTCCTTGAAAGCGCCGTTAAAGCCATCATGTTCAACCGCATCGAGCACCCGCTTAAAAGTTAGTAGCCAAAAAGGGTAGGCTTCCGATTCAATTAGCTCATTAAGATCCACCGGAATAAAAAAAGTATGATTCTTCCCGAAATATTTCTTCCACACTAGCGGATTATAAATAAAGTATCTCAGAAAATTACTGATTCCGACGCGCTTCATCCCCACAAATTCGACGGAACTGGCATGCTTGATAAAGGCGGCCAGTTCCGCCACCTCACCAGAACGAAACGAAGCGGGGTATTCCGCTTCCACAGGCAGATTTTGCATATTCCCGCTATTGTCATAAAATGTCAGGAAAATGTCAAGTTCCCCCCTTAGGGTATGGATTACTATATATGATAATTATCCGTTTTAAAAAGAGCTATGTCCGAATACGGTGATAGAATAAATCTCGCCCCAGAAGGAATCGATTTCAGTGTCGATCAGGATGGTTTTGCAGTATACGCCATAGGACGAGCACAGATGGTCGTCAATGTAGTTGAGTTAGATACCGATGTGCTTGGCAGTGAACGGGGCGCTTTCGTTGAAAGGCACCATTTGGAAGCGCTTCAGAATCTACAAAGATTGGCCGAACCAGCACCAGCAGAATAATCAGTTGGCCTTTTTGCGAGCCGCAGTTTTCTTGACGGGGGATTTCTTTGGAGCCGCTAATTTCTTGAAATCACCTTCAAGATAGTGGAGAAGCTTGGTTAGTTCTTCATCAGGAACGCGGTTCTTATCTTTGACCGTCTGAACCGCCTCAGTAACAATCTTTTTATACTTCGTCTTGCTGATCTTCTTGTAATTACCCCTTAACTGAGCCAAACCGAGCGCCACTTCCGCCTGCGCTTTCCCAAAAAGTTCGCGCGATTCATCCGAGACTTTACCAAAGATGATTCTCAGCGCCTCATCTGGCTCCTTATCTTCAATTTCCTTTTGAATTTTCTGCGCCTTTTTCATGACGTTTTTAGAAAGCTTTTTCGCGTCGCTGCGAAGCTGTTCCCCGGCTTTAGGGGCGAGAAACAAACCAGCGATCGCGCCAGCAATAGCGCCAAGGATAATTCCAAAACCCAGTTTCGAGCTTTTATTGTTTGCCATGCTTAGATTATAGCAGACTGAAAGCGCGATAGCAAAATGGTATAATTCAGTCTGTTAGTGCCCGTAGCTCAGTTGGATAGAGCGTCGGCTTGCGGAGCCGAAGGCCAGAGGTTCGAATCCCCTCGGGCACGCCAGAAGTTACAATCTTAATCTATGAACGATATTATTACTACTGGTCCACACCGGAATTTTGAAACAATTAAAAAGCTCGATGAGCGTGGAATTGAGTATTGGGAAGCTCGAGAGCTTATGCCTCTCCTTGGATACACAAAGTGGGATAATTTTATAGGTGTTATAGAAAAAGCAAAAGTATCCTGTAATAATAGCGGGCAAACTGAAGGTGATCATTTTGCTGATATCGGGAAAATGATAAAGATAGCGACTGGTACGGAAAAAGAAACACAAAGGAGGATCCAGGACTACAAGCTATCTCGTTACGCCTGTTATCTTATAGCCCAAAATGGGGATTCGAACAAAAAAGCTATTGCAACGGCCCAAACTTATTTCGCTATTCAATCAAGAAGGCAAGAAATTTTTCAGCAACTAGATGAAGAAGGAAAGAGACTTTTCTTAAGAGGAGATGTAAAGACTCATAATAAGAAACTTAATACAACGGCCCAGAATGCAGGAGTAATAAATTTCGGGAAGTTCAACAATGCTGGATACGTAGGCTTATATGGCATGCGGAAAGCAAGCGTACAAAAAAGGAAAGGTATCGGGAAGGATGATGTTCTAGATAGAGCGGGAATAACAGAACTGGCGGCAAATCTATTTCGGATTACCCAAACAGATGAAAAAATAGTAAAAGACAACATAAAAGGTGAGGGTAAAGCAAGCGCGATCCATCTCATTGTGGCCGGAAAGGTTCGCAAGTCTATTAAAGATATCGGAGGCACTATGCCAGAAGATTTAATCCCCGAGGAACACATTAAAAAGATCGAGCAAAAAAGGAAAAAGTTTCTAGATTTCACTAAAAAAACACCTAGAATTGAGTAATAAGAAAATTTAGACAAATTTACTTCGAACCACAAATGATTTATAATAAGCTACCAGACAAACTGGGGGTGTAAGTCAATGGCAGACTGTCGCTCTCCAAAAGCGAAAATGAGGGTTCGACTCCTTCCACCCCTGCAAAAGGTTCCAACATAGTTCATTAGCCACTGCAAGATAAAAAATCAACTTACTCTTCCACTACGCTTCCTCCTAGTTTTCGTGCCTGCTCTTTAAAAAACCTTTTTAAAGTAGATAGGTCGAG
>Ga0209541_10009462_pt1 | contig 15791 bp, 18 predicted proteins | sample RifCSPlowO2_01_FD_184027 | JGI IMG/M metagenome (GOLD analysis project Ga0209541, IMG submission 184027) | Groundwater microbial communities from Rifle, Colorado - Rifle CSP2_plank lowO2_0.1 (SPAdes) (version 2) | ecosystem: Environmental > Aquatic > Deep subsurface > Groundwater | place...
AAAAAAGCAGGTTTTCTTTGAGGGATATTCAACGAGTGGGGATAAAAGGCTTTCTTTTTGCAATTTTGGGGAGTTGGGTGCAGAAGAAACTAGGCAAATATACCGGAATGGTGCCGGGCTCAGAAATGCTTACGGCCGTACAATTGGCCAAGAAGTATAATCTGCACTTGTCTTTGATTGACCAAGACATCGAAATCACTTTGAAAAAATTATCTGGTGCATTTACCTGGAGCGAGAAATGGCATTTTATACGAGATTTCTTTAAAGGAATTTATTTTAGTATCGTGAAGCCCAGCAAACTGCAATCGTTTGATTTGACTAAAGTGCCTGAAGAGAAGATGATTGAGAACTTGATTGGCGAGATTAAGAAAAGCTATCCTAATCTTTACAGAGTATTAATCAAAGAACGGAACGAAGTGATGGCCAGAAAACTGATTGAACTTCAGCAGGCCAATACTGAAAAGAATATTCTGGCCGTTGTGGGAGCCGGGCATAAGAAGGAAATGGAGAGAATAATAAAAAACAGAAAATAAAGGAAATTATTAGAACTTACGGTCGGCACGGCAGATTGCATCTAAAGAAGAAGCGTACTCGGGATCAAGTTTTTTTGGTAATACTCCCTCGTCGATATAAATCGGGCGGGTAACGCCTTCAGCAATAAGATGAGTGAGGTTTCTTACGTTAGTTGTGAAAGGCCCAACGTATCTTTTTATTGCAACCACTTCGTCAATTTTTCCATCTTTATTTCCATCAAAACAGAGTAAGGTAGTCAATTCTCCTTGCAGCCTATCATCGTACTTATCTGGTATCTTACATACTAAATAATCATCTTCGTTCCTAGTTGAAATTAATCTCTTTTTTGGTCCATAGCAACAAGCGGATAATGCAATTAAACCGACTAAGCCTAAGGATCTTAAATTTATCATTTTACTTGTCTCCTTGTTTATTTTTAGTTAAATGGTTATACGTTATAGCCGCAACAAAACCTAACGTTGAACTATCAAAGACTAAGGTCTTTGCTCCTTCATCGGATGCGATATCGCTGGCTAAACCACTGGTGTTCGTTTGTTCCTCAGTAAGAGATTTTTTTGTGCATCTTTTAAGAAAATCCGCACTGGCTTTATCTTGAACATAAAGATTTACTTTTGAGTTGGATTCAAAAGGCGCATTGCTAAAACATCCACCCCCGATACATCCATATTCCTTTTGCATGCGAGGAACTGCTTCTACAAATCGTTCTAAATTTTGTACAGATTCGCTTTCACATCCGCTTAATGCGGAAATTAGACTTAAACCAGTGATTAATCTTTTCATTTTTATTTGCCTCCTTGTTTTGATGTTTTTTATTTGATTTATCGGTCAAATTGGCCGGTATTTATAAACATTTCTATGGTTTTACCACTTTACAGTAACTTTAGTTATTTGGCCGTCAAGTTTATAAATAGCCGAGAGTTTAAAGGTAATTGGTAGTGGTGGCAGTTGGCTGACGCTGGTTCGCAAGAGCTGGTGAGGAAAGTCCGCCCTCAACTTACGGATTACTCTGCATCGACAGAGAGGGAGAAATTCCTGGTTTAAGGCGAAGAAACAGCACGTCCTGAGAACAAGGAGGAAATGGCGAAGTTCTCCGCGAGGAGAGCGAGTTAACCCATGGACATGCCAAACTTGGTTTGGCACTAGAAACGAACAAAAGGAAACTTTTGGTAGTGACTATGTTTTTTTCAGGGAACGTTGAAAGGCCCACTTAATCCGAGCAAGTAGAACACCTACGCTTAGTAGAATGCCAAACTCGTGATTCGGTTAGTCTATCTAACCATCAAAGACACGAAACAAAAGGCGGCTTATGCCACTCTACCAAATTTTTATAAAAAAAATTTGATTAAAAGAAACGTCAAGTGGAGTTTCGCTATGCTCAACTCCACGAAAGAACTGATTATCGACCATGTTTCCGGTTCATCTTGTCGCAGAGAAGAAAAAGATTAATAAATAAGAGTAGTAATCATTAAAAAATGGCCGAAAGCAACATGCGGATTCCTTCTGGACAAGGGGGTTTGACCAGATATTCTGAAGAAGTAAAAAGTCTTATTGCCTTCACTCCCGGCCATGTAGTGGTCTTCTGCGTAGTAATCTTGATTTTAATCATTCTTTTGCACTATCTGGCGTAAAAATGTTTCCCGGCGTTAATCCCAAACAGATGCAGTCAATGATGCGGCAGATGGGCATCCAGCAGAGTGAGATTGCGGCTGTTGAAGTGATTATCAAAACCGCAGATAAGGAGATTGTTATTAAGAATCCAGAAGTTATCCGGGTTAAGATGGGCGGCCAGGAAACCTTTCAGATCGGCGGCCAAATCACGGAAAGAGCTTTAGAAGCAGAGATTTCTTTAGAAGATATCAAAACTGTGATGGAACAGGCCGGAGTAAATGAAAATGAAGCCAAAACAGCCCTGCAAAAGACCAAAGGAGATCTAGCCGAAGCAATTTTAATGCTGAAGGAATGATTCTTGCCCTAAAGAATAAGAAGATTTTTATAGTTGGGCTGCGTATATAATCTATATGGAAAAATATCAGGCCTTGATAAAAGAAGCTCATCACAATTTTCAGCTGGCTGATTATATGATTAATGTCACTTACCCCAAAATCAGCGATCCTAAGATGCTTCTCAGCGCCATGGATAGTTTATTTTTAGCGACTGATTATTCTATGTCTTCTATTCTGTATTATGAGCGCTTTCTTAAGCGTCTTCCTCCCTTTCACGATTCTTTTGAAAACAAATTCCATCTGTTTAAGGAGAATTGCGTCCGGCGGTATAAAGTCGATGCAGCTACCTTAAAATTGATTCAGGAAATCAAGGAAACAGTTTTTCTTCATAAGAAAAGTCCAGTAGAATTCCGAAGAAAAGACAGCTATGTCATCTGCAGCGATAAATATGATGTAAAAACTATCACTCACACCCAGATTCGAGAGCAGCTGAAAAAAGCCCGCTCTTTTATGGAACTGGCCAGCTTAATCACGAGGAATGAATAATGGAAGAAAATGTAGGGGAAATGATTGAAGAAGCCAAAGAGGAATTAAAGAGAGTAGACCATTTGATTTACGTCAGCTTGAAGTATACTAGAACGGCGGATGTGATTAAGAATGCTTTGTTAAGACTACTGAGCACGTTTGATTTTGTTATGGAAGCGGTATTGATCGATGCCGAGAATCATAAAAAAATCGAGAGCATTCCTAAAAGCCCAAAACTGAAGATGAATCTGCTTCTGGAATTGTATCCAGACGATAAAAAATTGGGCAAATATCTTCATTTTTATAATTTTCTACGGGAAGTTATTAATTCTCCTTACGGCAAGAGAGAAGAATTCCGCCGTCATGTCACTATGATTATCTCGTTTCCCTGCTCTACGGCAGAAATCTGCATCGATAATCTGGAAAACTGCGAAGACTTGACTAAAGACTTTTTGAAACATGCGGTCTTCCTGATTGTAGGGATAGAAGAAGAATAAACGAGGTGGTTATAAAATCGAAAGAAGATAAAGAGAGGTACTAATCAAAAAGAGATATTCCCATGAAAAAAAATTCTAAAGAAAAATTAGAAAATAGTTTAACCGTCATTGGATGGATAATCATTGCCTTCGCAATTTTTGCATTGATAAAATTCATATTAAATCCGGTTGGTGAATAAAATGACCAAGTTTATCGCGTTAGTCTCTGAGAGACAGGAAGTAGGCAAGACTTTGCTGGCCGTCAATCTGGCCTATGCCATACAGAAACGTGGAAGAAAAGTTTTATTGTTAGATGGCAGCGGGGAAGGGCATCTCTTTTCTCATCTCGGTGCAGAAGGATTGAATAAACCGATGCAAGAGCATCTGAAAAATGGCAAAATAGAAAACGCCATTACTGCTCACCATTCCGGTTTAGGGATTATTTCTTTAGGAAAAGAAGAAAAGATGATTTCAGAATTGTTTGAGCATCTGGATGGCCGAGCGGATTACGTCTTGGTGGAAGCAGGCAATAAACCTTCTGCTGAGCTGTTAAGCCATTGCCAAGAATGCTTCCTGCTCTTTGATAAACAGGTCAATGAAGGAAAGTTAAATGCGAAGATTGAACTTATTGAGCAAGCAGGATGCACGATACTCGGTTTGGTAGGCAATAAACTGCAGGAGAAAATGACTAAACAGTTTGCTTACCCGATTATTTCTCAGATTCCATTTGACAGCCAAATCTTTTCTGCATTGGAATGGCACATGCCGGCCGTGCAGGTGCATCCGGGGGCGGCTTTCTCTAGAGAGGTGGAGAAGCTGGCTTATCTTTTGACTGGAGAGAGATAGAATAAAATAAAAAATAATAAGGAATAATTGATGGGGGTATGAAAAAATGCGAATTGGTGTAATAATAAGTACGAATGAGCCGGAAGTTGTCTGGAACGCGTTTAGATTTGGAAATACTTCACTAAAAGAAAACCACCAAGTAAAAGCTTTTCTGATGAATAGGGGAGTTGAAATAGAGGATATCAAAGATGAAAAATACAATGTAGCAGAACAGACAGACTTGTTTGTTAAGAACAAGGGACAGATATTGGCTTGCGGGACTTGCTTGAAATCAAGAGAGAAAGGAGGTAGTAATGTTTGTCCGATTTCATCAATGAAGGATTTATTGAAATTAGTAGAAGAATCAGATAAAGTTTTAACTTTTTGTTGATAACGTATGCAAGTTGCGGTTATAATAGATAGTTATTACTGACCCCCTAAACGTTCCCCAAGCCCACTAGAATCACTCCGCCGATAATCAGGATAAATCCCCAGACCTTAGCCGCATTCATTCTTTCTCCTAAGTACTTGACGGAAAGCAAAGCTATCCAGATATAAGTGAGAGAAGCTAAAGGATAGATGTATGTTAATTTTTCCTGTTTTAACGCGATTAAATACACCACAATGGCCGCACAGTAAAAAAATATACCTATCCACAGATTCTTATTTCTCAGGTTTTTCAGAGCATCTTTAATATGGGTGTATAATTCTCCGCTTCCTTTCTTGAAGAAAACTGCCCCGATGGCTCCAAAGAAAGTTCCGATAATTACCAAAATAGTGGGCCACCAAATCATATAGCCACTTCCGTTCTGTTTTTCAGCCCGCCAGTGCAGACTAGGATTACTCCGACTATGATCAAGGCAATACCGGCCATCTTTAAGCCGGAAAGAGTATCGTTAAAAAACAAGGAAGATGCCAAACTGACCCAGACATAACTGCTGGCGATGAACGGATAAATCAAGGTGATTTCTCCATAACGCAATGCAAGTATTAATAATAAAGCTGCCAAGCCGTAAATCAATGTGCCGAAAATTAGGGGGAGATTAAACATTGACTTGGCCGTTGAATCCACCCCCCATTTCCAAAGCAGCTGACCAGAAGAAGTAAAGAGAGTAGATAAAATCACAAAGATGATGCCTTTGATCCTTCGTTCCATAGTGCCTCTTTTTATTTGATTGATTTAGCTGATTTATTTGGTTGATAATATGAATTAGTTGATTACATAGGTTTACTCTTTTAACAGAACCTCGATAATGGCCGCATAAGCCGGCCGAGCAATCAAAACGCCAAAAGAAAGTCCGGCGATAGTAGTGAAAGCAAAACCTTTCAAGGTACCTGCTCCGATAAACCATAACGGCAGCATGCCGGATAAAACTGTAAGATAGGCTCCAGTAATAATAAACATAGCTCGCTTGATCTTCTCTTTCCAATCTATGATGGCCTGCTGTTTGACTGTTTCATCGGTGATAATGACCAGATGATCTACTCCAGTACCAATAGCGATGATTATACCGGCAATGGCCGCCAGATCCAAATTCCAACCCGTGAGGGCAGCAAAGCCTAACAGGAGGATTACTTCTGAAGCAAGAATCAAAACCATAGGAACGACTACAATCGGTTTGCGGTAACGGAGATAAACGATTAAAGCTACTGCCAATAAAGCCAACGCTCCAACCCATAAAGCATTGAAAAGCATTTCCTTTCCCAATAACGGGGAAAGAGTTTCAATCTTTACTACTTCTAATTTGATGGGAAGACTGCCCGTAAGCAAAATGGTCTGCAGATTTTTCATGCTGGCCAAAGTATTATAAACTGCTTCCTGCTGGGTGATTCCTTGGCTGCTTCCAGATATCTGAATGTCTGTAGTTGCCCTGCCTTTCAATTCTGCCCCAATCTGCAAACTGTCCATAAGTTTATCGTCTAGGTACAAATCCAGAGTCTTGCTAAGATACGCTCCTTGGCCTCCTTCTTTAGCAACCACTTCCAATTTAGAAGTAGCTTCTGCCTGCTTCTGAGCGGCTGAACCGCTAAGAGAAATTGTAAAAAAGAAATTGCAGCCCCATTGGCTAGAAGCTGATTGATAACAGCCGCCCTGCTGCATATCAATTCCAGAGCATTTGGCACTGCGGCAGACATAAGAAACATCATTCTGGCCGCCGACAAAAACAGTTTTTTCTCCGACCTTGGCTTCAAATTTACCCTGCTTGGAAATAAGATCCTTGACTTCTTCTTCAGTCGCTCCGGCCACTTCTACCAAGATGAAATCATTTCCACCAAGATCAGAAGCTTTTCTAACGCTAATATCACCTAGACCATAAGTGTTTAAGCGCTGTTTCAAACTTTCTAAAGTTGTGTCAATATCTTCTAGGGTGTACTGGCCGGCTGGTTTAAGAAGCACTCTTGTTCCTCCTTCTAGATCTAATCCCTTTCGGATATTAGTGGTAGCTGCTTCACTAACCTTTATTCCCAGTTCTTCCACTCCGATAACTTTTTCTATAGTCTTTGGTACTTCTTTAGTAGTTTTGATAGTCTTGTTTACTGCTTGGACTGTGCCATTGACCGTTTCATTAGTAGTGATGATTTCTTCTACTTCTTTCCATTCGGTTTCATTAAGAACAGTTATCTCTTTTAACTCTTTGACTACAATGGGGTAAATCTGCTTATTTGTTTTAATGTAGACTGTCTGATTAGCTTTGAGGCCGGCAGTGTAAGCGTAATAATCTGCTAAAGAGGTAATCGGTTGATTATCAATTGCAGTAATCGTCTCTTTGTTTAGAGGAGCGCTATTGGCCTTGGGATTAGCCATACCTGCATCTGAAGCAGCAGAATGAGGAATGACACTGCGGACTGAAACCCCTTCGTTCCAGAACTCCGGCCGGATAGAAACTACAGCAAAAACTAAGAAAAGGATGAGCATGATCACTCGCCAGCTGGTGAAGATTTTTTTGATTTTGGACATTTTATTTTTTTTAATTTTTTAGTTCTAAATTAGACTGTTTAGTTTTTAATTGCCGCATGTGCTTTTTTGCGCTGATGTTCTAAGTATAACCTCAGGATGCCTACGTTTTGGATCCAAGTCATAATCATATCAACGAACAAACCGATTAAGAGAATGAGCATAATCTGCTTGACAATCTCGCTTTCGATAAAAATTAAGGAAACTATTACGGCGGTGATGGTAGTAATAGTCATAGTCAAACCTGTTTTTACTGCTCCGATAATCTTTTCTATCTCTGTCCCTTCTTTACGTTTTAAGACACGAGAAGTAAGCAGCATGTCTGTATCAATGGAATAGCCGATAAGCATAAGGAAAGCGGCTACTCCGGCTGTGCCTAATTTCATGCCAGTGAGATTAAAGATGGCTAAAGTAACTATAATATCCGAAGCTCCGGCAGCAATGACTGCTAGACTTGGGATGGGCTGGCGGAAGTATGCAAAAACGACAATTCCCATCACTATAAAAGCGATGATCACTGCCCAAATGGTCTGCTTAAAGAAACTTTCTCCTAAAGAAGAACCAACAATTTCTACTGTGTACTCTTGAGCATTAGCTCCGCTTTGTTCTTTTACTGCAGCCACTAATTGAGCCACTCCGTCTTTATCCTGACGTTCAGAATCTATAACTAAACCCAAGGTTTTACCCGCAGAGGTGATTTCTCTTACGGAGATACCTTCTCCAGGAAATTTGCTGTCTAAGAAGGATTGCATTTCTTTAACTGGCGATTCTTTGTAAAGAGTGATGGCAGAACCGCCTTTTAAGCCGACTCCTTTATGGACGAAATCACCAGTCTGGTATGTTTGGTAGGCGATTTGGCCGATGGCAAAAATGATTAATATAATAGGGATAATCATCAAAAGCTTGTACTTCTTATCGTAAAAATCCAATAGTTTTTCCTTGAAACTCACTGCAATCACCTGTTAAGCGGATATATGCTTGAATGCTATTTTAGATTTATGCTATTTTCCGCAGTTGGTATATAAATATATGGGAGTTTTAAGGTGATTTTGTCAATAAGGGCAACGTTTATATATCAATATACGTTTCTGGCTATTTATGGTAATCCTTTTTGACCAGTTTAACCTGCCGGAAGACCCATTTAAGATTATCTTTGCTACAGAGCAGCAGCAGGTAGTGGCCAAGCATTTAGTAGAGTATATGAAATCAAACAAAGGAGAGATTAATAAGACTGAAATGTCTTTTTTTGCCACTCAATTACATGAAGGAAAGATGGTAGTGCAGGAAAACCGCATGCCTCCTATCTTAAAGAAGACTGTTACCCTTTCATATAATAAGCGACAGTTTTATGACCGTATCCTTACCCCGATGAAAACTATGGGATTGATTGATTATGATATGTACAAAAAAGTATATCGCTTATCAGATAAATTCAATAAGCTGATGATTCGCATCGGATTGCTTTGGCTGAGAGAGATTCAGCAGAAGCCAGTTAGGGGATAAGACTAGGTTTAAAAAAAGAGGATAAATAATGGTGCTAGAATCTCTGTTCAGTCCGTTCATCATCAAGCGTAAGCCATGGGAAATGCTGGCAGCTGGAGCACTCTATTCAGTGATCTCGTTCTTCTTAGCGTACATGGTCTTCAGGTCTGCGGCCAGCATGCTGATGGTCTTTTTTATTGTTATGGCGGCTTTGCCTATCTTTTTTACCACCATCAAAAGCGAGGAAGAGATTGATAATGTCTTCAGCAACGAATGGGCAATGCTGAAGGAGCATACTAAAGTGATTGACTTTTTGATTTTATTCTTTGTCGGGGTGACAGCCACTTTGGCTTTGTTGTATGTGTTTTTACCTTCAGAAATGGTGGATCAGATATTTTCTTTGCAGACTCAGACTATCACTCATATTAACAGCGGAGCTACTTCCACTGCTGCTTTGAAAAATATTTTATTAAATAATGTAAAAGTGATGTTTTTTTCGTTCATCTTTTCATTTATCTTTGGGACTGGAGCATTGTTTATTTTGACTTGGAATGCATCGGTAGTAGCAGCAGCTATCGGAGCATTTATCAAGAATGAGCTGGCTATTGCCGCTTCTTCGGTGGGCTTAACGGGGGTGGCTGCGTATTTCAGCGCTTTCTCTTTTGGTTTCTTGAGATATTTATTACATGGTATCCCAGAAATGCTCTCTTATTGGATTGCCGGATTAGCCGGAGGGATTATTTCTGTGGCTGTGATCAAGCATCATCTTGGCAAGGAGAAGATATTATTTGATGCCAGCCAGTTGATGCTCATTGCTATGGGAATACTAATCGTGGCAGGGATTATGGAAGTCTATCTGACTCCATTATTTTTCTAGAGAAACGTATGTTTTATATTGGTGAGGATTATTTCTTTGACTGTTGTTTGTAATCCTTCGCAGTAAAATCCAAGAAAACTTCATCCAAGTATTTTCCTCCGATTCTATTATATTCTCTCCTGATGCCGATTTTCTTAAAGCCGGCTTTTTCCAGAACTTTAAGAGAAGGAATATTTTCCACCGTGACTGTAGCAAACAAGCTGTTTAATTTTAGCTTTTTAAAGGCATGATTTAGCAGAAGCTGGACAATCTCTTTGCTATATCCTTTACCTTTTTCATTCTTATCTCCTATAAGGAAAAATATTTCTCCCCTCATGTCTAAAAAGTCTAAGTCGTCGATTCCTGCCTGGCCGATGGGCTTGCGATTGGATTTCAAGCAGACCATGAACCACAACTCTTCCCGCGGATTGTTTTCTTGGATTTCTTTCTTTATGTCTTGGGGAGAGTATTTGTAACCTCGGACCGTAGTGCTCATATATCTCTTTGTATCTGAATCATTATACCATTGAGAAACCAGTTTTGCATCTTCTAACCGCATCGGACGGATGTAAATTCGTAGGGGGGCTTTAAGAGAAGTTTTTGATAGCGAAGCTGCCATAAAAAAATAACTTTGCATGGATATAAAAAACTTTCTGTTCGGCTATATAAAAAAAATTAAACCACTTTCACTCTTCCGGGCATTATCTGAAATAGTTCTCCTCTTTCCAGCATCCGTTTGATGATTTCTTCGGCATAGTTTACCTTGCTGGCCGCCAAGACTTCTTCAATCTCTGCTCCTTCGCCTTTGTCCAAATCTGCTATATTTTTCAGAATTTTTCCTTCAGGGCTGAGGAATTCACTGCTTTCGTCTTTACTTTCTTCTTCAACCGGTTCCTGTTTAGGCATGATTTTTCCGGCTGGTTCTTCTTTAACCGCTGCGTTAATCTGGCGAGTTTCTGCTCCCAGCTCTTTCCTTCGATGCTGCAGCCATAGGCGGTCTACTTTCTTGACAATTTCCGGAGAGAGATAACGTTCGCCGTTGTAATCGCGCAGGCGGCCGACTACCATCACTGCATCTCCAGCATTCAGTTCATCTAATGCAGAATTGCGTTCAAAGAAACGAAGATTAATGCTGGCTGTGCCATCGTTAAGAAAAAGATTAGCCAGAACTTCTTCTTCTGCTTTTCCGATTACCATTCCAATAACATTGACTCGGTAAATCTTTTGCTCTCCCAACGAGAGGACTGGAGTCTGGCTTTCCTCTTTAGAAAATTCTCCGCTAAGAAGATCAGTAATCAGCAACTTGACAGCAGTCTGCCGTTGGACTAAATCATCGGCCATAATTAACTCCTAACTACTCTCTTTTTAACTATTTGTATTCTTTAATGGTTAATGCCAGGGATGTCTATATATGATTAAAGCCGTTGAATCACTCCTCTTCTGGGTTCGAAGACCTCTCCTGAACGATGCATTAATTCTAAAATCTTTTCCAGCTCATCACTCTTGATTCCTTTCTCTACACAGGCAGCAACTAATTTCTCTTTTTCAATCTGCTTATTGCCGCCCATCTCTTCTTCTATTTTTACCAGCATTTCTTTGACTACCATCATCTTATTGCGCTGGGAAGAGGAAACATCGGTGCTGATTCTATCTATATCAATTACTCCTGTTTCTTTGTCCATAGCCACTTCCTTCAGACAGTAATCAATCATATCAATAGCTCTTTGAGCATCTTTTTTAGTGACTTTGGGAGAAAGACGTAATTTGGCTGAAGCTTCGGCTAATCTGGTCAGAGCTTCCAACTGACGGGCAGTAATTGGCACGGCCCGCATTCCACCACCATCGGCTTGGACCATGCCGCGCATCTGGACATAATAATCTTTTATTTCTTTCAAAGCTCCGTCTGTAAGCTGGGGCTTGCAATGCTGGCGGATATAAGAAAAGAATTTACGCAGAAATTTAGTCTCTAATTCTGGTTTGCCTTCTCCTGGATTTTGGTGCATTCCCAAAATATGAGACGCCATCTTTTCATCTTTTATTTTATCCGGCAAATCTTTTATTGGAAAAATCAGATCGAAACGGCTTAGAAGAGTGGAAGGCATAGCCACGGGATCCAATTGCTGGGCAGGAGGATCGTATGGATTGAAACGGCCGGATTTGGGATTGGCCGCAGCAAGAATAGTGGTCTCTGCATGAAGAGTAGCTTGAATATTAGCTTTAGAAATACTGATGGTCTGCTGCTCCATGGCTTCATGAAGAGCGGCAGTATCTTCCCTGGCCATTTTGTCCATCTCATCAATAGCACAGAAACCTTTGTTAGAAAGAACTAATGCTCCGGCTTCCAAAGACCAGCCGCCAAGCAATTCATCTTTGACTACGGAAGCAGTAAGGCCGGCTGCAGAAACGCCTTTACCAGAAGTGTATCTTCCTTTGGGAGCAATCTTACCCACTCGTTTAAGGAGTTGAGAATTATGCACAACTAAAGAATTAGCGATATAGTTATGAACTTCTTCCACCTGAAGATCGTATACAAAATCACAATCAGAAGAAATACTTTTAATTTCCTCCACCTTATCCCAAAAGATGTCGCAAGAGGCAAACTCTTCTAAAAGGTTTATTGCCTGTGCAGCAGTAGCTTGCTGCTCTTTAAGTTTAGCCACTACTTTTTGAAAGTTGGAACGACTGGGATTACGATCGCCCAATTCATAATGAAGATATGTTCCTCGAGGAATATTTAACTGTCTTTGGAAGAGAGAAGCATTTTTGCGCAGAAACTTAAGAATCCTCTGCACATTAGGAATAACATCAGTATTAGTATTGTGCTTGACTGCAGAGGAACTAATGGCTGTCAATTTTGATTGTTTTTCTGAACTTAAGAAACCAATCTGCTGAGCAAAGACCAATGTATGTTCACCGTATATTACTAATTCATAATAGCTTCTTCTTTTTTTCTGCACCGTGTTCGAAGCAAATTTTTCTTTTTTATTTATGAAACTGATTATGCCAAAACGAAGAAGGATGATCTTTAAATCAGAGATAAGATCTTTACTGGCAGAAGAAATCTCGATGGCTCGTTTTTTTATGTGAACTGAGCCTTCACATTCATACAATGCCTGCAAAAATGGTTTAATCACTGAAAGAGGCGATTTACAGATTATTTCTGGAATTCGTTTGCCTTGAGATTTGCGGATTAAAGAGGGATCAATAGCTTGAAGTATACGTACCAATTCGATAGAAGTAGCATAACACTCCTGCGCAGATTTTCCTTTATGCGATTGCCTAAGGATAACCTTTGCATTGAATTTCGTTTGTAAGATGTTCTTAAAATCTTCTAAGAGCAGAGGATTATTATTGGTTAAACTGACCCATCCGCTGGTCTGAGAAAAGGCGACATAGCCATCGCCAACTAAGTAACCAAAAAGGCGGGCGATTTCTTGATCGCATACCCCAGGAAAAATAATGCTGCGGCGATTATGGGCGGGAGTTGACTGATAAATCGGATTAATTTTTTGAAGAGATCCTTCGATTCTTAAGATACGAGGAGCGGCGATAAAATCTGAAGAAGTCAAGCTTTGCGCTTCTTTGGCAAAGACGATTCCACTTTCGGTAACAAAAAAAGGATGATTAGGAGTAACAATGATTTCACTGCCAGAACTAGTTCGTAGATAAAGCATATTTTGAGGTGATGGCCGCTTCCAGAGAAGAGTGGCGTTATTGGAATTTAAAATGCCTCTCTCATTTAAAGCAGCAACTTCGAATACAGCATTTGGACAGCATGCGTGTTCTTCTACAATCTTTCCGCTGCGAGTTTGAACCAATTCTTCGATTGTTTTGATACTGCCATCAGTGCAGACTATGCTAGTTCTTGGATGAAGACATTTACCGCTGCCCGGATCTCCTATTAATAAGATATGACTATCTCCTCTGATAGTCACTCCATCCGGCCGCTCCTTCTTTACTCCGCCGGCCAATTGGAGAACTAAAGCTTCTTTGACTTTTTCGTGGCCGTAGATAGAGGGAGCGAGACTGTTGATTAATCTTTCATAAGCATGAGGATCTTCAGCCAACTCTTTGATGGCTTTCTCTTCTTCTTCAGTTACTTTGACCATGTAGAAATCTTCATCCACTGTATCGACATTATTGGCTTCTATTAGTAAATCAAATTTAGTGCTTTGGCCGCCAGTGCGCAAGGTGATGGGAACTTCTCCTACCCAGCCCACCACCCGCACTTTAGTTCCTGGACTGGCCCGTCGTTCATTGAGGGGACTGACTAAATCATTTTTTAAGAAGACATGCAAACGCTTGGGCTGTTCTCCCCCTTCCAAATCTTCTGAAGATTCTTCTAAAGTTAAACCTTGACCATCGACTAATTCTTTGCTCACTTCCTTGAACTTGCCTTTTCGGCCGCAGGCGCAGCGGGAAGGTTCGGTGTAACTTTTGCTGTCCTGTAATTTAGAAATGATGCTGCCGCAGCTGGGGCATTCGAACTTGGCTTCCATCACATGAGGGCGGACTTCACTTTTAGTTCTTACTGCTCCTTCTGTCCAAAAAAATTTTCCCAGATGCTTGCTGCGGATTTCGCTTAAGCGGATCTTTTGGGATTCAGGGAGATTAAAAAAACGAAGATAGAAACGATTGATGGAATGAGAAAGATCAAATTCTTTGACGGCATTTTCTCCTGCTTTGATTATCTCTTCCGGATGTTCTAATAATTCTTCAACGATTTCCGGGCTGAACTTGGCCAGTTCCATAAAATCTATACGAAGAAAATTTTCTCCCTTGCGCACTGTTTCCAGCAAGGGAGGATAATAAAACTTTTCTAAAAATTCCTTAAAGATACGTGTTTGTTCATCCGCATTCATTAGGATTTTTCCGCCATTACCTTTTTCAGGGTTTCAATTAGCTTGTCCAAGGCATCTCTGGCTTGCTGTTCGCTTTTGGTTCCGGTGCAGACAATCTTCCCGTTGGAAAACAGAAGGAACGTAGCATTAGTTCCTTTAAGCTTGTGTACCAACCCGGGAAATTGTTCTGGTTCGTATTCAGTATTAGGCAATTTAATGCCTAAAACGTTGAGATTGAGATCCATTCCCACATTTCCTGAAGCAACAATATTTTGTACTGTGATCTCTGGCTTGATAGTTACATTGATATTCAATTTTTTCAGCTGTTTGATAATGGCTTCAATGCCTTTTTGCACATCTTCCATCGTGCGGGCGCCAGTGAGAACAATCTTGCCGCTGGAGAAAATTAGTGCGGAGGTTTTCGGCTCTTTGATCCTAAGAACTAATCCAGGAAACTGCTCAGGATTGTATTCAGTGTTGCTTAATGTAGCGGCCATCTTTTCCAAAGGAATATCTTTTTCCAATGCAGAACTGATTACGATATTGACCACTGCAATCTCTTTCTTATGAATCTTAACTTCTTTCTTTATCTTTGCCATGCCAATGCACCCCCTGGTTTATAAATCATTAAATATTGTTTATAAACCATTTATAAATGCTGATAGTATTTAAATATTTGCCTGAATTTGCTGTTTTTGAGCTATTTATAAAGGAAATGGCCGGCTTTTTAAATATATTTTGAAGCTTAAATGGGTAGTTTAGAGTATGGCCGACCCCATGATTTCCGATGGAGGTTTAAGAGATAGAACAGCTAGAAAAGAGTTCCATAAGAAATGAGAATACTTGTTTTACGAGCTGTCTTTTTGAATAAACCGGGGAGAACTAAAGAATTATAAAGGTTTTTGGCTTTTAAGCAAAAATGACCCTTTACCTCTGCCGCTATGGGGAAATCTTCCTCAAAGGCCTGAACCGGAAGCATTTTGAAGATGCTTTGATGCGCAATATCAAGCTGATGGCCGAGCAGCGGAACTTGAGTATCATAGTTAAAAAAATACATAACCGTCTGCTAGTGGAAAGTGAAGATAAAGAACTACTTTTTTTGGCCAAAGTCTTTGGTTTAGTTTCTTATTCTCCTGTCAGAAAGGCAACCTTAGATTGGGACGAGCTGAAAAAGACAGCTGTGGGCTTTGTGCAGGAACTAAAATTTAAGACTTTCAAGGTCAATGCTCAGAGACAGAACAAGAAGTTTCCCCTTACTTCTCCTGAGATTAACCGCGAACTGGGGAAGTATCTAGAAGCGAAAACAAAAAAAGAAGTGGATATGCACCAGCCGGATATAGAATTAGGGGTGGA
>Ga0209541_10009464_pt1 | contig 15790 bp, 25 predicted proteins | sample RifCSPlowO2_01_FD_184027 | JGI IMG/M metagenome (GOLD analysis project Ga0209541, IMG submission 184027) | Groundwater microbial communities from Rifle, Colorado - Rifle CSP2_plank lowO2_0.1 (SPAdes) (version 2) | ecosystem: Environmental > Aquatic > Deep subsurface > Groundwater | place...
TCGCAAAATTTCTTTAGTGGAAACCAGAATTTAGCCCAAATTTTTCAGTCATTTATTCTTAAAAAGATAGCTGAAAAACTTCTTTTACCCCCAACATTAGTTGCAATAAGCGGGCGAGCTGAAATATAGTCAAAATTTTCAATTTTGAAGAATTAATAATAATAGGGCAGGCGTCTTACCTTAACTTTCTCTCTAATTCACCGAAAGCTCTTTCCCAAAATTCAGGGCTTGCTTTATCATCTTCTCTGTTTGGTCCACAATCTACTAATCTCCAACCTTTGCTTGATGCATAATCTTGTATGGGTTGGGTTAGTATGTCATGGTGGTATGCTGAAGTAGCTAAAATTAATGGCAAACCCAATTCGCCAGATTTTTCAGCAATCAATAATCCTAGAGGTTGATTTGCTTCTGACTCATCCATTGCTTTCATCAGTGCTCCATAATAATCTTTAGGAGCTTGATTTTCTCTATAAACCATTCCCAGTGTATTTTTCGCAATGAGAGTAGCAGCTTCTTTGCCTAGTATACTGATTTGTTTAATTGCTCTAACTACTGGGCTTTGTGAAATCTCTCTCTCCTGTGAAGTTCCTATCAAAAATCTTGCATATTTTCTCATATCTTGGTCTTCTAAATCTACATATTTCCCAAGCACTTCTAGTTCTTCAACCATTTTTCTTTCACGAAAATCTGATTTCGCCATTCTTCCAACCAATTCTTTTCCCAAAGTGATGTTTCCACTCCCAGTGGTTTCAGGGAAAAAACAATCAGTTATAACTCCATCAAAATCAGGATTCCTCAATCTATCCATTGCTTGAGAGTAATCTCTAGCGAGAGCTACAGCTTGGCTTCTTGAAGCTAAATATTGCTCTGCTGAACTTGCATATTTTGGGTTATCTTCAACCAATAATATTTCTGACATTTTTATTCACTAGCTCCTTTTATTTGATTTAATCTGTTTTCTAAATCTGTTTCAGCATCTCCCCACATTTTGCTCATGGTGTAATCAGGCGTAGGAAGACCTCTTAATTCTCCTTTTGAAAGAGATGAAGTTCCAATTATAACGGTGCTTGGGTTTTTCTCTTTAATAACCGGAATAAGAGTATAGCCAATATTTTCTAAACTTGAACAAAATCTGTCAAAATCAGTTCTTTCTAAATCTCCTTGATCTTCATACGGCATCCTATTATCTAATAGCACCATTTGGTAATCATTTTTTGAGATTCTTTGTTGAGCATCGGCATAGCATCTTGCAACATCATAATTCCCTTTAGAAAAACCAGCATAATGAGTTGGCATTACCTTATTTACTGCAAATTCTAATGCTTCCAGAGGACCACTTTGGTCTTCAACTATTAATATTTTTGACATTTTCATGCACCATACTATATGTAATAATATCAAGTATTTAAAGCTTTCGATTATTTACTACTATAAAGTTACTACCAACTAACGACGTCTGCCCTAAAAGACGCTCGTCCGCTTACTTTGGATTTTTTGCCTTCGGCATCGTTGCACTAAAATTTCGTCCTATCGGAGAGCATAACAAGGATTATGAGGTTACGAAGTCTTGCAGACTTCTCCACCCAAATTTTCACTTCGTGAAAATTTCTCATAATCCCAACGTTCTATTCAATCGTTGGGAAATTTATTATTTAGGGGCTGGCGAGAAAAAGAGTAGTGTCTATAAGTTCAATTCTTTATATGTAGTGTGTTGTTCTAAAAATCTAAATCCTTCAATTCCTACAGGACTTTCAAATCCTTTTAATCCAACTCCTCGTGTAGCAATATCTCTTGCTCGTTGTTTCATTACATCTATTAAATCTCTATCAGGAATGGTATGAAAATAAATTGCTACGCTCATGAATGCAGGGTGTTTTTGTACTTCAGTAAGTGCGTTTGCTTCATCAATTTTCCTTTGACATTCAGCCCGAATTCCATCCCTCAGATGTTCTGCATATTTTCCCGGAACTTCTTTCTGATACTTTTCAACTTCTTGTTTATAGTGAATTAGGGCTTCATCTTCTTGACCATCTCTAAAATGACCTCCCATCCCATGATTAAACCACCCATGTGTTGGAAAAGTTGAGACATGTCTATGACAACCATGTTCGTCAGGAATACTCTCAATCAATTCTTCAAGTCTAGCAACCTCATTAGGAATTTCTTGTCTTGCAAGTTCTGCATTTTCTTTTCCAACCTCACATTCTCCTATTTGTCCTGTAATATATGCACACATTTGTCTTTCAAAATTTCCTGCATATATATCTGTATCTATGACAAACAGATAGTGATCAGGTTGCCCTTGCATTTTAGGATTTACCATATTATTATTGGAATAGAACAACACTTTAAATATCTTTCTACTGACACTACTCTTAAATTAATAATATATTCGCCAGCCCCCGCTTTTCAATATAGTCCCAACGACTTTGAATTTTTCCTCCGCTTCGCTACGGAACGTTGCACTAAAATTCAATCCCTATCGGGAGAGTTTAACAGCGATTAAGAGGTTACGCTCGGTTGCACCTCGCTTCACCAAAATTCGCTTCGCGAACTTCTCTTAATCGCGATGTTAGTTGCAATTTGCCCCCTCGCTACGAAACGAAAACGAACGGAAGCCCCTGCCGATTGCCTACGACACAGATAGTCTCAAGACTTCATCAAGAAGAATTACTTTAAATGATAACCTAAATCCAATTGGCTTTTAAATTCCCTAAGAACTTCTATCGGTTATTTAGAACTCTCGCAAGAACCCTAACCACTTTAGTGGTTGGATGAATTGCGTTTATTCGTCGATAATTATTTATTTCTAACAATATTATTCAAAGGGAGCTAGACAGCAGCCCCTTTGAATACAGTAAATATAGAGAGAACTGGCTCATTCTAAATAAATTTTTCGGAGAAAACATGGAATACAAACACAGCGGAAGCTCTGTTGGAGCAAATAAAAAACACATTCAGCTGGCACCAAAATATCGGTATCATATGATGCAAAAAGAAAAATTGAAAGTCATGTGCAGAGCTGCGATTGAGGAAGCATGCAAGCGGCACAACATAGAAATTGAGATCATAAAAGTAATGGACGAGCATGTGCATATGACTGCAGATGTTCCGAGAACGATGAGCGACGCGAAAGCGCTGCAAATTATAAAAGGACTGTCATCTTATATCCTTTTTCGATTATGCCCCGCATTAAGAAAGCGATATCCTGACGGACATTTCTGGACAGAAGGATATTTTTGCGATGGTGTAGGAAATAGTAATTTTGCTCTGACCTGTCTGTACATAGAGAATCAAGAACTGCATCACAGAATAATTTCAAATTACTAAGGACGCCTCGCTTTTTGCCCGCAGGCAAAAAGTTGCGAACGAAGTGAGCAGCCCTCCAGGGCGAGGAAGATGTCACAAGCATTCCAATATCTACAAAGATTATTTGCGCTGATACCTCTAAGATGATGAAGCTTTACGAGATCCTTTTCTGAAACTTTAGGGCAAAAAAACTGTGTAACTTGGTCAGTTTCATCTTGGCAACCAATTAAATATTCAACTGTTTCATTAATCCCCAAATATTCAGCTTTTGCAGGATCATAATTTCTCCTTTTTTCAAAATATACAAATACTGCCGCTAATAGCAATGCAAGCCCTATTCCGATAATAGCCTTATTTTTCATATTAATCAATGCAGAGAGGAGGATTCGAACCTCCGAAGGCACTAAGCCACAAGATCTTGAGTCTTGCGCGTTTGACCACTTCGCTACCTCTGCATATGTTTTCCAATTATTACACCTATAAAAAACTTTATAAACCCCTATGTGACTATAATGGTGAAGACGACCATAATAGTCAGGAAACACCTGATCCCTTTCCGAACTCAGAAGTTAAGCTGGCTATGTTGTAAGCATTAGTTTCCGAAAGGAAGTGAAACTTATAAGTTGTCTTCGCTTAATAATAATATGTTAATATTACCTCGATGTTTTAGCTGCGGAAAACCAATAGGTCACCTATGGGAAGAATTCAAAAAAAGAACTGAAAGTGGCGAAGACAGTAAAAAAGTTCTCGATGAATTAGGTATGGAAAGATACTGCTGCCGAGCAATGTTCCTAGGTCAAGTCGATACATTAGAATTAATAAACAAATTCAAAAAGTTCTAATTATTTTTAATAATTAATTTTCCAAAAAGAGGACCAAACAATATAGCAATTACAAATAAAACTATCATAAAAGGAATGTAATCGCTCGAGTAATAAGAGGCAACCAATGAAATAATCACCGCAATAAAAAGCAACGCCATTCTTCCCAAAAATTGTTGTTTTATTCGTAGTTCTTCTCGTTTTGTTCTTTTTATTTGGGAATTATATTTAATATTATAAATAGGAGCTTCAATGTGAAGACCTTATTAGAATGGTGATTTAGAATATAAATCTTTAAATAGAAAATATTGCTAAATCAAGAATGCCACAAACTTTGGAATTAGATAAAAAAAACGTACAAGAAATGCGCTCTGCTTGTATAAATTATTTTGAACAAAGATTAAGAAATCGAAACCATACTCTAATTGAATTATTTCCTTCTCTGGAGATGGTTGGTTCTTCACAACCTCTTGAACCAATGAGAAAAAAACTTGGCCAAGAATATGAGCTCTATCTAAATGCAGTAATTGACGGACTATTAGAAGAAGGGGCGATTAGCAGATATAGCGATAAATTTCCGAATAGGGCCGATGCAAGAAAGTTTCCAAATCATTTTTCCTATGCAGGAGATTTAGAGATAATTGCGGACGAGCATTTAAAGGCAATAAGAAGTGGAGACTATTAGTTTTCTTAATAAGGCCTTCAAAAAGAATACCTTATTATAAATTTAGCGCCCAGAAGTGTCCACTATATTTTATTGGTGGTTTGAAAAGCGTCTGATATACGAAGAAATTAGTGGACTTCTTTAGATGCTTTCTTAGCTAAATATTTTTCCCTACGAATTTTCTGTCCAGCTTTGTATTCAGGTGTCTGGCGCTTAGCTGCTCTTTTAGCTTTGGACTTCCCGTCATTTCTATATTCTTTCATATATTCTTTCAAACGTGCGACAACCTCTGGTCTTTTTCTATACTCTTTCTTTTTAGCTTTTACTTCTGGACGTTGGTTTCGTATTCGCATACGTTCTTTAAATTCAAGACTCTGTTTACGAGCTTTCTTCATAGCAATAATTTCAGGTTTACTATTTCTTTCTTTCATCCGTAATCTCTGTTTCTCTTTGTTAATAGGATTTTTATAATAATTTTTATAATATTTTCTTATGTTTTCTCTTATACGTTCTTTATTTTTCTTATAATTTTTATTTCGCTTTTCTTCTTTTTGGCGTCACTAGTATGGATTTACGGAACGCCTTTATTATTGTTGAGTCCCATTTTTGAGGGGTTGGGTAGTGCCTTTTTAGTAGAATTCTTAATTCGTTTCATAGTTTTATTAGACACATATATTGGCTCAGGAATCGGCGCAGTTTTAGATGCTTATGCGTTTTATATAGAACTTATAGTATTTATTTTAGTTCTACTTTTTGGTTACATTTCAATTTCCAATAGGAAAACAGTCAGAGAGGAAGAGATTATTGAAGATCGTCCATTTAGAACAAGGAGAATAGTTCGACGGAGAAGAATTTAATTAAGTTTGTCTTTTAAAATTCGTGCCAAATAATAAGCTGATCCAAAAACTATTACTCCGGGTAAAAACGTGATTCCTAAAGTTGGTACTAATAATCCTGTACCTATTGTGCCTAACATTCCCGCACCTACTGACTCCAATATGCGAACAATGCCGGAAACAGACTCTTCAACATTTTTTTGTAAAGCGTCGATTTGCATGATAATTTTGCCTTCTCGCATGATTCTTATTTTTTTATCTTCTTCAGAAATGATAACTACCAAATTCCCTTTCTTTTTTGATGCACTTATAGCTGCACTATGTCGAGTACCAAAATTTTTTAATGTATGGCTGGATTTTATCATAACTCCATATGCTACCACATAACCCCCATGGTTAATTATAACTGCTCCATCTATAAGAGCTAAAGATTCTAACAATTTAGGATTCTCAGCCGCTTGAAATGGAGGGACAGTTTGATCTACAAGGGGCTTGTAATCCACGTCTCCAACGACAAATAAAGCGCCATCGCCACGTTTAGCGATTCTTAAGCCTACCATTACCAAAGCTTCTTCTAATTCTTTAATTTTCTTTTTCATAGAATTGTTATTAAAATCAACTTTTTTTATTTTTTAAATCTTTGCATTTGCCATCGGGAAATATAGTTGCAGTTTTCGCATCTAACTATTTTAAAATTTCCTCGGATACGAGTTTTAGAATTTTCCGAATTAAACAAACTATAACATTTTTCACAAAACTTTTTTCTTAAAGAACCAAGCTTGATATTCTTTGACATAGCTAATCGTTTTATTTTTTTTATATCTGCAGATATAATTCTTTCTTGAGAAAATAAATTTTCAATAGTAAGGACAATATCTTTTTTACTTAAATTTTTTTTAGAGATCATGTTAAACCTAGACATATTCTATTTATAGGGTTACGTATGTTTTATATAGAGTTGATTTTCTTGTCTACTATGGTAAAAAATAATGAAATAATAAAATTGAGAAAGGTATGTAAATATTATTATCTAGGTGGAGAAGCAATAAAAGCTGTGGATAACATAAATTTAATAATTCATAAAGGAGATTTTGTTGCTATTGTAGGCCCATCAGGATCTGGAAAGTCTACTATGATGAACCTGGTCGGAGCATTAGATCTTCCTACAGAAGGCGATGTTTTTTTAGACAATATTAACATTAAATTGTTAAATGAATCTGAATTAGCTTTATTACGACGGAAAAAGATAGGATTTGTATTTCAAACTTTTAATTTAATTCCTACTCTTACTGCAGTAGAAAATGTAATGTTGCCAATGATTTTTAATGGGGTGGATTCTGAAGAAAGAAAGGAAAGAGCAGAGATTCTCTTAAAAAATATGGGATTAGAGCATAGGCTTAACCATCTTCCCAACGAACTCTCCGGTGGAGAAAGACAAAGAGTATCTATTGCACGAGCATTAGCAAACGATCCTGAAGTAATTCTTGCCGACGAGCCAACAGGCAATTTAGACAGTAAAAGAAAACAAGAAATTGCGGAGATGTTTGAGGAACTGTCTAAAAGAGGGAAAACAATAATTTTAGTAACGCACGACCTCGAAGTTGCAAAACATGCAAAAAAAAAATATCAATTAAAGGACGGAAGGATTGTGAAGTAACATGTTAAAAGATTTTTTCTTTTTAGGATTGAATAATTTGAAGAGAAGAAAAGTGAGAAGTTGGCTCACCATGATTGGAATTTTTATCGGTATTGCTGCCGTCGTTGGTTTAATTTCTTTAGGGCAAGGACTTCAAGATTATATCAATGAGCAATTCGAAATATTAGGAGGAGACAAGATAATTATCGAGCCAAAAAATATCGGACCTCCAGGAAGTGCAACAAGTAAAAATTTAATCTTAACATCCAAGGATTTGGAAGTAGTCAGAGATGTAAAAGGAGTCAGCAAAGCAGAAGGAATTATAATGAAATCAGGGGTTGTTACCTTAAAAGATGAAATCAATGTGGTGTTTACCCTAGGAATGGATGAAGGTTATTTCGAATTATTTGAAAATTTAGGAAACTTCGAAGTAATAGAAGGAAAAGAGTTAACTGATAATGATAAATACAAAGTTGTAGTGGGATATAACCATGCTCATGGCGATATTTGGGATAAACCGGCTCAATTGCGAGATACAATAACAGTAGAAGATGTGGATTTTAAAGTCATCGGCATCAGAGGTAAAATTGGGAATCCTTTTGACGATAATGCTATTTCGATTCCGAAAGAAACGTTAAAAGAAATCTTAAACATTGAAGATGAAGAATCGCAAATTATAGTAAAAACTGAAAAAGGATTTGATCCGGAAACAGTTGCAAAAGATATTGAGAGAAGATTAAGAGCTTCAAGAAATGAAAAAGAAGATCAAGAGACGTTTGATGTTACAACTTCTGAGCAATTATTAGAAACGTTTCAGAATATCTTTATGGTTGTTCAAGGAGTACTGGTGGGAATTGCTGCAATTTCTTTATTAGTGGGAGGCATAGGAATAATGAATACCATGTATACCTCAGTTCTTGAAAGAACGAAAGAAATTGGAACGATGAAAGCTATTGGAGCTAAGAATTCTCACATATTAACGCTGTTCCTTATTGAATCTGGATTATTAGGTTTAATGGGAGGGATTATCGGAGTTATTCTCGGGATTTCTTTAGCAAAAGCAGCCGAGTATGTAGCCGGAATTTATATAGGAAGCCCTTTATTGCACGCTTCCCTCAATCCTCTCATAATTATTGGAGCCTTAGCTTTCTCTTTCATCATAGGAACTCTTTCCGGAGTCCTTCCTGCTATGCAAGCAGCACGATTAAGACCAGCGGATGCGTTGAGGTATGAATAATGTCACTTCTATTAAAAGGTAACAAATAGCAAGGTTTAAATAGTATTTTTGTTAACCATAATCAATATAAATCACAGGTTTAAAAAATTACATGCTAGGCGGATATTTGTACTTTAAAAATATTGGAAGAGAGTCTTTCCTAACAATTAACAAAATTAGGAAGCTTCATGAAAAATTAAGAGAATATGAACCTCATAATGAGTTATTAAAATGCCTTGAAATCGAAGTTATAGAAGAAGATAGTCCTTATCCAGATATTTTTTCAAAAAACATGACATGGAAATATAATGAAGAAATTAAAAGATATTCTAAAAAGGACTCAGTAAAGAGTTTATTAACAGATATTCCTGAGGGAATAAATGATTATATTTCTGATTTAGAAAGAGAACTAAATAAATTTGAGGAAGAATTACGATGAATAAAATAACCAAAATAATTTTAACAGGAATAATTTTGTTAGTCTTAGTAATAAGTACAATCAATTTTGCTTCTGCGCTCACGATAAAATCTGTAACGTTTGACGCTTCAAAAGTTTCTCCGGGAGATGTAGTAAATATTGAAATAAATTTAGAAAATAATGCCGAGGAGGATATACGAGATGTGAGTGTAAACTTAGATCTTACTAATTTGCCCTTTGCTCCTTTTGATTCAAGTTCTGAATTTGGAATCGATGAAATCAGAGCTGAAAAAAGCAAAGTTGCCCGATTCAAAGTATCTGTTTTAGAAAATGCAAAATCTGAAGTATATAAAATTCCGGTTAAAATAACGTACATCGACGAAAACAATCAGCTGATAACCAAGACTTCTTTAATCAGTTTGCGTGTTGTTTCACAGCCGGTTATCGGAGTAATTGCAGATGAAAGTTTATTAATAAAATCTCAAAATAATGAAGTCATAATCAGGGTTATCAATAAAGGATTGTCTGATATAAAATTTTTGGAAATAGAAGCAGGCGATGCAGAAAATATGAACATAGTATCTCCAAAAAAAATCTATATCGGAGATTTGGAAAGCGATGACTTTGATAGCGTGAGTTTTAAAGTCTTTTTTGAAAATGATGCACGTGAAAAAATGAATTTTCCCGTAACCCTGAAATATCAAGATTCATTAAATAACAAATACACAGAATCACTTTCTGTTCCGTTGAATGTATACACACAAGAGAAAGCTATTGAACTCGGTTTAATTGAGAAAAGCTATACCTTTGAAATAACGCTCTTGATAGTCTTCTTGGTATTGTTATTTATTTTGTATCGCAGTTGGCGAAAAGCGAAAAGGAGAGCCAATTACTCATAAAATATTATACAAAAATTTATAAACTTCTCTAATCAAACTAGGATATAAAGGGTAAAAGAGATGAAAAAATGTATTTATTGCAAAGCAGAAATTCCTAACAAATCCGTTATCGATTTTTGTGACTCCTGTGGCAAAAAGACTTTTGGTGATAAGTTATTCTATACTATTGTTCAAAATATGCAGGAAGCTGAACGAAGAGGCGACTTACAACAAGGTCACGTTTTATAAAAACAGTTTTTAATGTTTAATTCTAATTTTACCAACAAAAAGCTTTAAAAACATCCCATTCTATCATTTTTAAAGAAGAATTAAAGATAGTTGTAAAGATAAAAATGTTAAAACAAAAACCAATAAAAGAACGCGGAAAGGTTCACTCAGCAAAATATTTCCAAGAATTTAAAGATGGAGATAGAGTATCGGTAGTCTGCGAATTAAGTTTTAATCCAAAATTTCCTAAGACACTACAAGGACGAAGCGGTATAATTAAAGGAAAACGAGGAACCTCATATATAATAAAAATAAAAGATGTTAATAGAGAGAAAACCTATATTATTCATCCGATACATCTTAAGAGGTTACAAACACAATGATACTTGAAAGAACTACCTTAACTATGAGCGAGGTTGAAGGAATTTTGAAAGATCTTCCTGAAAGTGAAAAGAAAGAACAAACAGAAACTTTCTTGAAGAAATTTTTATCAATAAAACCTGCTCAAGCTGCAAAGATGAAAGAAGAATTAGAGAAATTAGATTTAATAAAAATGAGCCCCGAAAATATTATAAAAATAATTGACTTACTTCCAGAAGACATGTCAGATCTTAATAAAATATTTGTCGACGTAAGTTTAACCGAAGATGAAGCAAAAAAAGTATTGGACATTATTAAAAACTCAAAATAATATTCACCATGGAAAAAGAAGAAAACGCGATAATCTTAGACTACTTACCTTACGGGTATCCGTTAGAGAAGAAAATGATGCCCTTAGCTCAAGCTATAGGAACTAAGTTTTTTACATTGTTACAATTAACGCCGCGCCGAGGAGTAAAATTAGATATTAATGAGGTAGTGTATATCGGCGAAGGTAAGCGCGATAAGATTTATTTCATACAAGGAAGACTTCCAGAAAATAAGTTGACTGAAACTGCGCGAGCACAGTTACACACGTTTGTCGAGAAACATATTCTTGAAAACGAACAAAAATTCGTAAGTTTTTTCAATAATGCTGAACCGATAAATACGAGAATGCATCAATTAGAATTGCTGCCAGGATTCGGAAAAAAACACACTGAAGCAATTATGAAAGAGCGCTCGGTTAAACCATTTGAATCGCTTGATGATTTGAAGAAACGGGTATTAAATTTACCAGATCCTAAAAAGGCAATTGAAAAACGAATGGTCGAGGAAATAACCCAAAAGGAAAAATATAACCTTTTTTTAATGCGGCCCTAAAACAGATAAATTTAAAACACTATTTGTGTAGAAAAATATATGTCCAAAGAAAAATTTCAACAAAAGCCAGCGCAAGAATTCACCATAGTTAGAATTATGCAAACGGATATTCCCGGGAATAAAAGGACGCTTGCAGGTTTAACATATATAAAAGGAGTTTCTTGGAGTATTTCAAATGCTATGTGTAAGTTATTGCAATTAGATCCTATGAAAAAAATTGGGGACTTAAGCGAAGTTGAAATTAAAAGAATTTTTCAATTCTTAGAAAATCCTCAATTACCGTTATTTTTAATGAATCGAAGAAAGGATATTGAAACAGGAAGCGATTTTCATCTGATTACAACCAAATTAGATATGACTAAAGAATTTGATATCCGACGATTAAAGAAGATTAGGTCCTATCGAGGATTAAGACATGCAACTGGTCAGCCTACTCGAGGCCAGAGAACACGAAGTCACTTTAGAACACGCGGAAAGAAAGCAGCGGGAATGAAAAAATCTCCTGAAGTCGCAGCAAAAGGAGCTAAAAAACCATGAAGCGCCAAAAGAAAAAATATTCAAAACCAAGAAAACCTTTCGACAAGGTAAGGATGGATGAAGAAGAGATTTTAGTAAGAAAATATGGCTTAAAAAACAAAAGAGAAATTTGGAAAGCAGAATCTGCAATTTCAAGAATCCGAAGTAAGGCAAAAAAACTTATTGTAGCAGCTGAAGAAAAGAAAAAAGCATTTGTGGAAAATTTACATCAAAAAGGGTTTAAAGTTGAAAACATCGCAGACGTCTTAGCTTTAAATAAAGAAGATTGGCTCAAAAGAAGACTACAAACTATAGTCTTTGCAAAAGGTTTTGCACATACTCCTAATCAAGCTAGACAGTTTATTGTTCATAAACACATTTTGATTGGCGATCAAACAGTCAATATTCCTTCATATCAAGTAGAGGTTTCTGAAGAGTCTTTGTTAAAACTGAATATAGTTCTTAAAACTCCTGAATCTCAAAAATCAAAAATGGAGGAAATTAAAGAAGAAATTTTAGAAGAAAATGACCAATGAAGTAATTGTCGAAGAAAAAGTAATGGATAAAACTCCTGAAGGAGACAGCGAAGAGAAACAAAAAAAGAAAGAAGAAAAAATTGGAATTCTAAATATTTATACTACTTTTAATAATACCATTATGAATCTTACTGACATGTCTGGAAAGACAATCGCAAAATTCACCGGCGGCCAATCAACAAAACAAGATCGTTTGAAAGCAAATCCCACTATCGCTATGTTTATCGCGCAGAAAATTGCCGAGGAAGCAAAAGATAATGGTATCACTGGTTTTTACGTTAAGATTAGGGCTGAAACCGGTCAGACAAATCCTGGCCCTGGAACTCATACTGCCATAAAATCTTTAACACGAGCAGGTTTTAAAATAATTAGTATACTGGACACGACAAGAATGCCAAGAGGCGGACCGAAGAAACCTCATGGTAGACGAGGAAGAAGAGTATAAATGGAATACGAAGAATTTAAATCATTGTTTGTAAAAAATTTAGAAGATAAACTTAATGTAGGCATTACTGACCTCCCAACATTTAACGAAAATGTCAGAGAATTATATCGGAGGAAACCGTTAGAGCAGCTTCAAAGTCCTATCAACTATTATGTGACAATTACCAAATAATTATGAAAGAATATGATCAAAAATCGAACGCAGATTTAAAGCGAACAGAAGAAAACCTAAGAGAGGATTTAGCAGCAATGAGGTCAAGAAAGGTATAAACTTACATTTAAAAACTAAAATAATAATTAATACCATGATAAAAATAAAAAACTACGATAAAAAAAATCACAAACTTAGTTTTATAACTGACATGGATGTAAGTTTGGCAAATGCTATCCGAAGAAGTGTTCTTGAAATTCCAGTAATGGCCATCGATGAAGTCGAAATCATAAAAAATGATTCAGCTTTATACGATGAAATAGTAGCTCATCGAATGGGACTCATTCCAATTAAATCAAGTTCCACAAAAGAGATGAAATTTAAATTAGTAGAGACAGGACCGAAAACAGTTTATGCAACGGACATCACTCCTGAAATAGGGACTGACCTTAAAATTCCGATAGTTATGCTGGAGAAAGAGCAAGAATTAGAAATCGTTGCTGAAGCTAGAATCGGAAAAGGCGTAGATCATATAAAATATTCTCCAGGATTAGCGTACTTTAAACATAATATCGATGAAGAATTGTTAGATTATATCCGAATTGATGGCGAAGGAAAATTGCACGTAGAAGAAGAAGATATTAAAAAACTTTCCGAAGATAAAAAAAAGAAAATAAAATCAATAAAAGATGCTGACGAATTGCAGTTTAATGTTGAATCCTGGGGTCAATTAGATGCAAAAGATATTTTTATTAAATCAATTGAAGTTCTTGAAGAAAATTTAGAAGAGTTAGATAAACTGGTTAAATAATCCGAACAATTATAAACCATATTTCTATTAGTTTTTTATACAGAGACTCACAATTAAAATATTTTGATTCTCTTGATTGACAATGCGGAGATGCCGGAGTGGTCAAACGGAGCACGTTAAGGCCGTGCTGGCTTAGTGCCTACAAAGGTTCGAATCCTTTTCTCCGCATAAATTTTGAAAAATTTTTAGGACCTCTTCTCTGCATTTATCCAAATAGACTAAAAATTCCTTTCTGTATTAAAAAAAGTGAAACTGCAATAACAATTAAAATATGGATATCTGCAGAGGTTGCATAGATGATTATAAATGAACAAATAATATCCAGAATACTCGCAATATTTAGCGTAAATCCAAACAGTACTCCTTTTACGAGTAAATATAAACCAAGCATTAAAAATATTCCATTAAGTGCAGTGATATTAAAAACCATGGCTATCCAAAAAATTATGCCAATAAGTATATCTAATAAACCGAGTATTTTTACAATTGCGCTCATTAATCTTTTATACTGAATAGCTTTTTAAAAGCTATCTGCGCCTGTAGCTCAGCATGGATAGAGCAGTGGGGTCCTAACCCAAAGGTCGAAGGTTCAAATCCTTCCAGGCGCGTTATACAAATATTTATATAATATTTTTTATTATTCTGATAATGTTTACTTTACCTCCTTTACCTTATGATTTTGATGCATTAGAGCCTCATATAGATTCAAAAACCATGGAAATACATCATGGGAAGCATCATCAAACTTATGTAGACAAATTGAATGCTGCGATCAAAGGAACAGAATTTGAGGAAATGGAAGTTCAAGAATTACTAAAAAATATTCAAGATGTTTCTGCTGATAAAAAACAGGCAGTAATTAATCATGGTGGCGGTCACGCGAATCATACATTATTTTGGCAAATATTATCTCCCGAAGGCGGAGGAGAACCGTCTGGCGCCTTACTTCAAGCCATCGAAGAAAAATTTGGATCTTTCGACAAATTCAAGGAATTATTTTCAACAGCAGCAATAGGAGTTTTTGGTAGTGGCTGGGCCTGGCTCATAATAACAAAAGACGGAGAATTAGAAATTATCACAACACCAAATCAAAACTCGCCTTTGATGAGTCAACAAATTCCACTTTTGGGATTAGATGTATGGGAGCATGCTTATTATTTAAAATATCAAAATAAAAGGCCTGATTATATTTCCGCATTTTGGAATATAATTAATTGGGCTAAAGTCGAAGAGCTTTTCGAAGAAGCAACACAATAAAGTATATAAACGAAAATCTTATTTTATAATTATGGAAAGCAAACTATCAAATCAAATTTCAAAAGATACCGTTATCGCGGAAATTCTAGCCCAGCATCCAGAGAAAGCATCACGATTAAGTCAAAAAATGATGGAATTCGGAATACATTGTGTTGGTTGCGGCGCTTCAACATTCGAAACATTAGAACAAGGAGTGTTAGGTCATGGTTATTCTGAAGAAGAACTTACCGTTTTAATTAATGATCTTAATACAATAGTTCGAGAAAAATTAGATCTGACCACCACATTTAAAGCATTTAGTCTTACATTAACCGATTCAGCTTTAAAGAAGGTATCTGAAATAATGAAACAACAGAAAAAAGCAAAAGCAGTTTTGAGAATTTCAGTTTTAGCTGGAGGTTGCTCTGGACATACTTATGACATGGAATTAATCGATAAACCGATTAAATCTGATTTGCATTTCAAACAAAAAGATTTGAATATTGCCGTCGATAGAAATAGCCTTGATTATCTTAATGGTTCAACCATTGATTTTATTGATACGCTGAATGAATCAGGATTCAAATTCAGTAATCCTAATGCACATAGATCATGTGGATGTGGAAAGAGTTTTAAGTGATTTTCCCTCCTAATTGATACACTCTAAATCTATATGCGCGTATAGCTCCTCCTTCAAGGCTATTAGGAGAAGGGTCTTCTTCATACGCATTACAGTCCCATTCTCTCGCTACTCTCCCGATAATTCCTTTTCTTACATCGCGAGCTTTTCCGGATATCGTTTCAAAATAAGCTTCCATCGGACCAATCTTTAGAAATTTAAAAATACC
>Ga0209541_10009465_pt1 | contig 15790 bp, 13 predicted proteins | sample RifCSPlowO2_01_FD_184027 | JGI IMG/M metagenome (GOLD analysis project Ga0209541, IMG submission 184027) | Groundwater microbial communities from Rifle, Colorado - Rifle CSP2_plank lowO2_0.1 (SPAdes) (version 2) | ecosystem: Environmental > Aquatic > Deep subsurface > Groundwater | place...
GCGGACTTGCCGAGCGATAGATGTGGTAACCCACAACATCGTCTTCCGAAGCCGTCCACGTAAGCAAGATGTTCTCCTTCTTCCCCATTCTGGCGGAAAGATATTTCGGAGGTGCAACAACTCGCATCCGAAGCGTGGGATCACCAAGCAAGGCGATGTGGGTACCATTGGCACCAAAGCCCATAGGCATATACACGCCTACGTTGTTCTGGCTTGTAATAATACTCGCCCCGATCGACTCGCCAAGCCCCATGTGATGAAGAAACAACTGCGGCCGACCAGCGAAGCACGCCGCCAGACCCCCTTTAGGTGATGTAAGGACACCTCGCAGAAGATTGTTCTCCGAATCCCAGTCTCCGAAGTAACTACCGAAAAGAAGGGTAAAGACTGCCTGGAAACGTCCCCCATTCCAATCCTCCAGTGTGATGCCGGGCAGAGTACTCCATGTACCCAAACCGGAAATGAATCCGAAGAGACACTCCTCACTTCCAACTTCTGAAGCACCAGAGGAAAGATTTCCCGCAGTTATGCGTGAGAGCCCAAGGAGAGATCCAAAGTTCCGCCAACCGCTTCCAGAAAAAGCCTCCTTCGATGATTCGAAACCATCGATAACAAAAGCCTCTTCTAAAGGTGCGGACTCCTTATGTCTCCACACGTGGTTCTTGTCGAGATAATGTTTCAATAATCCAGCTTCAGATTCTCCGAGACTAGACATGTTAGCGAAATCAACTCGGCCAACTTGGAGCGCGACAGTTCCCGGAATAAAAAGGTTATCAAACTTCCCATCTCCCGGGATGTTGTGGTTGCGAGGATCAATACCCCGCGTTTCGTTGACTTTGGAATCCGTCCAGTCCCCTTCCATGTCGCCGTAGAATACGTCTGCTGGCCAAGCGCCTGCGTGGGACGGACTGTGTCCGTCCGGCGGAAACTTTCCAGAATATGGCACCGGGATTCTCCCGAAGAGAAAGACAGCTTTCAGATTGGCAGAATCACGAATGTATTCAGCGTGAATGAGTTTCTTGATCTCGGAAACCGAGCTCGTCCCTGACACATCATGTCGAATGACAAACCAGCCATCGCCAATGAGGTCTTCTTGGAGACGTTTGAGTTCAGACGAGAGAACCGAAGCGTGTGCATCTTCAACAAGAAGAATGATGCCGCCTCGATTTTCTACCGCTCCAACTTCGACACCAGAGAGCAGATAGCCAAAAGCATGCTGACCTCCTTCAAAGACCCCTTCGACTTTATACTCGTAGGCTGTACCGAGAACGATGTTTTCATCGCTCCAACTTGTTGCCATACCAAACAAAGTAATTGAAGACAGCCACTCTCCCTCGTCCCGCAATTTTCGCGAGATGGTGTAGCCGACTGGATTTACTGCGGTTGAATGCCAATTTAGCGTGATTTTCGGTGGATATGCTTCCACGTCCGCGTTCAGAAACACAACCGAGTCACTGGCTTCAAATGCTGAAACGTGTACACGTCCAACAAGAAAACAGAACATGCTGCAAACCAAACTAATGGAGTGCCGCATGAACGTGAATGAAACATTTTCAAAGTTCATGAAAACCTCCATGTGCCACTTGTAAATTGAGATGGTAGTCAGACTCCAAACGGCCAGTTGGCCGCCAGAGTTTTGTTAAAAGGTAGTACCGCGGTGGCACGCGATCTTCTAGCCACAAGATACCATGAAATGTATAAACATGCAATGAAGGGTCGCTCGGATACGTTTTTGAAAGACACGAAAATTTTTTGGTAAAAATTTTCTCTGTCCGTCGCCGTCGCTTCTCCCAAGGTCTTTCAAAAATGTATCCTCGCTTAGAGGTTAAAGAAGGGGAATTCATAAACCCTTTCAAAAAGGAGGGCTCGCTCCAAGGAAAATAAAATGATGGTTGACAAAATCGTTCGGGGGAGTATTTTTAGAAAATGAAAAATAATCTGTATCTAGGTGAAATAAAACAATTTATAGACTCCATTTTTTCAGTGTTGAAAGAGACAGATGGAAATGACCACACGGAAGGAAAAATCACCTTGGAAGTTCCAGTTGTAAAGAGAATCCGAAAAGGAAAGACTTTTTTTCAAATACCTGACACTGACAACAACTTCCCAAAAGAAAAAATTATTAGAATTAAAATCTCCGAATTAAAACTAACACCAGCAACACCAACTATGGCCGAATTTTTAAAAGAACTCAATAATCCACCCATTCCCAAGGACTAACCTTGGATTCCAAGGTTAGTCCTTGGGGAAACTTTGTGCGTCGGGTAGGATTCGGTCACAAGTTACTAAGCTTTTTATTTCGCTACACTCATAAAAATCTAAGTACTCGCGACCCCGACTCGGCGACAAGCACTTGCTCCGCTCGTCTTGTATACCGCCTCCGTCTTTCGAATCCCACCGAATCGCTACAAAACAATACTCGTCCAACGCGATAGCGTTGGACTCGTTTGTTTTGTGCTCTTTAATTAACTTTGCACGAACCTATTTTGGACAGAAACCGGAGTGATTCGCACGCTCCGCGTGCGTGGTAACTCTAAACCTAATCTTACGCTTCGATTCTGTACTAACTTCAAACATTCCGCCAACGCCTCGCAAAGCCTCGGCGTTCCCGCCCTCGCCCTCATCGCTTTCCATGCTTGATTTGTTTTGCGCGGGTTTTTTTGAAATTGAATGGGCGATGGGGCGAGAGGTGAGACTTCTTCCTTTGAGGGAAGAAGTGGCGGAATCCAAAAACAATATCGTGCCTTGTTCATTACTATATCATTGTGCATCCTTGAACTAAAGAAGATAGCACCCTCGGCATTCGCCTCGGGCATTTCCGCTAGGGCTACGAGCGCCTAGATGCCTAGGTATCCCGCATGTGCGCTAATACACGCGCACGCGGGATTACTATTTGGGGAGAGGAAGGAATCCTCTCCCCAGCTTCGCCTTCCTCCTCGCAGTGATTAGCTAGAGGTTACGGTTATCATCGTGTTTGTGATTTACTCCCGTTTTTGCCTTCGTTGTTTGTGCCTTCGGAGTCCAGGCTTGCACAACCCCACTCCTCGTTTTCAAAATAGCTTTCGTGGTATCGCTTTCGCTACTAAACTCTTGTATTGCAAGAGAGCGTCGGCGCTCGTCCTTTAGTCATGGACGCCCTAGCGGAAATGCCCGAGGCGCAAGATACCATGTACTTGCCCTCCCACCCACCGCGCACATATTCCCCCGCCGCGAGGGCGGAGAGGGATGCGGCGGGGCTCCGTCGGAGAAAAAAACCGGCAACCATTTCTGGTTGCCGGGCAATCTGCGGACACTTACCGTCGAGCGACACAACCTTCAGATAATAGAATTTCCTCCATGTATCCTTGGAGTTGTGTAAAAGGTTTCTCGTCTCCGATTTCGTCCGTGATGACGATTCTGACTCCTTTTATAGGTCTCACTCCATGTGGCCGAGGTGCAGATGTGACGTAAATGGTCGGCATCTCCTCAACTTGCCGATTAGCGGTCTCAATAGTTGAAGTCACACAGAAAATGGCTTTGTGACCAGCAACAACTGGCGCAGTGTTCAAAATCACATTTCTGCAATATGGTTCCAGTCCAAACCAGACCATGTCTCTAAGTGGATATTTCCAACCGTGTATGTTCATGACTTCCGAATCGGGGACGTATACGGCTGTTCCGTATCCTATGTCCCACTGTCTTCGGACAGCTGTGAGAAGTGCCCGCTGAAGCAATTTAGGGTTGCGTTCGCACTGGCGGATTTCCCCGGACGAGATATCTGCCGGAAGATTTTCTGTGACTAGTGCACAGAAGTGCTTCCACATCCCAAGGGATGGCAGATCGTATGTGCTGGATTTTTGCTTGCTCATGCAAGTTCCTCCATTATTTGATTGTTGATGTACTCTACGGGCTCACAACCCAAGTTGCGAATCCAAAAAGCATGTTTTCATATTAGCACCATATTGTCAATAGCACCTGCAAATAAAATCTCAATATACGCTCTAAATTAGAGCTTCCTAGTTTATTTGTTTTTGTCCGGTGCAAATAAACTTTTCTCATCAGTTGCTGGTAGCCTATAAACTGTGTTACGTTTTGCACCCTCCCTTGGAATAATTTTTGTTAGAACTCCTTGTTTTGTCCACCTTGTCAACATTCTTGATACAACCGATGTGTCTTGTATGTTGAGAATTTTTCTTGCAACGCTGTTATTTATATATTTGTTTTGATTTAAGTAATGAGAAATTTTGTCCCATTCTGTTGGAGCTTTCTCATTGAAAAAAACGACCCTTAACGAATCCTGCAAATGTGGGTAGGTAATAAATATCGGCGGGTAAAGATTAGCTTCAGTCATCGTCTGTCTCATGGCTCTTACTCCTTCATTCTGGTCAAGATTTGGCGGATCAGGAAATTCCCGCAAATGTTTAACTATCAAATCATTTCTATATCCATGCGACCTAACGATTCCAATGTTTGAAGGTGTAATGTTAAAAGGTAGAAGACCCGGACTTTCTATTTCAACATGATCTTCAAAAATTTTAATTTCAATATCTTTTTTGGTGTGGTAATCCCTATGTATCACAGCATTCGTGATAGCTTCTTTTATCGCCCTCTCCGGAATTTGATATTGAGTAACAAAGCCAGATGGAATTCTTATACCGCTTCGCAGTAATGTGAGCACATACTCATGGCCATCTTTTATTACCTTTGTTATTGGCCCACTTATTGTCTGCGGAGTACCGATAAGATTCAGTGTTTCTTTAATCGTTTCTAAATTTCCCTCATATTGAAAGACTCTGATTGTACATTTTGTTTCCATAAGATCATTCGGATATTCTGCAAAAAGCAAAACTGCGGCGCGAGTTGGCAACAAATTACCACTCTTATCTTTTCTCACTAAACCAGTCTTTTCTAGTATCGAACTTATGGCGTTTTCTTCAATTCCTCGCTTTTTTCTCCACGCTTCATAATAATTTGTTTTGAGCAAATTTATATCAACATTTACCAATTCTGAATCTGCTCGCTCAAAACCCTTGACGTAAGCAAAGTGAATAATTTCCTGCGGCGACAATCTCTTGTTCCCTCTTTCCTGTCTGATATAAACATGATTTTCAACAGAACGAAAACCATCCGCAACTTTTGGAATGACGAGCCATCCAATCCTAACTTTTTTATCAGGAACCTCTATTAATTCTGGTGGCCAAATTGAAGAAATTGGAGGAGAAATTTTTTTAACACTTCGTCCAAGTTCATCATACAATTCAATATTTTCCTCAATCCCAAAAATTCTGTCATGACCTTTAGTTGTGGTTTTTTGTGGATCATCAATGCCGAGCACGATAATACCTCCGTCGGTATTTGCCATTGCAACGATTGACTGTAGAACCTTATCGAGAGTTTCGTTACGACTCCCGAGTCGTTTAAACTCAAGCGTTCTTGATTCAAACGGTATTGAAAGTATTTGATTTATAAAATCTTCTTTGGACATAGTTATTTCAAAAGCTCATCACTTGAAACTCCGAGCGCTTTGGCTAGATTCGCAATAGTTGAAAGTGTCGGATTAGTCTTTCCATTTTCAATATTGCTCACATATCCTCGACCGAGCCCAAGCGTTCGAGCAATATCACCTTGCGATATACCTTTCTTGGTTCTAATTCGCTTCATGTTATTTCCGAGCTTTGTTGATTCGTTATTCACAAATCAAGTATAGCTCTTGCTATATTATACTACAATCTTATATTATAATGTAAGTGTGGAAGCCCCGCCTCTCGCCCCATCGCCCATTCAATTTCAAAAAAATCCCGCGCAAAACAAATCAAGCATGGAGAAAGCGGTGGGAGCGAGGGCGGGAACGCCGAGGCTTTGCGAGGCGTTAGCGGAATAGTTGAAGTCCCACAGAATCGGAGCGTAAGATTAGGTTTAGATCCACCACGCACGCGGAGCGTGCGAATCACTCCGGTTTCTGTCCAAAATAGGTTCGCGCAAAGTTAATTAAAGAGCACAACAAAGGACTTCGGTCAGTTTCGGAAAAAGAAATCGGGGCGGAGCCGTTTTGCCGAACGGCAAAACGGCGAATGGTGGACTGGGCAAAATTAAATTCGGGCTTCCAAATCCAAGACGGGGATTTTTCGGAAATGAGGCGGTTCGTCATGCACAAAGGCATTATGGATTTGAGAAATCCATTTCCAATTTTTTGAAGAAGCAATTTTTACTAATTAAACGATTCCTTCGCTATGAACAATCAAGTACCAACAAAATACTTTCTCTACATCCGCAAATCCACTGATGAGGAAGACCGCCAAGTATTGAGCTTGGAATCTCAACACTCCGAGCTCAAAGAATTTGCCGAGCGTGAGAGGTTAGAGATTGTAGAGACTTTTATTGAAAAGAAAACTGCTAAAATTCCGGGTCGTGAAGTGTTTAATACTATGCTCGACAAATTGGAGAGCGGTCTTCCTCATCAGTTCGGTATTTTGGCATGGCATACGGACAGGTTGTCTAGAAACTCCGTCGATGGCGGACGGCTGATATATCTACTAGATACTGGAAAACTTGCCGACTTAAAATTTCCAACATCTGTTTTTGATAATTCACCATCGGGCAAGTTTTTTCTCTCCATCGCTCTTTCTAATGCCAAGTATTACATAGACAACCTGTCCGAGAATGTCAGGCGAGGGAATCGCGCTAAATTACGCCAAGGCGGATGGCCTGGGCAAAAACCTTTTGGCTACATTTACGATCACAGACTTCGCAACATTGTGCCAGAGCCGAGAGAAGCAAAAATTGTTAAAAAGGTTTTTGCCGAATATGCCACGGGGAAATATAATCTCCGTACTATTGCCGATTATCTCGCCAAATTAACTAAAACAAAAGTGAAGTCTAATTATGGTATTGAATCACTTTTGAGAAACGAATTGTATATGGGCGTGATGAAGTGGAACGGTGAAGCTCACGAAGGAAAATTTCAGCCGCTCATTACAAAACAATTGTTTACGAAAGTCGCGGAAGTTTTGCGAGAGAGAAGCAAACCTCGCAAAACCAAATCAAAACATGATTTTCCTTTTGTAGGACTTTTTCATTGTTCATGTGGCTCCATGATTACGGCACAATGGACACATGGCAATGGTGGCACTTACAGATACTATCGTTGCACAAGGAAGCACGGCGCGTGTAGCGAGAAGTATGTGCAGGAAAATGATTTGAAACGAAAAATCATAAAAAAGTCGCAAGCAATCGCTTTGCCATGCGATTGGGCGCATGAATTGTATGCAATGCTCGAAACTGAAGAAAAGAAGGGTGCCCAATCGGCTACCACTTCCGCAGAAGCAATCTCAAAGAAATTGTTTTTGCTCGATGAAAAGCTCGACAAGCTCGTCAGTGGCTACTTGGATAATTTGATTGATGAGGACACTTATCGCAAGAAAAAGTGCGAGCTTGTCGAGCAAAAAATATCTCTCAAAAACGAAAAGGAGTTGCTTCTGCAGAAGCGGATGAGCGGCTGGATCGAACCAACGCGAGAATACATAAAAACCTTATGCCAAGCGGAAAAAATTGCTTCTGTGGAATCTCTAGGAGAAATATCTCAATTTGTTCAAAAAATTGGAACGAACCGCCTCATTTCCGAAAAATCCCCGTCTTGGATTTGGAAGCCCGAATTTAATTTTGCCCAGTCCACCATTCGCCGTTTTGCCGTTCGGCAAAACGGCTCCGCCCCGATTTCTTTTTCCGAAACTGACCGAAGTCCTTTGTTGTGCGTCGGGTAGGATTCGAACCTACGTAGGCGATGCCAGCGGTTTTACAGACCGCCCTCGTTGACCACTTGAGTACCGACGCAAAGTAACAGAAAAGAGTATAGCCAAAAAAAACGGTTTTTACCAGAAGGATAAAAACAGCGTGTAGCTACAGAAGCTTCCAAAGGTTTTAGGGAGGGGGGATAAAAAAATATGGGAAATCCCCATACATCAACTTTAAGCTATAGCCGCGCAAATTAGATGTCTCGTGATTTATTACAAATTTTTATTTTTTCTCTTTTTTATTTTCTTAAAGCTCCTGAAGCTTTGGAAGCTCCAAGCTCTCCCTTTTCGTTTGCCACACAAACCCGCCTGTGTTAGGATAAGTTTTCCATGATAAATGTCGCTGTGGAAAAAAATAGCAACGAAAGCACCGCTAGTTTACTGCGACGTTTTACTCGTCGAGTACAAGGTTCAGGCGTGCTTCCGCGCGTCCGAAGCCTCCGCTACAAAGATCGCAACCAATCCCGCTACACCAGAAAGAAAGTCGCCCTCAAAAATCTACGGAGGCGCGAAGAGGTTAAAAAATTGATTAAACTCGGCAAAATGGCTGAAAAAATCGGACGATAGAATGTCTGCTTCGCCTGTATGCGAAAAAACAAAGCGACCACGTTCTCTCTGACCAATCTTTCTAAAGACAAGCTCCCACGCTTGCCTTTTTTAAAAATGAAAGAAACTGTGCTCGGCAAAAAATATGAGCTTAGTCTGGTATTTGTTACCAATTCCCTCTCAAAAAAATTAAATCGGCTGTATCGGCAAAAAAACAAGGCGACTGATATCTTAAGTTTTACGCTTGGTAAAAAAACAGGCGAAATTTTCATAAGTCAAAAAGCGGCAAAAGCCGAAGCGCCGAAATTCAACCAAAAACTCTCCCCTTTCATCGCTCGGCTATTTATCCACGGTCTCTTCCATTTGAAAGGATTCGAACATGGTAGTACAATGGAGTATCAAGAAAGACAAGTGGGGCGAAAATTTGGAATTAACGGGGAAGTTCCAATAAACCCGCCCGAACGACTGCAACGTTTCAGTCGGGCGGGCAAGAAACAATAACCAGATAAATTCCAAACACCAATAATCAAACGAATTCTTTTCCTTGTTGAGATTTGGTTATTGGCTATTATTTGGTGTTTGCATCTTGGTGTTTGGTGATTATTCTCTATCTTTGGTTATTAACAAGAATGGCTCGAACTGTTTCAGTCGGAATAGATATAGGCACGTACCATATCAAGGTTATGGTGCTTGAAAATGCTACTCAAAACGGCAAACCGGCGCCAAAAATCTTGGGCACTGGCTTCGCGGAATCAAAAGGCCTCCGACACGGCTACATCATGAACAAAGCCGAAAACGTCGCCGCGCTCACGAAAGCGGTACGACAAGCTGAAAAAATGTCGGGCATGAAAATCCGCCGCGCCATTGTCTCTGTTGGCGGCATCGGCCTCTCCTCATTCGCTTCAACCGGCGCAACCATGATCTCCCGCGCTGATCTCGAAATTACTGACCTTGATGTCGAAAAAGTGGCAAGCACAAGTCAAAACGAAATCCCACCGGCACATTCCCAAAACCGCAAAATCATCCATCGCATTCCAATCCAATACAAAATAGATGGCAAAACTATTGTCGGTCTGCGCCCATCTGGCATGAAAGGCACCAAGCTCGAAGTTAAAACGCTTTTCATTACCTGCCTCGAACAGCACCTCGATGATCTTGTCGACGTGGTAGAAGAAGCCGGTATCGAAGTTTTAGATATTGTCGCCTCACCGATTGCCGCGAGTCTGGTGACTTTAACGAAAACTCAAAAAATCGCCGGCGCGGTGCTCGCGAATATCGGCGCTGAAACCGTCTCCATTGTCGTCTATGAAAATGACATCCCAATTTCACTTGAAGTTTTTCCGCTCGGGAGCAACGATATCACGAACGACATCGCGCTCGGCCTCAAAGTACCACTCGAAGACGCGGAACAAATCAAAAAAGGCAGCTTAATCGGCGCTGAGTATTCAAAACGAAAGCTCGAAGAAATTGTTACCGCGCGCCTTTCAGACATTTTTGATTTGATCGATGCTCATCTTAAAAAAATCGGACGAAACGGGCTACTGCCAGCGGGCATCATCATAACCGGCGGTGGCTCGAGGTTGGCAACACTCGAGGATTTGGCGAAAGCAGCGCTCAATCTCCCTTCTCGAATCGCCACCCTTTCGTTTGGCGGAAACATCCGCGATCTCGGCGATTCTGTTTGGTCTGTCGTATACGGCCTCTGTCTTCTCGGCCTTTCCGAAGAAGAAAGTCCTTTCGGAGCTACCCTTGTTCATCACACCAAAAACAAAGCAATTGAGTGGATTAAACAGTTTTTGCCCTAACGCGACACCAATATATCCCGATTTCGTTTACGAAATCGAGGATCCTCGATTCGATAAATCGAATCGGGACGAATGTGCGTGAATAACACGAATAAGAAACTTAACCCCCCGTTACGTCTCCAAAACAAGCGATTCTTACAGCACAACATAGTTTATTTGTAAACTATTGTTATTTCTTTCGTCTTTCTGTTATGATGGGCGGACTTATGAGGGAGCAGAGCAGTCACATACTTCCTCACATGGCCTTTCTAATAACCTTTTCCACTTTTACTTTAGATTTTAAACTTATATAACGTTATGCCCCAACTAAAACCAGAAATCGAAGCGTTCGCTCGCATCAAAGTGCTCGGTATCGGCGGTTCAGGCAAAAATGCCGTCAACCACATGGTTAATTCCAAGGTCAAAGGCGTTGAATTCATCGCTATCAACACCGATGCGCAAGATTTGCATAATTCCCTCCCAAAAAAGAAAATCCACATCGGCAAAAATCTAACGCATGGTTTGGGCGCCGGCATGAACCCAGATATTGGCCGTAAAGCTGTTGAAGAAAACAAGGAAGAAATTCAGGAGGCGATAAAAGGCGCGGACATGGTGTTTGTAGCAGGTGGAGTCGGTGGCGGCACATTCACCGGCGCGGCACCGATTGTCGCTCGAATTGCCAAGGAATTGGGCGCGCTCACCGTCGGTGTCGCAACCAAACCATTCTTTTTTGAAGGCATTCAACGCATGCGACTCGCCGAGCAAGGCATTGAGGAACTAAAACAATCAGTCGACTCAATTATTGTCATTCCAAACGACCGCCTGCTTTCAATTGTAAGCAAAGAAACCACGGCAAAAAACGCCTTCGCCATGTGCGATGAGGTTTTGAAGCAGGCCGTCGAGGGAATTTCGGACTTGATCACTACACCCGGCATCATCAACATTGACTTCGCCGACATTCGAGCTGTCCTTGAAAATACCGGCTCCGCGCTTATGGGCATCGGGCTGGCCACCGGAGAGAAGCGCGCGGAGGAAGCGGCACGTTCAGCTATCAATTCTCCGCTTCTTGAAGTTTCCATAAACGGTGCTAAGGGCGTACTCTTCTCGATTGCTGGCGGAGACGACCTCACTATGTTTGAAATTCAAGATGCCGCCAAAATCATCACCGAATCAATCGATCCGAACGCCAAAGTCATTTTCGGTACAGTACGCGACGAAAAACTGAAAAAGGGTGAGGTCAAAATCACGGTCATTGCGTCTGGTTTCCCAGAAGGCAGTCTGCCTCGAAAAACACTCTTCGGTTCTGAAGGAGCTGACGATAAGAAAGGCAAAATTTTCAATTCTATTCTCTCCCCTATTGGCAAAAGTGAAAAGCCTGAAGAGAAAAAGGGCGAGACCAAACCGATGGCGACCGAAGAAGACGATTGGAGCGCAGTGCCGGCTTTTTTGCGAAGAGCGAAGAAATAGCTTGAAAAATAAGCTTATAGGAAGAGAGCTGCAGAAGCTTCGGGAACTTTAAGAAATAGGAAAAAGAAAAAACTCGCAAGTGATCGCGGGCTTTCTTTTTTTGTTTCTCGGCGTATGATGACAGAGGAAGGAATCACATGAAAAAACCGATACTCAACTTTGGACCATTGAAAGACAACCCGCCGGGAATCAGAATTGACCTCGAAATCATAGAACTTCCACCGAGCACTATTCCCCGAAAGGAACTGCGCCGGCTCATAAGAAAAACTGTCCGAGCAAAACTTCCTGAATTCGAGGAGAAACTTCTGGAACGTTGGGAAAATCATGTGAGAGAAATGCTGAACTGAAACCATAGACAGAGTGATATTCAAACAAGAGGCCGAAACGCCTCTTTTTCTTTTTAAAATTTTCGACATTCTTCTCCTTATAAGCTATAATCTTCTATGTTTATTCTTAAAAACTAAAGCTTGCAAAGCTCCTGAAGCTTTAGAAGCTAAAAGCTTGATTTATGTTTGACTTAATCATCATCGGTGGTGGCCCTGCAGGCGTCGCGGCGGGAGTATACGCGTCACGAAAGCGTTTGAAAACGTTTTTTATCACCAAAGATTTTAACGGCCAATCGTCGGTTTCGGAAGATATTCAAAACTGGATCGGCACCGTTTCAATCACTGGCGCTAAACTCGCCGAAGATCTCAAGAAACATCTTATGGCGTATGCCGCGGATAGCGTGCAAATCAAAGAAGGCGAGTATGTTAAAGACATTTCAAAAATCCCCGAAGGTTTTTTAGTGAAGACAGAAACCGGAGAATACAAAACAAAAACCGCGCTTTTAACTGCCGGCAGCCACCATCGCAAACTCGAAATCCCGGGTGCCAAAGAATTTGAAAACAAAGGTATCACCTATTGCGCCTCATGCGATGGGCCGCTTTTTTCAGATCAGGATGTTGTCGTCATTGGCGGTGGTAATGCCGGTTTTGAAACTGCGGCACAACTACTTGCCTACTGCAAATCAGTCACACTCATTCAGCGCTCGCCGGAGTATCGCGCCGATCCCGTGACAGTCAAAAAAGTGTTGAGCAATCCGAAAATGACGGGCATCACCAACACCGAACTTATTTCGATCCAGGGAGACCAATTCGTACAATCAATTACCTTCAAAAAACTCGATGAAAATAAAACTATCACGTTGCCGACGACTGGCATCTTCGTCGAAATCGGCCTTCTTCCTTCAACAGAAATGGTCAAAGATCTGGTAAAGCTCGACGACTACAAACATATCGTCGTTGACCCGCGCACAGGGCGCGCGTCGGTTTCGGGCATCTGGGCCGCTGGAGATTGCACCGACGGACTCTATCACCAAAACAACATCGCGGCCGGCGACGCCGTCAAAGCGCTCGAAGATATCTACAGTTTCCTCCACGCGGCAAAAGCGTAGGTTGCTATCAAAACTTAATCTGCGGAAGGGAGAGGACTTGAAACTTACAGTTTCAGTACCCCGATTGGATTTTTTGTGCGCTCGGAAGCTTCAAAAAATACTCAATCGGGCTTCAAGTCCCACACGGAAGCATAATATGCTTCCTCCTTCCGCCCTCGCGGAACTCGTGCGGAAGGGAGAGGACTTGAACCTCCACGCCCTTGCGGGCACCGCTTTTCGAGAGCGGCTCCTTACCAATTCGGAACACCCTTCCATTAAATAAGAGCTTATCATTTTTTTGCCATTTCGACAAAAAATGCTATGATTTTCCAGTCTGTATTTCTGGTCTTGTTCTATAATCCAGAATCTACATTCTATAATCTATTCAAAACGGCCTCATCGTCTAGCCTGGTCTAGGACACGGCGTTCTCAACGCTGGAACTCGGGTTCGAATCCCGATGAGGTCATATTCAGAAACTTATGTTAATAATAACATCCTTATAAACTCCAGTTTATAAGGATGTTAAAAATAAAAAAAGAACGCCGAAGTTGCGGGCGTCCTTATTGTTTAACCGACATGAATTTGAATTACACTGATCTCCCATGTATCGTGTAAAAGGTACTGATGACCTTCCACCACGCAATTGTCCTCGCTAATGAGAAAGCTCCGATTGATTGTCTTTCGCCCTCCCTTTTCAACTCTTGAAGTGCCTCCTGGAAAGTTCTAGCGTGGCAAGCGTACATAGTGGCATCCGCCTCACTAAGCTCTCCGGAAAACTTAGAATGATCTATCTGCCTGTTCAATAAATCGAGCCCGGTGCTTCGCGAACTCTGCCGGTGCCATTTGCAAAAAGTCTTTGGCTAAAATATCAGCAACGAGAGCTGGGTTAATCATCGTGACAACGTCCATAGTTCCTCCTTATTCAGATGGTTTTGTTCCTTCCACCCGAAAAACTAACACATCCTCTTCCGTTTTACAACCAAAAAAGCTATTTAACGTACCCGCTAGATTTTTCTAGCCCGTTTGTTAAGATAAGAATCTTCCGATAAATTCGGATTAAATGGGCGGTTAGCTCACTTGGTAGAGCGCATCGTTGACGTCGATGAGGCAACAGGTTCGATCCCTGTACCGCCCACACCAAATTCAAAAACTTAAACGAATGATTATTTTAGGCATCGAAACAAGCTGTGACGAAACAGCGCTTTCTCTCATAGAAACGGACGGGCGAAAAAATCCAAGCATAAAGATACTGGAAAATGTTGTGTTGTCCCAAATTGATCTCCATCGGGAATACGGTGGCGTTTTTCCGATGATGGCGAAGCGAGAACACGCGAAAAATTTGATTCCTTTGTTTAAAAAATTGCTAGAGGAATCAAGTTTAGTTCCAAGATTAAAGATTAAAGTTGAAAGTAAGAGGAGAAAAGAAAGTAAAACACTTTCAACTTTCAACTTTCAACTTTCAACTATTTTGGAACGCGAGCCGGAATTACTTAAACAATTCCTCGAATTTATTCCAACAATCGAAAAACCGCCAATTGATAAAATTGCTGTCACGCATGGCCCGGGACTGGAACCGACACTTTGGGTCGGCATCAATTTCGCTAAAGCACTCGGGGAAATATGGGACATTCCGGTTGAACCCATAAATCACATGGAAGGACATATCTTCGCCTCTCTTGTAAAAAGCGGCGAAGAAACACCAAATTCCAAACACCAAATTCCAAATGGAGAAAAAATCAAAATGCGTGATTTGGAATTTCCCGCGCTTGCCTTGCTTATCTCTGGTGGCCATACAGAACTTATTCTTATTCGAGACTGGCACCAGTTTGAAATCATCGGCGAGACGAGGGACGACGCGGTTGGCGAAGCGTTCGACAAAGTGGCACGGATTATCGGTCTTCCCTACCCTGGCGGGCCAGAGATTTCGCGTCTTGCTGAAGCGGCACGACAAAAAAATCTCGTGAGCGAATTCTCATTTCCACGGCCGATGCTCAAAAGTCCTGATTTTGATTTTTCGTTCTCTGGACTCAAAACTTCGGTTCTCTACACGGTCAAGAAATTACCTGCGCTCGAAGACAAAACCAAAATGAGTATCGCACTTGAATTTGAAAACGCAGTAACTGAAGTGCTTTTGACCAAAACAAAAAAGGCAATCAAAGCTCACGGAATCAAGACCCTGCTTCTTGGCGGCGGCGTGGTGGCAAACATTCACATTCGGGAAGCATTTCAAAATCTCGAGCAGGAAAATGCTCATATTAAAATTCATATTCCAAAAGCCAACCTTACCACCGACAACGCGCTCATGATCGCGCTCGCGAGCGCCATACGAAAAGCAAAAGGCACGCCGATTGTGTCAGAAAAACAAATTGAAGCGAGAGGAAATCTTCGTTTGGGAAAAAGCCCTCAACATAAGTAATACCAAAAACGAGAAATGCCTGCCTCTGCCACATATCAATTTGGTGCAACCGCATTAAATCGATATGTGGAGATAAATTTATTACCAACCGTTAGTTACACAACTCAAGCGATCGCTTGAGAGTATTCTCCCATCCTAAGATGAGCCTCAAATTATCTTAGTTTGAATAACGTAATGCACAGTACAACAGCTTTTGATACAATACAAGACGGCTCCGAAAGGAGCCGTCTTGTATGTTAAACACATCACTCACAATCTATCACAATCTCAACACTATTGTATCAAACTTCTTTCGCACATTGAAATTCAAAGAACGGGAACATCCTAAAGGTCGGAAACCAAGCCTCACCAATTCGGATATTGTCACTTGCGTCATTCTCAAACAGAGGCAGA
>Ga0209541_10009468_pt1 | contig 15786 bp, 11 predicted proteins | sample RifCSPlowO2_01_FD_184027 | JGI IMG/M metagenome (GOLD analysis project Ga0209541, IMG submission 184027) | Groundwater microbial communities from Rifle, Colorado - Rifle CSP2_plank lowO2_0.1 (SPAdes) (version 2) | ecosystem: Environmental > Aquatic > Deep subsurface > Groundwater | place...
CATCTGTCTTCTCCTCTGCCCCTGAATTGGGGCGGTTAATGTGCTTACTGAATACATTCATTATAGCATACTCTCCACAATTTTGTCAATAGGCCTAAAAAACAGCCATTTTGGCTGTTTTTTCTCACCAACAAGACAAAATTATCCAAACTAAGACTTGGGTGACCAAGTTTCTCCATCCTTGGAGCTTATTGTGATTTTTGAAACACCAGTTCCAATGTAAGACTCGAGTGTTTTTATGTCTTCTTTATCCAATCTAATACACCCGTGACTGGGATGTAGAATATTATCCGAATCAGTGGGATTTGAGTGTATTAATTCACCTCTCCCGGCTAGTCTGTACGATATTGGCCCGAATGGGTTTTTATTCCAGTGAGTCATTAAACCATCTACTGAATAAAAATCATACTTAGTGAGAGGCGACTCTCCTTTTGATCGGCCCGCTAAATATTTTAGATCTTTTTCTGACTTGTTGGGTTTAATCTTATGTCCTTGGTCAAAGTATGTTGCTTCTGAACCTGTTGCAGGATACCACTTACCCCGATATTGATATTCGATCTCGTTGGATTTACCAATACGAATTTCGGCGCCATATGGCAAAAAAGAATCTCTCCAACGCAAAGTTGAATATCCATATTCAATTGAAGAAATAGTAAATTTTCCATCTGGCGTCCGTTCATAGCCAAGTGATTTAAGGCCCTCACCTTTTGGCACATTCATGAACCCAGCTCGTGACGCATAGGTATCTATTAGTTTTCCATCGTGAATCACATTAAAAACACCTTCTTCCTGATTAAAATATATTCCCGATTTACCTATTGCGTTACCTAAAATAATCTCCTGCTTAAGTAAATCACTCTCAGCAAAAGCTAATAATTTTGGCGAAAGTTCTTTTTCCGAACTTACTTTCAGGGCAAGTTCATAAACTTTAGCTGCCCCAAAATTTTTCTGTAAAAAGCCCTTGAGTTTTTGATATGTTTTAACACCAGAGTCGGATTGCTCGTGACCTGTGTAAATCTGAGTAAAAGTGTCTATGTATCCCCTAACAGTATGTTTATCAAGAGTTGTGAAACGATTAGCCTGACGTGTCTCTGAAAAATTATTTATATAATCAGACAAAGAACGCTCATACATGTTATTAGCTGCACCTTCCAAACCCACAGTATTTGCTATTTTAATCGCTTCCAGATCAAAATAATTGTTGGATCCAATATATCGAGCCACAAGATAGGGCATCACCTTGTACCTTGCGGCTTCACTGGCGACCATTTGAGGAAAGTCCGTGGCAATCCTAATGTCTGGAATTTTATCTAATACCTTTACCACTGAAGTTGGCGTCTTTAAAAAATGTTCACGAGTTTCACTGTTCCATGCCATCAAAGCCATAAGTCCTACCCCCACATATATTACGACCTTATTTTTGAGACTATCACGAATTTTTTTAAAAAATGTTTTTTCTTGAGGAACTATTTTTTCATGACCTAGCGAGGCCTCTATCCCACCTAAGACCTCGTCAACAACTTTATCTATGGCTTTCTCATCAATATTTTCTTTTTTCGCTAAATCCATTATAGCTTCTACTGACCCTTCGCCTTTTTTTATAAAGCTATCAATGGCATCTTTTTGATCTATCGAAATAACCCGTTCCACAGCCGACCGTGGAGTTTCAATTGTTTTAACCATCTCTACTGGAACTGGTTTTTCCACTAGCTTCTCTATGGGTTTACTTATTCGCGACTCTAGTGTCTCTGAAGTTTTTTCTTCTATTTTTTCCTGTTTCGGTTTTTGTTCCTGTTGCGGAGAAATTTGACTTAAATCTTGATCAACAACTACTCTATTTTCATATTTGAGCTCACGTCTTTTTGACTCCCAATAAGCTAACTCCAAAGGCCTTGCAGTATCTATTGAGTATCTAATCATACGATCAACCTCGGACATGGCCATATTTTCTGTTTTTGAAATTGCTTCTTTCCTTAAACCCAAAGGTGACATTCTTGATTCAACTGTTTCTGAACCTCCACTTATACGATTAGCCCCCATAATGGCCTCTTTTGTTTTGTCATAGGAGTCTCTCACTCCTTGCATAAACCCTTTTGAAGCTGATCCGTTGGGATTTGCTTCGGCTTTCTGCCTTTCAAGAAATTGGGCCTTTTTGGTTTCCCAGTATTCAACGCTTTCACCTTTTAATCCTAGGGTCTGCCTTTTGGCAAAGGCAATTTTTTGATCGATTTCTTCTGCGGTCATATCAAGGGAAGGATTTTCAATTTGTGGTTCTCCGCGGGGAGCACTTTTTTCTTCTACCACCACACCCCCAGTTTCGGCTGGTTTTTCCAGAGAAGATAATGCAACCTCAACCTTGGTTAAGCTGGTTAGCTCTGAAATCTTTTGACTGTCGCCCTCATTTAAATTTTCTAAAGAGGCCAGAAACAATTCTCTATGTCTGTCGTATTCTTTTTTTACTGCTTCGTATTGCTGGACCTCCGGATCCTCTTTGAACTTATCGTCTGAAATTTCTTCAATCCTTCGATCAATGTTTTTTCGCAATTGACCCAGCGCATAATGAGACGACAAAACATTCCTCTTCGCTTTGAGGGTCTCGAAATATAATTCATCTCTGCTTTTTTCTGGAGTTATTGATTGTTCAACTTGAGGCACTCTTTCCATACTTATAAACATAACACCTTCCCCCAACAAAAACAGACCCTATTTGTTGATAAAACCTAGTTTAAATTCTGGTATACTGATTATTATGATAAAAATAAAAAAACAAGAATTGGTTATTTTTTTGACTACCGTTGGTATTGCCTCTTTTTTTCGTTTGTATCAACTAAACACTTCGATAATATTCTCGGCAACATTAGGAATCCTCACTGTTATTGGGCTTTATCTTTTGGTCAAAGAGTTATTTGAGTGGCGCTTGGCATCTATTGCAGGTTATTTAATGGCAATATCTTTCTGGCATGTCAGTTTTTCACGAACGCTTAATGCTGAGATAATGGTCCCGTTTGTACTCGTCTATCTTTTCTATTTTCTTTGGAGGGGAATTAAAAAGTCCCATTTACCAGATTTCTTCGTGGCCGGTCTTTTTACCGGTATTGGCTTTTATACATTCCTTTCCTTCTATGTAGCCCCTATTGTTGCGATAATATTGTTTATTAACTACTGGCAATATTTGAAAAATGACTTCAGTCATTCAAAATACGAATACGCCAAGACAAAATTTATCAAAGGATTTGTCCTGTTTGCCCTGACGGCTTTTGTTGTTGCCCTGCCTGTTGAATTTGGCTTTTGGCAACATCAGGAAAAATTTTTCTCTGCCATAAATGTGTCCATCTCAAATATCGTGAGGACTTTGGGAATGTTTAACTTTTCTGACTTCCCTTTGCTTCCTTGGCCAGTGGGAGTGTTTTTTATTGTAGGTTTTTTAAATGAAGCAATCCACTGGCTTAAAAGAAAACATGGCCACCTTTCAACTTCACACACTTTTATGTTTGCGTGGTTTTTTGTAATGCTTCTCCCTGGGTTTTTGTCTGATACCGCTCCGGATCCCATACTGACTATTGGGGTTCTACCAGTAATAATGATTTTTACCGCCCGTGGAATCTGGTGGTTCTTTAATAAATTAAACTCATGGTATGGAATGCATGACTCTCAATCCAAATACGAAACCCATGCCATAACCGTGTTGATTATGATAACTTTTCTATTTTCAATCGGATTTATGGAATACTGGAGATATTTCAAATTTTGAGAAATTAGTAAATATTATACCACATTTTTAAACATCATGATGGGCACCATCAAAATATCGTTTATCGCCGGAACAATCATAACTCTGTCCGTAATCATATCGATTTCCAGTTTCTGGAACGACTCACCCATTGTTGATGAAATTCCGCATATTGGTGCCGGATATTCGTATGTTGTCCAACACAGTTATCAATTCAATCCTGAGCATCCCCCATTGGCAAAAGACCTCGCAGGATTAGGTTTATTGGCCTTAAATTTAAATCAGAGCGCATTTTCTCAAAAATATTCAGCCAATTGGCCAACTGATGTAAATGGTCAGTGGAATTTTGGAAGAGCTTTAATTTTTCAGACAGGCAATGATGCGGTAACCATGGTTCGTGTGGCAAAAATACCGGGAATGATATTCTTCATCATCTCGGCGTGGATAGTCTTTATTTGGACAAGAAAATTATTTGGTGATAAGGCCGGACTCTTGGCAGTGTTTTTATTTTCTTTTACGCCCACTGTTATCGCCCACTCCCGATTAGTTACGACCGATGTTGCTCTTCTTTTTGGTGTCATGATATCTCTGTATTTTTTGGAACGCTATCTTGAAAATCAAAACACCAAAAATTTTTGGATAGCTTCGGTGGCAATCGGTTTTGGCCAACTGACAAAGTTTTCAGCATTTCTATTGATTCCGTTGATTATCTTTTTGGCTATGGTTTGGGCATACGCCAACCACAAAAAACTGTCAGGAATAATACATATCGCATGGAAAACTGCCTTGATGGTTGTTGTGGGCTTTGCGTTTGTTGTCGGTCCAATATATCAACTGCATCTTTTAAATTACTCGGGTGACAAACAAAAAGAAGACGCCACGGTTATTTTAAGTTCTTATGGTAACCGAGCTTTTGCTGACCCTGTCATTTGGGCATCTGACAAACCTGTTATTAGGCCTTTTGCTCAATATGGACTTGGTGTTTTGATGATTTTTCAAAGAAATATGGGTGGTAACCAAACCTACTTTTTAGGCAACATGTACAACAAAGCGGTAAAATCATATTTTCCTATCGTTTACACATTAAAGGAACCTATTCCTTTTTTGATTCTCTTCGTCATGGCCGTCGTCGGATTTTTTGTGTATGCCCATTCCAGAGAAAGACATTTGAAAGAGTGGCTGAGAAATCATTTTGCAGAAACTGCGATATTTTCTTGGGCACTTTTATATTGGGCCACTAGCATTAACTCTAATCTTAATATTGGCATTAGACACTTAATTCCAGTATATGGCGGTACCGCAATTCTTGTTGCGGGTCAGTTGTCTGTTTTATACAAACATGTAAAACAAAAAAGGGCCTATATAGCCTTTGTTGGTGTTATGTGTGCATGGCTTTTAGCCGAGACTCTTATGATCTTCCCGTATTACCTGACCTACTTTAATCAGTTGGCGGGTGGGCCAGCCGGTGGTCACAGATATGTTGTGGACTCAAACCTTGACTGGGGTCAGGACTTAAAACGGCTTGCCGATTGGGTCAATGTTAATAATATTCAAAAAATTAGTCTTGATTACTTCGGCTGGGCTGACCAGACGTATTATCTGGGAAACAAACTGATCTGGATACGCAATGGTCAGTATAAAAATGTCGTGGATTTCCTTCGTGATAATCCAAGCGGAGGATACCTCGCCGTATCAGCAACATACTATCAGCAGTCAATTGTAAGTGACAAAAACTATTTGTGGCTCACAAAGCATCAACCTCTCACCGTCATCGGTAACTCTATCTTCGTCTGGCATATAGAGCTTTAAAATAAATCTATACCAATACAATTTTAAAATTTAAATTTTTGCAGTTATTACTATACTTATAAATTACCCGTACGGGTAATTTATAAGTATAGTTGTTTCTTTCTTACTTATCAAGCACAACTAGAGATTAAAAAACTTCTTTATTTCTTTTTCTTTAAACCCTACGGATTCAGCCAAAATAACATCTACGTAGTCAGCTATTTTTAAATTTTTACACACATATCCAAGTTCTTTTTCACAAGGATAAGGAATTACAAAAACACTTTTCTGCAACATATAAAATCCTAGGTTTTTCAATTTGGCCCTCAATTGGTTTCTATTTTTGTGGAGTTCTTCTGGAATATCGAAAATAACTACCCTCCACTTTTTGTCCCATTTATCATATCTTAGACGAGGATGCCTTAATACAGAGTTACTAAACCACTTTCTTCCTTTAGTTGTAAATTTATAATAGTCGCCTGAAGTTTTACAAATAATTTCTCTATGCTGTAAGTTCCTAAAACATTTTTCAGTCTTTTTATAATCAAAACCGGACACCTGAAAACCTTTATAGTACAGGGCTTGCCATTGCCAAACTTCATGGAAATCTTTCCCTGTTTCAATAATTGCTTTGATAAATTTAGGGATAAAATCTGATTTCATAAAATCTATTATTAAATAAATGTATGCTTATAATTTGCCCGTACGGGTAGATTATAAGATAAATGTTTTTATTAATCAATAACTTAAACCGGCTGTGAATATATAAATAAATAAATTAAAGCAGGCCCTGAAAGGCCTGCGTGGGAAGTGACTGCGCTCACTTGCCAAAGCGAAGTATTTTTATCGCGAGCTTCCCCGCTAAGTTTGCACCAGTCTATCTCCTCCTTTCTTTTGGTCTGTCTGGCGAGATAGTTTAGGCTTTGGACAGGAAAGGCGACACGCGCCCCTCCCGAGTGGTTGTTAACCCCGCCCGTAGATTCGGCGAGGCCAGGTTATCCACCATTACCCTGTGGTTGAAGAGCGCGGTGTGGCTTTTGATCTGCCGGGACTTCCCCCCGACTCCACTCCCGCCATTATCGGCAGAACCTTGCTTTGTTCTGCCGATACCGAGGCGGAAAAGAGTCACTGATTCCAGGGCCTGCTCCGAAAAGCTCCCCAAGTCAATGATCCTCTCATCCACCAAAACGAGGCCACGGCACAGTCACACACAGAGGAGGTATTCTACTCACTCCTTCCATATGTCCCACTGGGGTGTAAGGGCCTGCGCCGGGCCGTCTTGTTGGCTCCCCAATATAGAGCCCGAAAAAAACCAGCAAATTATACAACTTGAGAATTACTATAGATACTTCTACAAATGTTTCATCCTTAAAGGCCTTTGTATATCTTACTTGAATGCCTAGATTTTGAGGTATTTACTGGTTTTTTTCGAGCCCCCAGAGAGAACTTTGCCGGCTAAAGCACGGCGCACTCCCAGAAGGACCCGATATGTAAAGAACTTAGTGTCCATCCAGTATAGCAAAGTCTTGCCATAAAGTCAATAGTCTCAAATAACCTGAACTTCCGACTCTAATTTAACACCAAATTGGCCCCAAATGTCTTTTTTAATTTTATCAGCTAAATTTAATACTTCTTCAGCCGTTCCCTTTCCGTAGTTAACCAAGACCAATGAGTGTTTTTCAGAAACACCCACATTTCCAAGTTTTTTGCCTTTCCAGCCAAGCTTTTCAATTAATTGCGCAACAAATAATTTCACCGATCCATTTGCCAATTTAAACCCCTTCAGGTCAGGGTGGATTAAAATTAGATTTTCAAAATGACTAGTCGTTACAATAGGATTTTTAAAAAATGAACCCGCATTACCCAGTTCATCCGGGTAAATTAATTTCCTCTTTCTTGTGTCAACAACCGCTTGTCTGACATCGGCGACGGAAGGATTCTCACCTTCAAAAATTTTAGTTAAATCGGAATAGTTAATGTTTAGTTTTTGGGTTTTAGATAACTTTAATTTTACCCCTAAAATAACTAGGTTTGCGCCTTCTTCATGCTTAAAAATACTGTCACGATACCCAAACACACAATCCTCAACATAAAGGTCTTTAATTTTTCCAGAAATAGTATCCAACACTTTACAGCTTTCAAAGACATCTTTTAACTCCACTCCGTAAGCACCGATGTTTTGGTAAACCGCTGCCCCGACTGTCCCAGGAATCAGTGACAGATTTTCTACACCACTCAAATTTCTTTCAACCGATTGTTCGACTAAATAATCCCAATTTTCACCAGCTCCGACACTTAATATCGTATAGCCACCTTCATCTTTAAATTCAAGCGCCTTAATGCTCATCTTGATAGCCAATCCATCAAAACCCTCATCTGAAACTAAAATATTACTCCCCCCACCCAAAATAAAAAAATTCAAATCGTTTTCTCTTGAAAACTTCAATGCACTTTTTAAGTCGTCAACACTTTCAACTTCACAAAAACACTTTGCAGGCCCGCCAATCCGAAAAGTCGTATACGACGCCAAGATTATATTTTCCCTGATTTCCATATGCTTAATATATCATAACTTCAGCGAAAACACCGCCCATTTCAGACCTATTGGTTTCGAGGGTAACACAATGCTTAAATTAATCGATAATTTGCTTAAATAACAAATTTTAGCCGGAAAATCCGCCTCTTCGGCGGAGGAACGGATGCTAAAATTTGTTAAGCAAATTGAGGGTTAATTTAAGCGTTTGTCCGAAGAAAGCCAACGGGCGGAAATGGGCGGGGTTGAGCGAATTATTTGTAATAAACCCTCCCGTCAATCCTCAAATCAATATATTGGGGATGAAAATTAGGCTCACTACTCTTCTCATTCATGAATATTTTTAAAACGTCCAACTGGTTCTGGACATCAAAATCTGTTGTAAAAATAATATAGTAGTCAGTGGTATAAATTCTAAATTCATTAAACGAGTCTTTTGGGATTGTTATATTTTTTATTTCTCCTGTCATGTTTTTTGCCACCTTCATGATTGGCTCAAAAAAGTCATCATCTATATGTTTACTTTCAATTTGCCTGTTGTCCTCTACTGTAAGAAATATAAAACCAGAAGATTTAATGGGCTGTCCCCAAAGAACTTTTTCCTCATCAAAATAAGAACAGTTTTCTTTAAAACACCAGATTCCAGCAGGTTTTCTTTCCAGAAAATCAAACACCAAACCATGAAGAAATTTTCTGTGAACGTTTACAGATTTAAAAATGGGATAAGCCGAAGAAAATTCAATTTCAAAATCACCGGTATTCACAAAAAAAATGTTATTTCTTTTGGGTAAGTATCCTAACACTTTTTGACCTAATTCATTATCTACTTTTTCTTTAAATTCGTCTGAATTGACAGTGCTCAACCCATTAAAACTTACCTCCCTCACATCAAAAAATTGTGAGAAAAAGAAAAGATAGATTAGTCCAAATACGACAATTATGATCCCCGCCAAGATCGCAATAATTTTTAAAATAAAAATCTGACGATGCCGTCTCGCCACCCCATCTTTACGATTTAATTTTTTTATATTAACCGGGCGCATGGGCTACTTTATCTCTTTTATCCCGCCCATAAACTTGCGGAGAACTTTCGGGACTTCAATGGTACCCTTCTTGGTCTGATAGTTTTCCATGATTGCAATCGGGGTTCGGCTAAGGGCTAAAGCCGTAGCATCGTTCATGTGAACAAATTCGGAACCTCTACCAGCTGGCAGATTGCGTTTTACTTTAATCCCAAGGCGTCTTGACTGATAATCAGTCATTAGGTCTGCGGTATGGGTTTCGCGATATCTATTCTGACCAGGCATCCACGCTTCTATGTCTATCTGTCTGGCATCAGGTCCACCCATGTCTCCAGAACAAATTGCAACCACCTGATAAGGTATATTTAATTCTTGAAAAAAGTACTCTTGAATAGCCACAAACAAATCTTGCTCTTTTATTGAATTTTCCGGGAGACAAAACGATTCCATTTCCAATTTGTCAAACTGATGAACTCTCAAAATTCCCTTCATGTCTTTGCCATAAGAACCCGCCTCTCTTCTGAAAGCGGTAGAAAAACCAACATAGCGAACCGGCAAGTCGTCTTCTTTAAATGTTTCGTCCATATGCATTGGACCAAGGGTATGCTCCGCGCTTCCTATTAAATACAAGTCATCACCCGGAATATGATATCTTTCTTCTTTTGGTTCCAAACGAGCCATTTTTTGAAAAACATCAGGTTTAATTAAAACGGGCGGAAGAACGGGAATAAACGGAGTCGGTTTTATGTCTAATCCAGTTTTTTTAATAATCTTTTTCAGCAACTTTTCATCAGTTAAAACTGAAAGTCCGTATTGAATGATGGCAAATTCCATTAAAACTAGTCCGCGTTTCAAATAGGAAAATCTTGCCCCGGAAACTTTTGATGCTCTTTCGCTATCAATTAAATCCAACGCCTCGCCAAGTTCCCAATGCTCTTTGGGCTTGAAATCAAGACTCTTTATTTTTCCCCATTTTCTCAAAACCTTGTTTTCCAACTCATCTTTTCCGACAGGCGTATCTTCGGTGGGAATATTTGGAACGGTCATCATGAGGCGTTCGTATTCTTCTTCAACTGACTTGAGTTCGTTTTCTATTAACTTTATCTTTTCTTTCAATGCTTTTAACTCTTCCAAATCAACCGGTGATTGTGGGCCTTTTGACCTTTTGTTTTGCTCCGCCTTCAACGATTCGGATTCACTCAATAAGTGTCGACGCCTTTCATCAGAGGCCAAAAGTTTATCCAAATCCAAAGACGACCTTTTGTTTTTAATAGCTTCTCTGACTTTGCCTTGATTTTGACGAATAAATTTAATATCTAACATCTCCTTTTGTAAGTATACTTCTAATAAAGTCGTTAGACAAATTTACTTTGTTCGCTAATTTTAATTCCGCCAATAGGTCTTTCAAAAACTTTTCGGATGCTTTATTATTGTTCTCACCAAAACTAAAATCAACAATAGATCTATAGACATTGGCACTCAACCCAAGATCATCAATGGCTGTTTTGAATTTTTCCAGCATTGTTCGGTAATCAATCAACCCCAATTGCCACTCCACCAAAAAGTCGCTATTCATGTGCGTTCTGGCAATACTTTCCATAATTTCGGCAATAATTAAGTAGTTATCATAACTATCAGCTTCTTTATAGACCGGCCTCAAATCAGGATTATTGCGGTTCAAATATTGAACTATTTTATAAGTAACACCCTGAACTCTGCCCTCGTCAAGAACGTCGGCAAAATCATTTCCCATTTTTCTATCAACTCTTTTTCCATCTCCTGAACCGGCTAAAAAAGCATGGCTTAGTTCATGAATAAAAAAATTTATATACGTATTCGAATTGATTTGTTTATCCGGTCCCATAAAAGCTTGCGGATAAAGCGTGATTTTTGGCTGCCATTGATTGCTAACGAATGAGGCTGTCATGTCGGCCCTTCTTCGTACTCCATATTGAGAATGTGGGCTAAAAACAATCGTAGGTGGTTTAATAAACTTAGCTGCGATATTCCTTGAATTTCTCGAATCATTCAAAAGGGCAACGCCCCAAAAGATATCATCAAAACTGGTATTTAAAAACGTGTGATTATTTTTCAAGAAAACAGAGTCGGACATAAGTTGAGCTATTAACTTATGATCATTATCTATGTCCTGAGACACGCTACCTTGACGATAAACTCCGCTCTCGTACTCTTGTTGCTCTGCCAGTATCGCCTGCCCATCTTGTTCCTGATGAGTGGGGCTACTTATGTTTTGTTGAATAACTTCTTTTTCAAGGTCCTTCAGTTCCGCTTCTATAACTTTTCTATACCCTTCCGCCAATTCTGCAAATTCCGGTTCTTCCCTCTCTATTCTGTCTTTAAAATCTACCAAAGCATCCTCCTTAATTTCATTCTCCAGAAGTAGTTCGGTAGTGGCTTCTTTCTCTTCAACTTCAAGCTGCCGCGAAAGGTCTTTTCCCCACCCGGCACCCAGAGTAATAAAACCGGCCGCGGCTAAAGCCAAAAGACGGTTCCTTAAACCGCTGAAGAAACGTTTTTTCTTTTTCTCAAGAGTGTTTTCAGTGCTTTCAACTAATCTGATTTTTGGCTCACTTTCGGTCATTTTCTTTAGGTTTCATTAACGGGAAAAATACTATTTCGCGTACGGGTCTGTCCATCAAAAAGGCGAAAAATCTTTCTGACATTCCAAATCCTGCCGTAGGTGGCATTCCGTATTCCAGAGCTTCCACAAAACCTTCGTCCATTCTTTGAGCCTCCTTGTCTCCTGCTTCACCCAATTTTACCTGCTCTTCAAAACGCTCGCGTTGATCAACAGGATCATTTAATTCAGAGCCTCCCGCCACAACCTGAAACCTTTCAACCCGGTTTGGGTCTTTTGGATATTTCTTGGCAAGTGGTTCAATTTCAACGGGTGGCAAAACAAGGAATCCCGGTTCAAGCAAATTGGGTCGTACTTTCTTTTTGAAAATCACATCAATGAGTCTGCCTTTTCCTATGTGCTTGTTGGCATCTATCCCAACTTCTTTTGCATAATTTACCAAATCTTTCTCCCCAACGTCCTGAAGTTTTAAGCTGGTGTATTTTTCAAACTCCTCGTAATAATCATAGCGTTTCCACGCGGAATTCCAATCTATGGTCTTTTCTTGGTATTGGTGGCTGGAGGTTCCCAGTGTTTCTGTCGCTATATGTTTAAACAAGTTCTCAATAAGTCTCATCAGTTTTTCATAGTCATAATAAGCCCAATACATTTCCATCTGGGTATAATCCTGCAAATGCTCCCTATCAATACCCTCGTTTCTGAAAATTCTTCCAATTTCAAAAACTTTTTCGTATCCGGCGGTTATTAATTTTTTAAGATTAAGCTCCGGTGAAATTCTCAAAAATAAATCCATGCCCAAAGCATTCATGTGGGTTTTAAATGGTTCTGCATCGGCTCCTCCAGGAATTTGTTCAAGAATTGGCGTTTCCACTTCAAGTCCGCCCTCTTTGATTAAAAACTCTCTCGTCGCCTGCCAAAACTTTGATTTTTTCACAAACAACTCCCTTTCTTCAGAATTCATAATCAAATCAAGATATCTTTTGCGAAAACGATCTTCCACGTCTTGTAGTCCTTCCCATTTTTCAGGCAGAGGCAATAATGACTTGGTAAGAATTTTGAATTCTTTTACTTCAAGAGTTTTTTCGTCTTTTTTTGTGCTAAATAAAAAACCCTTGATTTCAACAAAGTCACCCGTATCAACAAAGTTTTTGAAAATGTCGTATCTATCTGCACCGACAATGTCTTCTTTAATAAATCCCTGCACCTTGGCGCTTCCATCATTTATGTCAAAAAATGTAGAACCGCCATGTTCTCGTCTCGCCAAAACACGGCCAGCCAAAATTATATCTTCTTTTGAAGAACTTAAACTATCAAAGTTATTCAAAGCGTCGGATATTCTATGTGTTCGGTCAGAACTAGCAGGATATGGATCGGTACCAGATTTTCTTAATTCCTCAACTTTATTAATTTTGGTTTTACGAATTTCGTCGAGTGCCATATCTATAAATACTATCAAAAAATAAACAAAAACTAAATAGTTGACACAACCTCTACAACCGCCGTAGGCGAGCAGCAACCCAATGGAGCAGTGGCCGTATGGCCATGGTCGCATGACCATGCATGCTGCGTAGGACCATTTTTTAAAATACTACTAATTTAAAAAAATGGTCCTACCTTCGCCGGTTGTTTGGTAGTTAAGTGAAGATTGGCAATCAATAGAGGTTCAAACTTTCTCAGACACGGAAACGAGACCATGGCCATTGACAAAATGGTATTTATTGTGCTATAATGTAAAAGCTGGGTGAGAGTCTGGTCAATGACTGATCGGTACGGACGCCAAGCCGTAGGACCGGTGCATTGCCTTAGCCCACCCAGCATTTTTACAACTCAATTCGGCGGTAACCCGTAAACCCGTCTGAAAGGCGGGGAAGAAGGAGACAGATCATGGACTACAGGGTAACGTCGTTCAGCGAGTCAAAGAAGGGCACGAAGGCCCAGATCACGGTCGTCGTCGGGAAGGGGCGCGGAAGCCTTTCTTTCACCCGTCACCTCGAAAGACGGAACGGCTACGACTGGATCGGCCTGAACATCGACCCACGCGCGATCCCTCTCAACGAGAAGTATGAGGAGGAGATGCAGGCCGCCGGGCTCATCCTGACCGTCCTCGAGTCGGATCTGAAAAGGTTGGAGAACCGACTCGAGGACATCTCCAAGGCACCCGAAGGCGACATCATCACCGAATTTATGCTGTTGGCGGCACACGTTGACCTCGAGGAGCAGCTCGAGATCGCTCGAGACAACATCACCACGGCCACAATGGCAGTCGACGACGCCGAGACAAAGCTCAACATTGTCCGGCGGGAACTCCCGCTCATGATGAGCTTCAACCCCTACAAATACAAAAGGTAGGGTCGATCGTCCGGTCGGAAGCAAGCCCAAAGGCCCCGCAACACGCGGGGCTTTGTTTTTTACAAGTCAGACTTGTAAATACTTGTAAATACTTTTTTGTTTCAGATGAGTTTGAACCTCTATTGTCAATCATCAGCTGTCACACAAGCAACCGGCAGAGGTAGCGTGCTTTTATGAAATCAGCCCCGAGGCTTCAGTCGGGGCCCCGACACGTTGTCGTCGGGGTAGTATTTCAGAAAAGTGCGCTACACAGCATGCATGGTCATGCGACCATGGCCATACGGCCACTGCTCCATTGGGTTGCTGCTCGCCTACGGCGGTTGTAGAGGTTGTGTCAGCTATTCTGATGAGGCAGAGCAATTAATTCACCTCAACTATTTTGTAGTCAACAACACCCTTGGGGGTTCTTGCTTCAACTTTGTCCCCTTTTTTGTGACCCAAAAATGCCTGACCAAGAGGCGACTCATTTGAAATAAATCCTTTGGCTGGATCGGATTCAGCGGCGCCTACAATAACGAATGAACGGGCTCCATCTTTTGATTCTACTTTGACGCCAGAACCTACACCAACAGTTCCACTGTTATTGTTTCCGGTTATAATCACAGCGCTCTCCAGAGTGCTTTTTATGTCTTCTATTCTGCCCTCATTTAATGCTTGGGCTTCTTTAGCTGAATCGTATTCCGCGTTTTCAGACAAATCTCCCAACTCCTTTGCTTCCTTTATGCGCTGGGCTATTTCTGGACGCATAACGTTAAGACGCTCTTCAAGCTCCCTTTTAAGTTTTTCTAAACCTTCTTTTGAAAAATATTGATTATCCATTTGATAAGTGTCGCTTTGGTTAAAAATTGATTAAGAAACTATACTACTTATTAAGACTTAATTCAAGGGGTGTGTTGATATTCATCAAAATACCATTTTAATACATTATGAGCCGTACGAATGGCAAGTCCTTGATTAGATACTGAGCCTTCTATTAAAACCGTTATATTTATTTCGGGGTTATCAAAAGGAGCAAAGGCGGTAAATAAAGAGTTGATACTTTTGCCTTTTACCACCTCGGCCGTACCTGTCTTGGCCCCAGATCTGACCGATAAATCTTTCAGTATCCCGGCCGTACCGGAAATTACCGTTTCCTCCATATCGCTTTTCATTTCCTTAATAATATCGTCCCTGAAAGGCAATTTTTTTAAGGCTTCTTCCTTAAAGACTTTTAAATCGTTATTTTTGTCATCAACCACTCTTTGAGCAACCATCGGCTTATAAATAGTCCCTCCATTCGCAATAGCCGAAACATAAGAATTTAACCATAAGGGAGTAACAAGCAGATCTCCTTGTCCCACAGAAATATTATAAGTATCGCCTTGATACCAGTTCTCACCTCTTGTTTGGAGTTTCCAATCAGGACTGGGAACAAAGCCATGCTCTTCTCCTGGTAAATCTACCCCCAATTTGACATTGGCCAGACCGTCCGTCAGATATTTACCTATTTTTTCAGCACCAAGACCGGAAATTTTACCTCCGCCAGCTGGCGGACCTCCGCCCACAGTGAAAAAGAAAACATTACAAGATTGAGCAATCGCCCTCCTAAGATTAAAAAGGCCGTAATCCTGTCTCCAGTTTTTAAATACATAAGGAGAATTTCTGTCAAAAGGATTTGGAACAACTAAACTGACGCAGTCACGAATAGTATCGTTTGGGGTAATTATCCCTTCTTGAAGTGCTGTCATTCCTATGAATGGCTTGATAGTTGAACCGGGATTATACT
>Ga0209541_10009470_pt1 | contig 15786 bp, 19 predicted proteins | sample RifCSPlowO2_01_FD_184027 | JGI IMG/M metagenome (GOLD analysis project Ga0209541, IMG submission 184027) | Groundwater microbial communities from Rifle, Colorado - Rifle CSP2_plank lowO2_0.1 (SPAdes) (version 2) | ecosystem: Environmental > Aquatic > Deep subsurface > Groundwater | place...
CCCCTCATGTATTAAATCAGCAGCATTATGCCCGATAATTCCCACACCCAAGATTCTTCTGCTCTTCTTCTCAATTACAAACTTGATAAACCCATCAGTCTCATCATAGCATTCAGCCTTTCCCAGTTCAGCAAACCCAATCTTCCTCACTTCAATATTAAGCTTTCTTTTCTTTGCTTCATCCTCTCCAATCCCAATCCATGCAATTTCAGGATTGCAGAAAACAGCAAAAGGCACCCTATCATATTCCAGCTTCTCTTTCTTCTTCCCAAACATATTACCAACAGCTATTCTCCCCCCCTCAACCGCAGCATTAACAACCATTAGCCTTCCAGCAGCATCACCAGCAGCATAAATATTCTTTACATTAGTCCCCAGGTAATCATCAACATTAATCCTGTTATTCATAACTTTTACACCTGCCCTGCTCAGTTCAAGCCCATCAATATTAGGCTTTCTTCCAACAGCAACAAGGATTTCATCAACCTCAACATGAATCTCACTTTCACCCTGTTCAAAAACAATTTTTTTCTTCCCACCTGCTTTTGAAATCTCTCTCACCCCAGCCTTAGTATACACCTTAATCCCTTTTCCAGCAAACACCCTTTCAAGCTCCTTCCCAATATCACTGTCAGCAATTTTAACTAATCTCTCCCCTCGCTCAATAATTATTGTCTTTACCCCAAGAGCATGGAAATAATAAGCAAGCTCAACCCCAATATACCCCCCACCTATAACAGCAATGCTCCCTGGAAGCTTTTTTAATTCCAGGGCATCATCACTTGTTATATACCCAGTTTCCTTAAGCCCATTAATTTCAGGAATAACCACCTCGCTTCCGGTTGCAATTAAAAAATTCACCCCTTTAACCAGCTTGTCACCAACCCTTACACTATTCCTGTCAACAAACCCAGCTTCTCCAGGAATAAAATCAATCTCCCTGCTTTTCACTTTTTTGTCAAAGCTCTCCTTCCTGTAATCAGCAAATCCTTTAATTATCCCATTCTTCCTGCTAATCATATGCGGCATATCAATGGCAACCCTGCCCTCAGCATACACCCCAAACTTATGGGCTTTCTTAAACAGCTCCATAAGCCTTGCAGAATACAACAAGGTTTTTGAAGGCATGCACCCCTTTAATATGCACAACCCCCCAAAAGGTCCCTTGTCAATCACGCATACCTTTTTCTTTAGCTTAACAGCACTCATAGCAGCATGATACCCCGCACTTCCAGCCCCAATAATAACCAGGTCATACATAGCATTAATAACAACCATGAGTATAAATAACTTTCTTACAGGATAACCAGGAAAAAGCCATTAAAAACCATCTGTAAACATTCCAGAACCAAAAAACAGCCATCCTGAACATTCCCAGCCAGTTTTTTCCCATGAGAGGGTATATATACCCGTTTTATTTACCAAAGAGCATGAAACTGCAACTAAGCATAAAAGGCATGCATTGCAAAAGCTGCGAAATCCTGATTCAGGAAAGTCTGGAGGAGTTAGGGGTAAAAGCAAAAGCAGACCATAAAAAAGGCCTGGTTAATATCGAGTTTGATGAATCAAAGACAACAAAAGAGCAGATCATCCAGGCAATAGCAAAAGCAGGCTACACTATATGAAAACAACAATCTACACCCCGGATATAGAATGCGAATCATGCATAAAACTAATAAGCAGAAAATTAAAAGACAATCCATCAATAGAGTCATTTCAGGCAAAGCAGGATGCAATAGAAGTTTACCATAATGAAACAGTCTCCCAGGATGCATTGGTAAAGCTGATTCACCAGGCAGGCTTCAGGGCTTCATTAAACCCTTTTGAAAGAAAAACATTTTCAGAGAGAATAAAAGATTTCAACACTAACCAGCATAAATACGAAATCGAGGCTAAAGGCATAGCTTATGCAGCCGGGGTTTTTTTCATCCTCACAATTTTTGAACTGTTTGCCTATTACACTTTTTTCAGCAATATCCCGGATTTCCTCTCAACCTATGCAATGTGGCTCTTCTACCTGAACATCAGCATCTCATCTTTAGGCCTGGCAATCTGGCATATTAATGCATATAAGGCAAAAATAACCTGCATGACAGGCATGATGCTGGGCATGACAATCGGCATGCAAACAGGCATGATGGTTGGAGCAATTATTGGAGCAACCAACGGCTTTTTCATAGGTGCATTAACCGGCATGCTCCTTGGAGTAATCACTGGCAGCTTTGTCGGCAAATGCTGCGGAATAATGGGTATAATGGAAGGGATGATGGCGGGATTGATGGGGGGAACAATGGGTCCCATGATTACAGTCATGATGCTTTATGACAATATAGCCATCTTCATGCCTTTTTACATCTTAATCAATGTAATCATTATGCTTGGGCTGTCATACATGCTTTATGAAGAGGTTGTGGAATACAAACAAATCCAGAAGCAGCCTTCAGCTTTCATCAGTTTTGCCCTGCTCTCAATATTAATAGCATCATTACTTATCATAATCATGGTTTATGCACCAAAATCATATGCAGTAGCAGGCTTATTAGGAGCATAAGCCAACATGAGGTAAAAAACAAACAGGAGGTATAAAACAAATGGGACAGGAAATCATAATACAGAAAACAACATTAAAAAAATCCGGGATATTCCTGGCATTATTGGCAATAGTGGTCATGGGAATATTCTCAGTGCGGGCTTTCTCTAATCCAGGTGCAACAGGAGCTGTAGTAAACACCGGAAATGGAGCAGAAGCCCAGCCAGCACAAGGCCAGGTTCAGAATGTAAAAGTAACCATGTCTTCAGGAGAATACATATTAGCGCCATCAACATTGCAAAAGAATATTCCTGCAAGGCTTGAATTTGACTTGTCAACAGTAACAGGCTGCTATAGAAGTGTTGTCATCTCAGCATTCGGAGTAAGAAAAGGGCTAAAGCAGGGGGATAACATAGTGGAGTTTACTCCAACAAAAGCAGGAACCTTTGGCATTACCTGCTCAATGGGCATGGGTCGGGGAACATTTAAAGTCCTCGACTCTTCTGGCACCCCATCAGCATATGTAGATACTTCAGCACAGCAAAAAGCAGCTGGAGGTTCCTGTGGCTCATCAGGAGGGGGCTGTGGCTGCGGAGGTTAATATGAAAACGCAAAATACTATCTTAACAGTAAGCATTGCACTTATTGTGCTCTTCCTGATAAGCACTTTCTCTAATCAGGGCTATGGCTATGGCATGATGGGGATGATGGGCTTTGGTTACAACCCCTTCATGGCTTTATTTGGCTGGGTCTTTATGCTCCTTATCCTGATAGCATTAATCTTATTCATCATCTGGCTTGTCAATCAATTACAGCCCGGGAAGAGGTAATACCATGAAAACAACAACCCTTAATATTTCAGGCATGCACTGTGCATCTTGCTCAACAATAATAGAGAAAACCCTGTTAAAGCAGCAGGGAGTGAAAGAAGCAAATGTCAATTTTTCAACATCAAAAGCCAGGGTATTATATGATGAGTCTGTAATTACAATCCAGGGCCTGATTAAGGCAGTTGAATCAAGAGGCTATAAAGCAGTGCTTTTAGATGAAACCCAGGAGCAGAAATTCCACAAGCATGAGATTCTGGAGTTAAAGAAAACATTCTTTTTAAGCCTGGTATTCACAATACCAGCATTCATTTTTGGCATGCTATTAATGTGGCTGGGAATAGAAGTTCCATATAGGGATTATTTCCTATGGGTATTGGCAACGCCAGTGCAGTTCTATGTTGGAGCCCAGTTCTATAAAGGTGCATGGAACGCAATTAAGAATAAATCAGCAGACATGGATACATTAATTGCAACAGGCACAACAGCAGCATATTTCTACTCAGTATATGTTGTCCTGTTCAACCAGGAGATGGGCCAGTATTTTGAGGTTTCAGCAATATTAATCACTTTAGTTATCATGGGCAAGTACTTAGAAGCATTGGCAAAAGGCAAAGCCTCTGATGCAATAAGCAAGTTAATGAAACTAAGCCCGAAAACAGCAAGAGTAATAAGAAAAGGCAGGGAGATTATAATCAAAGCTGAAGAAGTATTGGTTAATGACATAATAATTATCAAGCCAGGAGAAAGCATACCTGTTGATGGCATGGTTGTTGAAGGCTCCTCATCAATAGACGAGTCCATGATAACCGGGGAATCAATGCCTGTTGACAAGAAAAAAGGCTCTTTAGTATACTCAGGAACAATAAACAAGCTTGGCAGCTTTAAATTCAAGGCAACAAAAATCGGCAAGGAAACAACATTAGCAAGGATTATTAAGTTAGTTGAAGATGCCCAGGGCAGAAAAGCACCTATCCAGAGATTCGCGGATTTAATATCCTCTTATTTTGTTCCAATAGTTATTGTAATCGCATTGGCAACATTCATAACATGGTCTGTATTTTTAGGCAAAGAGGTTTCATTTGCATTAATAACAGCAGTTGCTGTATTAGTAATCGCCTGTCCTTGTGCATTAGGCCTGGCAACCCCAACAGCAATCATGGTTGGCACAGGCAAGGGAGCTAATAATGGCATCTTAATCAAGGGAGGAGATTCACTTGAAACAGCCCATAAGCTGAAATATGTCATCTTTGACAAAACCGGAACAATAACAAAAGGCATTCCCGAGCTTACAAACATTGTTCCATTAAGCAGTTTATCAAAAGAAAGATTATTATCAATCTCAGCAAGCATAGAGCAGTCTTCAGAGCATCCCCTGGCAGAGGCTGTAATGAGAAAAGCAAAAGAGAATAAGGCTAAATTTCCTAAAGTAAGCAATTTCAAAGCCATTCCAGGCCATGGCACCCAGGGAAAAGTAAATAACAAATTATATTATCTTGGCAGCCCAAGATTAATGAACAAGCAGAATATTCCAATAGCTAAGTTCATTTCTCAGATTACAGAGTTAGAAAGCCAGGGAAAGACAGTTATGGTTCTTTCAGACAATAAAAAGCCTCTTGCATTATTGGGGGTGGCAGACACCATAAGGGAGTCAGCAGTAACAGCAGTAGAGAAGCTTGAAAAAATGGGTATTGAAGTCTACATGATCACAGGAGATAATGCAAGAACAGCAAAAGCAATTGCAAAGCAGGCAGGCATTAAAAATGTATTTGCAGAAGTCCTTCCCCAGGACAAAGCAGAGTATGTCAAGAAATTACAAAAGCAAGGCAAAACCGCCATGATAGGAGATGGCATTAATGATGCTCCTGCAATAGCCCAGGCAGACATAGGCATTGCAATGGGCTCTGGCACAGATGTTGCAATGGAAACAGGCAACATAGTCTTAATGCGGAATGACCCTTTAGATGTTCCAAAAGCAATAAGGTTAAGCAAATTAACCATGGCTAAAATAAAGCAAAACATGTTCTGGGCTCTTTTTTATAACATCTTAGGAATACCCATTGCCGCAGGAGTCTTGTATTCTTCAACAGGCTGGCTGTTAAGCCCTGTACTGGCAGGAGGGGCCATGGCTCTTAGCTCTGTCTCAGTTGTCACAAACTCTATCTTGTTAAGGTATAAAAAGCTCTGAAATAGCAGTAAAACATAACTATTATAAAGCTTATTTTCAAGCCAATACTATGAACCAAAAGCAAATAGGAATAATATTAATAATCATTGGATTAATTATAGCATCCATTGTTTACACAGTTAAGCTCAGGGAAGACAAGAACATCTCAATAATAATAGCAAAGCAGGCAGGCAGCTGTTATCTTGAAGATGGCACTTGCCTGCATGACCGAAGCTTACTCCCTTTTATAGCTGGCTGGATTCTCTCAGCAAGCCTGTTAATCCTGGGAATATATCTTGCAATCTTTGATAAAACCCAGTCATTGCTGGCAAAACAGCATCTTGAAGTTTCATCAGCACTAAAAGCAGCCAAAATTCAGGATAAGCAGAAAGACGAGTTCAAAGCCTTTTTATCAGGCTTTACAGAGGAAGAGCAAAAAGTCCTGCAGGCAATCCAGGAGCAGGAAGGCATCAAGCAGGCAACATTAAGGTACAGGGTTGGCATGTCCAAGGCATCCCTTTCATTATTGCTCAAGTCCCTGGCAGAGCGCAATATTGTCAATAAAAAGCCCGCAGGCAAGACCAACCAGCTCTATCTTATCAGGAAATTCTAAATTAAGCAATCCTAAACAACCCAAGCTCACAAGCATGCTGTTTTAACCTAGTAATCTTCATAAAATCCTCTTTAAGCAGCTCTTTTTTAATAACCCAGTACTTGTCGTTTATAGAATCTCTCCCCATGTACCTAAAGTTAACCAGCTCTCTTCTTATTAATGCAAAATCCTTAAAATATTTATTGATAATTTCATTAACTTTCAGCTCAGAATAAACCCTGCCAGGCTCAAAATCCCTCATAATTCTCTTAAGCATGATTTGCTTTAATGCATCATTTCTTGGCATATTCTGGTTCTGCTGGTGCTTCTTAAAGAATGATTCTTCATCCAGTTTAAAGTCAATCTTTTCTGCCATTTTCTATGCTTTTTTTATTATATCACTTCACTTTTATAACTTTCTATAAAACCCAAAAAGATTTTTAAACGCTAAAATTCCACCACTCTTTGAGTGGTGGTTTACTGCGTAAACCACTTATTTTATGTGGAATTTGGCGTGCTCAAGAACAAGTATGATGCTTACGGCATCATACCCTTAGTCTATGACCAAGGGTTCTTGACAGAACAAAGCATTAATCAGGCTGTGTACAAAATCACAACAAGAAGCAAGAAAGCAGAAAAGCAATTTTATTACTATCTTAAATTAAGGCATGATATGCCATCAAAAATAGAGAAATTAAAAGAAGCTCCAAGAAAAGAACTTGATGCTCATAAACTTAAAGGACAACTAGAGGGAAAATGGAGCTGTTCTCTTGGTTATGACATAAGGATGGTCTATGAGATTGATGATGAGAACAAAGAAATAATCATCTTAGCAGTAGGCTCGCATAAACTTTACTATTAAACTCTTAACTCCCAGGTCTTTACCCCATTCTCCCTGGCAATTTCACTCTCTTTTATTGCTTCCATCATCTCGGGATTTCTTAATATTCCTATCTCCTCCAGAAGCTCTTCATATTCTTCCCTTGAAATCTGAACCATTTCCTGTTTCATCTCTTTATTAAAGAATCAGGCATTTTTAAGCCTTTTGAATTTAATAAAAAAAGCGAATCCGAAGGGATTTGAACCCTCGACCCCCTCCTTAGGACGGAGGTGCTCTATTTGCTCCATAAGGGCATCTTTAGCCTCCTTATCGCGTTTTCCGTAAACGCTTTTCCCAAAAGGGTTTGTTGATAAAGGCATCGCTGGTGCCCTTATGTCCAAGCTGAGCTACGGATCCGTGAGAAAGAAGAAACAGCCTTATTTTAAAAACTTATTCAAAATCCACCCGCATCTTTCCTGTCTACTTTGTAGGGGTAGTCTCTTTAAGTCCATAATTATCTAATACTTTGGGAAAAAGCCGAGCATACAGGCTTTCAGCACTAGCACCTCTAAATCTAGCAATTGTCCTAGATGACTTATTATCTGTGTGAAAAACTCCTATTTCTCTAGGCCTACCCAGACTGTCTTTTTCTACTACATATTTCACTAATAAAGTAGTATCTGAAGTAGGGGTCTTAAAAGTTCCTGGAAAAGAGTCTATTTTAGTGTCATCCAAGCTTCCTGCATTATTACATGAGACCAGTAATGCTAGCGCAAGTCCCCCTATAGCATATCTTACATTTTTGCCAATTTCCATCTTCATCCCCCCTGATTTGAATATAAGGGGTAAAATTAGATTAATTTATAAACCTTCGCCTGCCACTAAATCCCAGATATAAGAAGAAACAGCCCTATTTTAAAAACTTATTCTTCATAAACCTTGCTTCTCTTGTCAATTACTACTATCCCAATTACATTGGCAGGATAATCAACCTCATAGAGCACCCGATAATCTCCAACCCTTACCCTAAATAATTTTTCCTGATAACCATGAATAACCTTAGCATCATGAGGAACAGGATCCATCCTTAATTCTTCTAATTTTTTGACTAATCTCCTGGTCAGAATCTTATCAGCTCTTTTTAAGAAATTAGTAGCCTGGTTTGAGTATTCAAGCTCAAACATTATAACCCCAGCTCTTTTTTTAGTAATCTATGAGCAACCAGTTTTCCAGAAGATTTCTCATTCCTATAATTTAATAAGGCCTTATAATCCTCCTCAGTCATTACACTATCCTGGTCAACCATCCTGGATTTTATGGCTTTTATCTCTTTTTCCATATAATCCACTTTTTCTAAAATTTGCTGTTGGAATTTCATGAAAATGAACAAGGGTTTAGGATTTAAAAATCTTGTCATAATCTAGTTAAAGACATAAATAACACATAAATCATCATTTAATCTTTGTTCTTAGCTAAATAGATAACCATCATAGGATATCCATCCTAGGACATGTTGTCCAAATGCATTTCTTTTGTCGGAAACTAATCCCAATAGCCGGAGATTTTAAAGAACATCCAATTATCGCAACCAATTTAAGCTTTTCTGTCAGCTTTATGATTAGCGAGGCACTAGAACTTTATTTTAAAAAGCTGTTAATCTGTGCTCTGGCTAACCTCAACAAGGTTTTTGCTCATCTCAATAACAATCCTGCATTTATTGAACAACCCCATTCCAGCTAATGCAAAATTTGTATCTCTGTCGCTAAAACAGCAACATCAACCTCTTTATCAAAAAACAATAGCCTTGCAATATAAACATTCGCTGTCTGGAATTCCCCGCTTGCAGTCATATAATCAGATATTCCAATCTGTTTTAACCCAAGTTTCTTAATGATGGGGAAAGGCAGCATCACCTGGCCGTTAAAGCCTGTGTCTAAAAGAAAAAGAGTTTCTTCTCCCCCAATAACAAGTTTAACAATAGGGCTCCCAAAATGAAAACGCTAAAATTCCACCACTCTTTGGGTGGTGGTTTACTGCGTAAACCCCTTGTTAATCTAGGTGGAATTTGGCGTGCTCAAGAACAGAGGTTCTTGACAAATCCATTCATTATAAAGCACCAACAAAATGAGTAACCTTAAACCCAATTCTTTTGAAAACAAATGTCTTGCTGGGATAGGATTTTATAGCTTTTTTATACGCTTCAATCTCTGAATCACCAATAAAATACCCTCCACTCTCTGGCTCAATCGCAAGTATTTTGCCCTTATGCTTAGGCATTAATTTTTTATTGATGATTTCAAAGGTTTTACTTATACTTTTTTGGTTGTTTAACATAAAGAAAAATAAGAGTTTAGGATTTAAAAAAGTTGCTATAATCTTAGATTTTTGATTTTTTATCAATTTATAAAAACCAGAAAGCTTATATCTATTTAGGGATATAATAGAGTAAAAATATGAAACTACAAGTAATATTATTTGTGCTTTGTATTACCCTATTCTCTAATTTAGCTTGGGCATTAGATTACTCGGTTACCATAAACTCTCCTTTATCAGTAAATGCTTATGAGGGTGAAATATCAAACCAGCTTAGTGCTACAATTAAAAACAATGCAGGAATATGTGATATAACCTGTGATTGGGTAACAACCGCTGGGCAAGGCACAGGTATAAAAATACCCCATGATGGTGGGACTAATACATTTAATTTTGATGCTAAAGCTGAAGGTTCTAATGGTATAGCAACATCTTCTCTTATTATTACTTGCAAAAGACTAACCAGCATAAGCTGTTGGACGGAGGGCGAACAACAGACATCATATCCTTATACATTTAGATATTTGTGGAATAGCGATGGAATTTGTACACCAAAAAAAGAGAAATGTGACAATTATTTATCATTTGTGAAAGATAATGCCTGCTCTTGTTCTCCTGGAAAAGAATGCAAACCTAATGGGGGTAGAACAGACCTTGATGAAAAGGGTTGTCAAACTTACTGCGGGAATAAGATTATAGAAAAACAATACGAAAACTGCAATAATTGCCAAGATGATATTGGAAAATGTGATGGAACTTCATGCATTCAAGGAAGCGAATGTGAAGGAAAGCATTGCGTCCATAATGTTTGTGACCCTCTTCCATATAGAGTCGGAGATAGTTATTGCGATAGAGGTGTAGGAGAGACTTGTAAAAATTCGGGTTCTGACTGTGCATGCGAAGCTAACCAAAGATGCAGTAATTCTGGAGTTTGTGAAACTTTTTGCGGAAATGGGATTTGTGAAACAAGTGAACAAGGAATATGTAAAGCTGATTGTAAATGGTGTGGTGATAGCATTTGTGAAAGCAGTGAGAGCTGTTCATCATGCGATATAGATTGTGGGGCATGTAAGAAAACAACAAAAGAAAAAGAACTTCAAAGAAATGCCCAGAATACTGAGAAAAACCTAACTAAAGATATTCAATCTACTAATTCATCTCAACAAACCCCAACGCATCCAACAATTATCATTTTTGGCAAAAGCTATTCCACTAGCTTAATAATTAACATCAGTGTTACAGTAACATTATTACTAGCTTTAACCCTATTCTTAAAGTATAAATATTTTAGATCTAAAGTCAGAAAAGATGATAAAGAGAAAACAACTGAACCCATAAATAATAAGGGAAACAAAGAACATAATGATCTCAAAATACCGCGATGCGGAAGATGTAACAAAAAGCTTGATGAAGATTCTAAGTTTTGTCATCACTGCGGTCATAAATTAAATTAAGATGGTATATTGTAAAAAGTGTGGTAAAAACAGTTTAAAAGGAAGATTCTGCTCAGCATGCGGTACAGAATTAGTTAAAAATTTAGTTATCAAAAGATATCTAATCTGGAGTGTCGCATTTGTAATCTTTTTTGTAATAATCATTGAAATAACAGCATTTTCTCAGTCTATTGATGCTGAGAACATCTTTTGGGATATTAAAAAAGGGACAATGATTTTAATGGGAACAGAGTTCTGTGGTGACTCTAAATGTAATCCAGATGAAATATACATTTGCAAAAAAGATTGCGTTTGGTGCGGCGATGGTAACTGCCAAAAAGAAGAAATTGGAAATTGTTATGATGATTGCGAGTGGTGCGGCGATGGTTATTGTCAATCCAGTGAAAATTGTGATTCCTGTTCAAAAGATTGCGGAAATTGTAAAGCCGCTGCTTATTGTGGAGATAGAGTATGCAACGCGGGCGAATGCGCTCTTGGTTGTTACAAGGACTGCCTAATTTCTCAATGTGAGAATGGAGTATGTGAATCTCAGAAAGGAGAAAATTGCGTAACTTCTCCAAATGATTGTAGATGCAAACTTAATGAAAGATGTAACAGAGAAATAAAATCTTGTGAGGTTATATTTTGTGGGAATGGAATGTGCGATAATGGAGAGAATTCATTAACTTGCCCTAATGATTGTAAAGAAGGTTATAAAGAGGTTCTAACAGACCCAAACAAAGATTACTCCATCATTTTTGTTCATGGGCATAACCCAAAAGAGGTTAAGGGTTATAACCCAACAGAATTAGAGGAATTCCAAAAAAGCTTAGTAAAAGAAGGTTATGAAAATAAAGGTTATATCCTTCCACGAGATTATCCTCCAACTTCAACAAAAGGGATTTGGTCAGGAAAAAGAGTCGCAGTTATAATGACTTATTATGCAAATAAGTATGATAACTGGGGAGGAGTTGTTGGGCCAGATGATAATCAGCATATTTCAGTTTATGCCCAAAGATTGCGAGATGTTATTGAAGTAGTGAAACATAACACCGGAAAGAATAAAGTCATTATTATAGCCCATAGTATGGGGGGATTAGTGAGCAGAGCATATATTAAGTATTATGGGGGGATTTATTCGGTTGACAAGCTAATAATGATTGGAACACCAAATCATGGCACTGAAGGACTAATTGTAAAAGATTTATGTGGCACAATTCACCCAGGACCAGAATGCGAAGAAATGAAAAAGGGTAGTCAATTCTTAGGAGAACTTAATAGTGGAGATGAAACCCCAGGTAGCATTAAATATCTTACCATAATCGGCAGAAACATTAAAAAAGATTTTTGCCTTGATGAAGGGTATTGGGATAATGTAGTCTGTGCATCAAGCGTTTATTTAGAAGGCGCAGAAAACTACTACTATAATGACTTCTCTGAGGGATATTATACTTATAATCCACTGAAAAACCCGACATCAAACTCACTACATACCGCCATGGTGAAACCACCCAAAGCACCAGAAGTTTATAATAAAATCATCAATTTTATAAAAGAGTAGAAGACCTATTTTTTGATCAAATCCTCAGCTCAACCCTCTGTCCCTTGTCAAGCAGGGCAGTTATGTTCTTGCCTAATTTCCCCTTCTTGTTAATCCTCACTTCTCCATGCTTCCCAACAGTTGTGCTGAACAAGTACATATTCCCTGAATAGCCAGTAACCATCTTCCCAATAAGGCTGCTCTCAACATTGAAAATCACAGTTTTCTTGGTCTCAGCAACATCATAATGCACCTCTTTTCCTTCTTCACTCTCTTCCTGCAAAGATTCAACATTAATGCTCATCCCAAGCCTTTTTTCAAGCTCTTTTATAGTCTCCCCATTCTTCCCAATAACCCTTGCAATCTCATCCTCAGGAACATACACATTTACTTTATGCTCAGAAACCATCTCAACCTCTGCATCAGAAGCAATTCTCTTAATCATGTTCTCAACCTGGATGGCAGCAAGCTTTTCCAATGGGCTGCTCTTCTTGATTGTAACAGGGACAACAGTTGTCTCCTCACCATAAGAGTATATTTCATATTCCAGGGCATTGCTCTCAAAATCTCTTATTTCAACAACAGGCCTTGCCAAATCCTCTTCAGTCATTCCAGAAGGAACCTTGACAACCATTTTTAAGCTTAAAACCTTGCCAACTTTTCCAGCTTTAATGAATATTACAGTATCAATTATATGTGGAATTATTCCAAGCTCTGTTTTTCCAAGAAATCTTTGAATCGCGTCAACAGGGTTAGTAGCATGCACAACCCCAGCAAGCCCAATCCCTGCTAATCTTAAATCAGAGAATAGCCTAAAATCCTCAAAATTCCTCATCTCATCAAACATAGTATAGTCAGGCCTGCTTAATAATAAAATGTCATGGATTTCCTGCGAGCTTCCATGCGAAATAGCATACTGGGTAACTTCATCATTTAGTTGCATATCCCTGGGAGCTTCAATAGTCTTTACAATCTTGTTTAGCCCAGCATAAAACTCAGTTAAAGCAGCTGCAAAAGTGCTCTTTCCCTCTCCAGGGCTTCCTGCAATTAAAATCCCTTCAGCCTGCCCAAACAGCCTTTTCTTTAATTTCTCACTTAGCTGGTAATCCTCAAGATTTAATTTTTTAATAGGCCTTACAACAGTGATCTCCCATCCATCGCTTAAAGGCGGCCTTGTAATTACAATCCTGTAATTCTCTATCTGAACAATAGAACTTCCTCTTCTCTCAATCTCAATATAGCCCTTAGCGCTTAACTTAGCCTCTTCAATAATCTCCTTGGCAAGCTCCTGGATATATTCAGCAGGTAATTTATCCTTATCAAGAACAACAAACTCCCAGTTTCCAGGCACCCCCTTTTTAGCCTTAGGCTCTGTCCCCTCTCTTAAATGCACGCTCATTGTTGTTGCATCAAAATACTTTTCAATCCTCATCTCCTTATGCTTGATTACCGGCTCAATGTAAATAACCTTCATCCCTTTTGCTTCAGCAACCTTGCTCTGCACCTTATCACCTGTAATCAGGACAGCATTTTCTTCAAAAGCCAGCCCCCTGATTAAGGCATCAATCTCTCCTAAAGAAGCACCCCTTACATTGCCAGCATCAGGCCTGCTCCCTCTAAACTCAATTTTAAAATTAAATTCCTTAGCAAGCTCTTTTAATTTATTCAGCTCATCCAAGCCAAGCATCCCAACAGTCCTTCCAGTATTAGCCTGATGCTCTAACTCAGCCAAAACAGCCTCATGAATTAAGATTTCTTTAACCTTAATAGTCTTATCTTTAATCTTCTCGCTGACTAAATTCTCTATAATTATGCTCGTATCAGGCACTAATTTTTCTATTGTTTCCATTTTTTATCACCTTTTCTAAAAACAATTCCAGTCTTTTCAATAGAGTACCCATTTATATCAAAATCAAGGGCTGGGCATTCTATAACCTCTTTTGCTTCAAAACCACACTCTTCAGCTATTTTAATAAACACATAATTTAACAAATAAGTTGCTTTCCAGGTAAGAATATAAACCCCATCATCAGCCAGCCATTCGTTAAACCTTCCCAGTCTCCTCCTGACAATCTCCTCACTATCTTGAAGAGGATTCATGCTCCATTGAGGAATCTCATCATCCCCAACAAGGCTCTCGCAAGTATAAGCCATATCCATTTCACAGGGAAACTGAAAATCATCATGGGATGCTATAGAAAAACCCACATTACCTATCCTGTGCTCAAGCTTATATCTCTCTGCCTTCTCTATTTGTTCTGGTGAAAGATCATACCCATAAACAGCTCTTTCTGGGTTTCTCCTAGCTAGGAAAAGGGCTTGCCTCCCATCTCCGCATCCAGCATCCAATATTCTTAACCTGCCTTCTGAATTTTCCCTCAATATTCTGGTTGTAAACAATGTTACCATCTTATTTTTCAGCTAAACTTTTTTAAAAAGGTTAACTTTATATACTCCTATTTTTCTATTTTTCTTAGAGGCTAGACAAGAACAAGCAATCTTAGTTTAGCCTCTTTTTAAGGTTTTTAAGTCTTTCTAATCCCAGGGTCCTAGGAAGTTAAAAGAGGATGGGTAAATTAAGTCCCCACTTTATCCAGCTCGCAAAAATCACTCCGGAAATTATAAGCCCCTGCATTAAGGAAAACAAGCTCATCCCCTATTTTTGGGTTTTTTAAATACACCCTGTACCTGAACAAGTCCATTGAACATGGAGTGATCCCTTTAATAGCATAAGCACGACCTTCTCCTTTTTTAAGCTCGCCTTCAACCCTTAATTTAACAGGCACAATCAGGGCATCCAAATTAGTATTGTAAACAGAAGCATTAACAACAATAGTATTTCCATAAAGATTAACAATTCTCGTAACTAGCTTGCATGCAGGCGCAGCAATAAATCTTCCAGGCTCAAGCATCAGCTTAATCTTAAGCCCATTTAGCCAGAGTTTAAGTTCTTTAAACCCTTTAATAATCCCCCTGGCTACATTCTCCCTTGTGTTTGCATACTCACAAGGCAGCCCCCCGCCAATATTAATAATATCAACCCTGTTAAGCACATTATTATCAAACATGCTCTCTATCTCTCTTTTCAACTCCCACTCGCTTGTATTCTGGGTTTTTCTGTGAAAATGCACCCCAAGATTAATCAGCTTTTCACCCAGTTCATCCCTTATCTTCATTACACAGCTGTTAACAGCCTCTTTTGGCATCCCAAAAACAAAATACTTCTCAGTCCTTATTGTATTTTCCTCGAGCTTAACCCTTAGCAACAAGTTTATTTTAACATCATTAGCATTAACATACCCTGTTAAAACACTTAAATCATGCTCATTATCCACAACAAACCAGTTAATCCCCCTGCCAATCAGCTCTTTAACCAATTCTTCATCCCATCCCTGGCAAAGAAACACAACCCTCCCAGCATCTTTAACATGCTTCAGCTCATTCACCATATGGATGCTGAACAAAGCATCTGTTTCCTTCTCCAGTATAGGAGCAACAACAGGATTAGTTTTTACACTATAAGCCAGTATATCACTAACCTCTTTTAGCTCCTCATACTTGCCA
>Ga0209541_10009472_pt1 | contig 15782 bp, 19 predicted proteins | sample RifCSPlowO2_01_FD_184027 | JGI IMG/M metagenome (GOLD analysis project Ga0209541, IMG submission 184027) | Groundwater microbial communities from Rifle, Colorado - Rifle CSP2_plank lowO2_0.1 (SPAdes) (version 2) | ecosystem: Environmental > Aquatic > Deep subsurface > Groundwater | place...
ACTTTTCCTTTTTCGCTTATAGGAACATTGAAATCCACGCGAAGTAAAACTTTTTTACCTTTTAAATTTTTAATGTCTTTTAGTGTTTTTAATTTTTTCATATGGAAGTTTGAATTAAAACTGCTTTAGCTGCGTCTTTTCCTTTATTTAAGCCGTTTTTTGATGCTCTTTTTTTTGCTTGTTTCTCGTTTTCGCATGTGAGTACTCCGAACGAAATTGGTATTTTATTTTCCAGCTGCACTTTCATAATCCCTTCGTATGTGTTTCTGCACACCAAATCATAGTGGCTGGTTTCGCCTCTTATTATAACGCCGAGTGCAATTATTGCATCCGTTTTTTTTCGCAGTGCGATTTTTTGGCATGCAAACGGGATTTCCAGCGCACCTGCAACTCTTATCAATGTTATATTTCTTTCTTTTACTCCGTTTTTTTCCAATTCTTCTTTTGCATTTAGGAAAAGTTCTACTCCAATTTTATCGTTAAAATAGGGGAGAACGATTGCTATTTTTAGTTTGCTCCCGTCAATTTCTATTTTTTTTGTGCTTTTTAATTCCATTAAATAAGATTTCTATCTTTTAAAAATTCGTATTTTGTTTCCAGTTCTTTGTGATCCAGAAGCTGTTTTATGTGTTTTGCGATGGGGTCGGTTTCGATATTTACTTCACCTCCTTCTTCCAAGTCGCTTAAATTTGTATTTTTTATTGTATGAGGGATTAAGTCCACTTCAAAATAATCTGTTTGGAGATCTGAAATAGTAAGGCTTACTCCGTTTACCGTTATTGATCCTTTGAAAGATAAGTAAGCAGAAATTTGTTTCGGAAATTTTATTCTAAGAATTGATCTGTTTTTTATTTTCGAGAATTTTGCGACTATTCCTTCCGCGTCAATGTGTCCTTGAACCAAGTGACCGTCTAAAGATTGGTTTAAAGTCAATGCAGGTTCTAAATTTACCTTGTCGTTGACTTTGGCGTTTTTCAGATTTGTTCTATTAAGAGTTTCCTGCATTGCTTCAAACGAAAATTTTCCTTTGGATAAACTTGTTATTGTCACGCATATTCCGTTTACAGCAATGGATTGACCTATTTTTTTATGATTTATTGCTGTTTTTGATTGGATTTGGAATATTGTTGCATCTGATGATTGTGCAATTTTTAAGATTTTTCCCACTTCTTGTATGATTCCCGTGAACATAAGCCAATATTACCTGTTTTATCTCTGTCGGTAAAGATTTTAAGAAAAATTTAAGATTTTTTAACTATTTTTTAATTTTTAAATGCTAAATATTAGCTATAAATTTTTTAACCCAAAAGTTTATGAGAACTTTAAGTAGGGTGATGCTACTCGGGCATCTTGCTGCCGACCCGGAAACCAGGCAGACAAAAAATGGACATTCATTAGCGGTTTTTTCTGTTGCGGTAAACCGCGTGTATGTTGGCAAGGATGGTACTAAAAATGAAATTGTGGATTTCCATCGTATTGTTGCGTGGTCGAAATTAGGGGAGATTTGTGAAAAATACCTGAAAAAAGGTATGGCTGTTATGGTTGAAGGCAGGCTTATTAACAGATCTTTTGACGACAAGGAAGGCGGCAGGCATTTCAGAACTGAAGTTTATGCCGATTATTTGAATATTTTAACGTGGAGAAAGAATAAAGGCGGTGTTTCCCAGCTTGCAGTTGAAAATGTGGCTGGTGAAACTGAGGAGCAGGAGCATGATGATGTGGAAGTTGCCGTATAAGGAATATAGAAAAGGCACCATTCACTGCGTTGTCGGAAAATTTTGATCCTCATGTATAATTAGGACACTTCGCTTCGCTACGTGTCTGGCGGTCAAAATTTTCCTGCCGCCTTGTGTCTGGTGCCTTTTCTATATTCCTATCCTATAAAAGCTTTGCAAGTCTAAAGATATTGAAGTATTATAATGTTTGAAAATTTATTTGTGTTTTCTTGATTATGCCTGTATTTCAATTTAGATGTAGTAAATGTTTCTCTGTTTTCGAGCATTTTGTTTCGTCCGATTTTAATGTGAGTTGTGTGTCTTGCGGAAGCGGAAATGTGAGTCGTGATGATGAAACCGCTTTTCATCCAAGCAAAATTTTTTGTCCTCACGAAAAAGAAATGAAAGATGGGTTTTCTTATGGCAGTCTTAAGCAGGTTTTAATAAATCATGCCGAAGAATGCACAAGTCCAAAATGCGGCGGGCGCGGTTCTTGCCTTGGAAGATGCGGTTCGTGCAGATAAAAATAGTTTGTAATTTTTCTTTCCTATGTTTTTTAAGAAATCTACCGCTTTAATTCTTTTATTCGCATTAGTTCTTACTTTGTCTTTAAGCGGTTGCAGAAAGAAATCTCCAAAAGAAAAACCGAAAACTTATGAAGGAATTGAATTGACGTATTATAAAATGTTTGATGATGCAAGCGTCATCGATCCTGTGATTAAAGAATACGAAGCCGCTCATCCGGGACTCAAGATAAAATATAAAAAATTCACCAATTTTGACGAATATCAAAAAGTCGTGTTGAACGAGATGGCGGAAGGCGAAGGACCTGATATTTTTTCGATGCAAAATACCTGGTTTATGAGCAATTATAGAAAGATTTCTCCTATGTCTGCAGAGCTTGGTTCTAATGAAGATTTTTTAAACACTTTCGTGGATGTCGCTTTTAAAGATTTGGTTCGTCCCGATAAAGATGGTGTTGAAAGAATTTATGCACTGCCAATGACTGTTGATACTTTGGCTTTATACTATAATAAGGCGCATTACGAAGACAGAGTTCCAACTCGCGGCAAGCCTGCTAAAACTTGGGAGGGGATTAAAGAGGATGTTGCGCTTTTGACTAAAACCGATAACAGTTTTGAGCGTTTTGAAGTTGCAGGTATAGCTATGGGGCGTGGTGACAACATCAGCCGTGCAGTTGATACTTTGTATCTTTTGTTTTTGCAGTTTGGCGCGCAGTTTTATAACGATAATTTTTCTGAGGCTTCTTTTGCTTCTCAACAGGGCGGTATAGCCGAATATCCCGGAATGGAAGCTCTTAAGTTGTATACCAGTTTTGCCGATTTGGATGAAAAACATTATTCATGGAATGAATTTATCGTTGATGATGATTCCAGCGAGAAGGAATTGGAGGCTTTTGCAAAAGGAAAAGTTTCGATGATTATCGGGTTTTCTTATACTTATGATGAAATTTTAAATCAGATCAGTATTTTAAAGGAAAAGGGAATTGATACTATTGATGAAAGTGATATTAAAATTGCTTCTATGCCGCAGCTTTATGATCCTGATGCTTCAACTGAAAAGAGAGTCACTTATGCGAGTTATTTTGCTGAAACTGTTTCCAGAAATTCCAAACATCCGGATGTCGCTTGGGATTTTTTGATTGAACTGACAAAAAAAGAAAATCTTGAATATTATTTTGATAAACTTCATAAGCCAACGAGCCGCAGGGATATGATAGAGACCCAAAAACAGCATCCGGTTTATGGTGTTTTTGCATCACAAATCGGTTTTGCGGAAAGTTTCCCGATTTTGGATTACTATGTTTATAAGAATTTGTTTATAACTGTTATCAGTAATGCAAATTTAAACGGGGCTCTTCAGGGCGATTTGCTTGAGGCACAGAATATTATTACCGGAATGTTGCCTGAGGACGGGCTGGTTGTCCCTAAAGTTGAGAAGAAAGATGAAGTGGATAAGGAGAAAAATAAATAATGGCTTAAAGTGTTTTCAAGTATTTTCTATTTCCATTGATGAATTCATGGACTCTTATTTCTTTTTTCCCTTCAATCTGCAGTTTCTGAGGCAGTATTTCTCCTTTTACAGTCGCTATTTTTAGTGTTTTCCCGTCTAAAATGAATGTTCCCGGTTTTTCTTTTAAATTTTCTTCCGAAATCTCCGCTTCGATTATTTTAATTTTTTTATTATTGAATGTCGTAAAAACTCCAGGCCATGGTGTGTATGCTCTTATCATGTTTTTTATTTTTTCAGCTGAAAAATTCCATTTAATTTCTCCATCGGTCTTTTTTATTTCTCTGCAATAGCTTGTTTGGTTTGTTTGATTTTGTGGAAGGGAGCTAAGTATTTCGGCTTCTATGTCGTGCAGTGCATATGTAATTATATTCCCGCTCAAATCAGATAGGCGTTTTGATAAACTTTCAAAATTGTCATTTTTGTTTATTTGGATTCTTCTTACCAAATAAATGTCTCCTTGATCCAGTTTTTCGGACATTTTTATGATTGAAACGCCTGTTTCTGTGTCATTATTGAGCAAGCTTTTCTGGATAGGGGAGGCGCCTCTGTATTTTGGAAGAAGAGAGGCGTGTATATTGATTGCCGCAATTTTTGGCATATCTAGGATTTTTTTTGAAAAGATTAGTCCGTATGCTACTACCACGAAAAAATCCGCTTTGTATTTTTCCAAGCTTTTCTCAAGCTCTTCTTTGTTTTTCGGTTGAATTATTGGTATTTGCAGTTTTTCTGCGGATAGCTTGACTGGCGGCGGAGTGAGTAGTTTTTTTCTTCCTGATGGTTGGTCTTTTTGGGTTACAACAGTCAAAATTTCTATATCAGAATCGCTGTTTAGTTTATTTAAAATTGGTACTGCAAACTCCGGTGTTCCGAAAAATATTATTTTCATAGCTGTAAATTTACAGTAGAAATTTTGCTTTCGCAAAATTTCCTAGCCAACAAAAGTTTTTGCGTAAGCAAAAACACCTCTCTATTGATATATCCTTTCACTAAAATAGACTTGCATAATGTAAAAAAAACATTATAATTCTTTCTATTTAATTTAAACCGATGCAGAATCTGTATCTTGAAGCGAAAAAATTGATTGATAAAGCCAACAAGATTTTGGTTGTTTCCCACAGGAAACCTGATGCCGACACTCTTGGAACTGCGTTATGCCTGAAATTATGGCTCGAGAGTGCTAAAAAAAATATCACTTTGGCTTGTATTGATAAACCTGCACCTGTTTTTAGCTTTTTGCCTTCTGTTGGCGAATTTACAGATGAATTTGATCTAAAATCTTTTGATCTGATGATTATTGTTGATGCTGGCGCATCTTATATGACTAATTTCCATCTGAAATATGTGGATTTTTTCTTGTCCGGTATTCCCATCTTAAATATAGACCATCATGCTTCTAATGACATGTTTGGGACTACGAATATTGTCGATTCTTCTGCGGCATCCACTACTGTTATTCTGCATAGAATATTGAATTTTTTTAATGCGGATATCACTTCTGAAATGGCCACATGTCTTATGGCGGGTGTATATGGCGATACCGGCAGTTTTATGCATTCAAATACCGATAAAGAAACTTATGAAGTTGCTTCAGATCTTATGGAAAAAGGAGCTTCAATTTCCGATATTACCAAGGCGCTATTTAGATCCAGATCAGTTTCTACTCTGAGATTGTGGGGAAAAGTGCTTGAAAATGCGCGTTTAACCGATGATTCCGTTGTGGTATCTGTTATAAAAGAGCAGGATTTCAGAGAGTTTGAAGCTTCTTCCGAACATTTGTCCGGAGTTGTGGATTATTTGAATATGGTGCCTGATTCGAAATTCGCAGTTTTATTGAATGAGGATAGAAAAGGTCATGTAAAAGGCTCAATGCGTACAAGGCAAAGTGATGTGGATGTTTCTAAAATTGCCGCTTCTTTTGGAGGAGGAGGGCATTCAAAAGCTTCGGGATTTACTTTGGATGGCAAGTTAAGAGAGGAAATTAAATATGTTGTGGTTTCTGATGATGTGAGCGAAAAAACTTTGGATTTTGCAGATTTTTAGTATATTCTTTCCTCATGTTTTTCAGAAAATTTTTAGCTTTTATTTTGTCCGTTGTTTTTTTATTTGTTTCGACTTCTTTAGCGATTGTTTTCAGTATTTATAATTTTTTTACCGATGCCGATTTATACAGACAAACGTTAGTTGAAATTGCTTATGATTTAGTCGCAAATGAACTTCCAAAGAAAGTTGCTGTATTAGAGGAGAATGTTTTCGAGGAGGAAGAGATAAGGGAGGTGTTGAACAAAGTATTGGTTGAAGATGATTTTCGTGTTGTGCTCGATAGTTTAGGTAGCCAAATGCGTAATGTTGTTTCTACAGACAAAAAAATCAAAGTTAAAATTCCTATGCTATGGGTGAAAGAGAAGGGAGATGTACTTTCTGCTGAATTAGCTCCTCTTATCTATAAAAAAATGCCATCTTGCAAGGATTTTATTAAAAGTGGTGGTAAGTTAACCGGTGACAAGTTCCAGTGTATCCCTAATAATTTTTCGGAGGCGGATTTAAAATCTGAAATTAAAAAGCAGTTCGATGCAAGTATCATATCTAAAGTTCCGGATGAGTTGGTTTTGGAAATGATTGTTCCTGTTGAGTTTAATGGAGACTTGGTGGCTTTTATAAATAATTGGTTTCTTGTGATTTTTGCTGCTGGTTTGGTCGGGCTTGCTATTCTTCTTGCGGTTATAGGATTGCTTATTTTTAGCCCGGCTTGGTTGGTAGTTAAATGGGAGATGCGCACAATTTTGAAACCAGCTTTTGTAATTTGTTTGTTATTCGGTTCTATTTTGTATTCGACCAGATTTATAGATGGTTTGAATCATCCTTTCTTTTCTCAGTTTGATGCAACAAGCGTTTCTATCTTTAAAAATTCTGTTAAAAGTTTGCTTGAGGCTTTTGCAACAAAGCAGTTTTATTATTTTGGTCCGGTTTTTATTGTGAGTTTTGTAGGATGGATTTATTCTGCTATCTTGTGCAGAAGAGCGGGCAAAAAAAATAAAAAATAAAATTTTTCATGGAAGATATATCTAAAATTACAAAAGAAGAATTGGTTGAGAGGGTAGGCAAATGTACTTTGTGCGGACTTTGCGAGGGGAGGACGTTGGCTGTTCCCGGAAGCGGGAGTTGGAATGCCAAGGTTATGTTTGTGGGTGAAGGACCCGGGAAAGATGAGGATTTGCAAGGCAAGCCGTTTGTCGGGGCGGCCGGCAAATTTTTAACTGAACTTATTAACAGTATAGGGATGTCCCGTGACGACGTTTATATTGCAAATGTCGTAAAGTGCCGGCCGCCAAATAATCGGGAACCTCTTCCCGAGGAAATAAGTGCCTGCTGGTCGTATCTCGAAAGACAAATAAATATAATAAAGCCAAAACTTATCGTTACTTTGGGACGTTATTCCATGGATCGTTTTTTGCCCGGGTTAAAAATTTCCGAAGTCCATGGCAAGCCTAAGCGTGCAAATGGAGTATGGCAGGAGCGTCAGGTATATTTGCCTTTATACCATCCTGCTGTTGCACTGTATGACGGCAGTAAACGTGCTGTTTTACTTGAAGATTTTAAAAAAATCTCTTTAATTTTAAAAAAGTTGAATGAGTCATAAAAAATATATGGCAATTATTGGTGGCGCCGGATTACTGGCTTGGCTGGGATTTTTCCTCGTTATCTCAAAATTGTCGCCGTATGAGAATATGGGACTTAGTCTTGGATTGTTTTTTATTACTTTGTTTATTGCTTTATCCTCCACTTTTGCCGCTTTCGGGTTCTATTTCAGGGTGTGGCTTTTTAAAAACGAGATTTTTTATAAACATATAAATGTTGCTTTAAGGCAGGGTATTTTCCTGAGTTTAATAGCGATATTGTGTCTTGTTTTCCAAATGATGAGAGTTCTTACATGGTGGTCGGGAGCTTTGCTTGTTTCGGTCTCTGTTTTACTTGAAGCTTATTTTTCCGCTAAGGATTCTGAAGTTTATTAAGTTCCGTATATTCATGGTGATCTATTATTCTTATATGAGTGAGAGGCCACCATACTATCCATGTTTTTCCTCTTATAGCTTCTCTGCTTATGAATGCTTTATCCGGAGAGTTTTTACAATCTATGGATATTGAGCTGTTGAAACAGCTTCGAGAATCCGTACTTGCTTTTCGGTTATCTCCTAAAAGGAAATACTTGTTTTCCGGTACTTCAAATACTGAAAACCCGCTAAAAAATGTTTTTGTTTTTCCTTTATTGTCAGCGTTTAAATAGTCTTCGTTTATTTTAACAGCTTCTTTAGAACCTTTAGGGGTTATATAAATTTCTCCTTTTTTGATTTCCACCTTATCTCCCGGGAGACCTATCACCCTCTTAATGAAATATTTTTCTTCTTCATCCGGGTTATTTTTTGGTGCTTTGAAGACGACAATTTCTCCCCGTTCCGGTTCACTGAAAAAATATCCGGCTTCGTTTATGATTATTTTTTCTCCATAGCCGTTTTTACATTCTCCATTTACAAAATTTAAGGTATCGCACATGGATGTTCCTGATACGTCGAAAGGTGCAACCACCCATTTCTGTATTATAAGTACAAGACCGAATATGATTGCGATATTTATTAGAATGTCGAGAATCCAAAGTAAAATCCTTTTGTTTTTTTCTTTCATGGGTTTTATTTTACTGTTTTTATTTTTTGTTTACAACGTTTAATACGATCTAGTATAATTTATACTATGAAAGGTTATTATTTCTTCCGTAATTATTTGGAGGATAGCGAGAGGATTTTGGATGTTGCGCATAAGCATATCTTAGTTTTAAAAGTAAAAACCGCTAAAGTTTCTTTTTTTGGAATATTTGTGCCTGTTCTTTTTTATCTGATGTTCCCGAAGTTATTATTGATTGTTATTGTGTGGCTGATTATTGGCGGTTGCGCTATGTTGTACTATTTTATAGATTGGTATTTCGATGTTTTAATTTTAACCAATGTCGGCGTTATTGGTGTTTCCAAGGACGGGCTTTTTGAGGTTACTGCGACTCGTGTTGAATATCATATGATTGAAGGTATCTCATATACGATTAAAGGTTTTTGGCATATGCTTTTCAATTTCGGCGATATTATAATAGATAAAATGGGTGCTAAAACTTCAGTTGTTTTGCATGATGCTGCGAATCCAAAAAAACTGGAACGTAAAATTATGAAATATCAGGAAGAATTTGTTGCCGAGAAAAGTATTCGTGACCATCAGGAATTGAAAGGTATGCTGGCTAATATGATTGCGTATCATGTCCAGAATAAAAAAATAAAATCTCCGCGTGACCAACAGTAATATTATAATTATCCTTGCCGTTTTTCTCTTTGTTGATTTTGTTATTTTGTTTTTTCTTTTATATAAGCATTTTAAAAAGCGTGTTTTTACAAGCGAGGAACTTCAATATATCAGATCTCATTGGGTAAGGATTATTGATTCTTTTAACAGTTATCCCAAACAGTCTGTTTTGGATGCGGATAAATTGCTGGATTACGGTCTTTCCAAGAAATTTCCGAAGAAGGGATACGGGCTTACTCTTGGTGAAAAATTAAAAAAATTTGGTTCGGTTTTTTCTGATATTGATGCCGTATGGTCTGCTCATAAACTTCGTAATCAGATTGCGCATGATTTTGGGGAAATTAACATTAAGGAAGCAAAGAATGCGCTTGTCCGATTTAAAAAAGCTTTGAACGATCTTGGTGCGGAGTTATAATCTTTTGTATGGTGATTGGTATTTGTGGAAAAATCGCTTCCGGCAAGACTGAAGTTATGAAAATTTTTGTTGAAAAAGGATTTTTCCCTGTTTATGCTGATAAAATTGTTCATAATTTGTACAAAAGGGGAGGGAAGTGCGCTAAAAAGATTGTCTCGGTTTTTGGCAAGGAATTTTTGAAAAGGGATGGTTCGGTTGACCGAATTAAATTAAGAGATGTCGTTTTTGCGGATAATCGCAAACTAAAAATTCTCAATCATATTGTGCATCCGGTTGTCTATTTTGAGATTACGAAAATTTTGAAACGTGTAATAAAATGCAAACAGAAGATTGCCATCGAATCCGCTTATTTCGAGAAAGATTTCGCAAAAGATTTTGTAGATAAAATTATTTGGGTTGAAAGATCAAAGAAAAAAATTATTGATGTTTTGGTGAAGAAGCGTGGTTTTTCCAGAAAAATGGCTGATAGTGTTTTTGAGTTGATTGATAAGCCTGCAAACGTGGATTTTATTTTGAAAAATTATGGTTCGCTGGTTGAACTTTCCGAGGCAGGGTCTATTTTTTCTTCCCGCATGAGTCTATCTATTGTTTCTTGATAAAGATTGATGATTTCATCTAAATTTAAGGATACTTCCTCTTGTTTCAGTTTTCTATATATCTCTGAGATTGCTGATAAAATTACTCGCAGTCTTTCCAGATATTCCAGCGGGTTTTCGTTTACACGTTGTTCCAATTCTGTTCCTGATTTAATTTTATAGTAGGCGTGATGTGCTTTGCTTGCCTTGATTACTTCTTCCGATTTTTTCGGTCTTATTTGTACCTGCACAAGAAATCCGCATGATTTGCTTCTTCCCGTAATGTCCAATGATCTGTAGCCTGCCGGAGTTGGGTCGTCCAATGTTTTCCATTCTTTAAAATCTGTTTCTGTAGGATCCATGTCCTCTTTAACTCTTTCATACAATGTTCTTGCCTCTTCTTCTGTTTCTGTTATTGCGCGAAATCCGACTAAATCTGAATTTACTGAAAATGTCGGGTCTTTTTTAAGCATTTTCAGTATTAGTGATCCCGGTTTTTTTACTCTATGGCTGATTTCAGTGGAGTCGCCGACCAAGGTTCGCAGATATGCCATGTATCGTTCTGTGTATGGTTTAATGGCTTCATATAGCGGCTTAAAGTATTCCTCGAGGAATATAAGCGCTTCAAGTCCTTCTCTTTTTACGGTTATCAGATCATCTAAAAAATTTTTCCCTGTATCCATTCTTGGTAAATCTCCCTTCCCGATTCCGATTGCTATAGTATCTTGGCTTCTTCCTACTGTATCTACCTGTATTAAACGGTCCAATATAGCTGCTAATCCTCTATAGGCTTCTGTTGTGTAAACCATTTCCAAATCCCCTTGAGTACCGTAGTGCTGCATCAATACGGAGTATGAATGGAAGTCTCTCCAGTTTCCTGTTAATGATTTGCGGAATAATGCTCCTGCTTTCTGAATATCAGTTTCATCGTTTGTTATTATAAATTTTTTATTCATGAGCAGACCTAAGTTATTTTCGACTAATGCTTTTTCTCCGGTTATTTCCAACTCTCCGCTTTGGAGCATTGTTTCTGCCATTGCTATATCTTGTTCGAGTTCCGATAATCTTTGTTGAACGTTGACTGATGCTGATAAATATCTGGTTTTTGCAACAACGAGTAATTTTTTGTATGTATCGTCTGTATCGCATAGTCTCAAACTTTGTAGAGTATTTATTGTATCTCTCAAAATTGCTCTGCTTGTATGTCTCAATTCTTCAACATCTGGCATGGCTCTTCTGTCTACGGATTGAGCCAGTCGGTTTATTATATTTGCTTCTCTGTACAAAATATTTGCATAATTGATTGCGCTTGTTATAGGTATATCTCCTATTTCCATATTTCTGCTTGAGTAGTAGCGTCTCTTTGCGATTGCCTTTGCTTTTTTAAGTTGTTCATATCTTTCGATTGGAATTCCGGTAAACAATTCTTCGAATCTTTCTTCTGAATTTTGACCTGAATATTCTCTTATGTAAGATTCTATTACCATAGCCTCGATTCTTACACTTACTGTCGGATGAAATCTTTCCCAATATTCTGTTACTTTCTGATATCTTTGCATGTGGTGAGCATGTTCTATATATAAATATGCATATCCCGGATTTTCTTCTGAGGCTTCCTTTAATAATTGTAACGCTTCCAAATGTCTGCCTGTCTCTACGTATTCTACTGCCAGTTGTACTTTCACTATTGCTGTCGGTTCTTTTTCTGCAATGATTTCAAGTAGCATTATTCCTGCCGGAGTTGATGGGAGGGCAGCTCGATTCCCTTGGCTTATGGCTTTTCTTACGTTTTGCAATGTTTTTGAAACTATTATTGCTGTTGCTTCGCGATTTTCAGGTTTCTCCAGAGCCTTTTCTATTTCTTCTTTTGTTAAAACATCAAATATAGATGTTCCGCATAATTCAGCCATATTGAATAATTGTACCAGAATCCCATTATGTGATGGTGCTAATCTGAATGCCTCTAGCATATATTGAAATGCTATTTCTTCCCGTTGACCAGCTCGTGGCAATGCGATTTTGGATTCAAATAAGGTATATTCAGCTTGGCTTGCGTAAAATAAGGCTTTTTTTACCTGCTCTGTCATAGGTTGTTCTGCGTCACCTGTAGCTTCCACACTATCTTTTGGCTCCTCATCCATATTGTATGTTTTTAGTATTGTTGGCTGTTTAGTAAATATTATTTAGAGAATTTTGTCAATTATCCAAAAATTTGTTATTATCTGCTTAAGTAAAAAATATTTTATTTTCCCATGGAATTTGAAGCTGTTATAGGTTTGGAAATTCATGTGCAGATCTCTACAAAAACGAAAATGTTTTGCCGATGCGACAATGATTCGTGGGATAAGGAGCCGAATATAAATACTTGTCCTGTCTGCATGGGGTTTCCTGGTCAGCTTCCTGTTGTGAATAAGTCGGCTGTGGAAAATGGAATCAAGGCTGCGCTTGCTTTAAATTGTTATATTCAGCCGTATTGCAAGTTTGACCGCAAAAATTATTTTTATCCCGACAGTCCCAAAGGGTTTCAAATTTCCCAATATGACGAGCCTCTTTCAAAAAATGGATGGGTTGAAGTTGAAGTACCCGAAGAGAGTAGAAAAATAAAAGTTGGTGTTACCAGATTGCATTTGGAAGATGACGCGGGAAAGCTTATACATGTGCGGAATGGGTCGCTTCTTGATTTTAACAGATCTGGAACGCCTCTTATGGAAATTGTTTCCGAACCTGATATGCATAGCGCCGCCGAGGCTTCCGCGTATGCCCGGGAAATCCAAAAAATTGTCCGTTATGTCGGAAGCAGTGATGCCGATATGGAGAAGGGGATGATGAGATTTGATGCTAGTGTTTCGATCCGTCCAAGGGGCGAAAAAAAACTTTATCCGCGCGCCGAAATTAAGAATCTAAATTCTTTCAAGTCTCTTGAAGGTGCTGTTTCTTATGAAATACAGCGGCAAATCGATGAGTGGAATAACGGTAAAAAACTGGAATCGCCTATCACTGTCGGCTGGGATGATGAAAAAGGAGAAACTTTTTTTATGCGTGATAAAGAGGAAAGCGATGATTATCGTTATTTCCCGGAACCGGATGTCCCTCCTCTCGTTATGGATTCTAAAATGATTGAAAAGTTTAAGTCCGAGCTTCCTGAACTTCCTGATATTAAGCGCAAAAAATATGTCGAGGCTTTTGATTTGAGCGAAGATGATGCGCGAATTTTATCCAATGATTTGAAATTGGCACGATATTTTGAAGATGTTGTCAGTAAGTGTGGAGATGCGAAACGTGCCGTTTCTTTTATCAATACTATTTTGATGAAGCATCTAAACGAGGAACTGATTGATGTGGATCAGCAGAAAGTTACTTCCGAGATGATGGCTGAATTGATTAAACTTGTGAATGACGGAGTGATTTCCAATAATGCCGCGAAAGGTGAAGTGTTTGATGAAATGTATTCTACGGGGAAATCTCCAAAAGAAATTGTTAAGAAAAAGGGATTGAAACAAGTGAGTGATACCGGATCTATCGAAAAAGCTTGCAAGAAAGTTTTAGATGAAAATCCCGGGCCTGTTGCGGATGTAAAAGCTGGAAAAGAAAAGGCCATAGCTTTTTTGGTTGGAATGGTTATGAAAGAGATGAAAGGGCAGGCTAATCCGCAGATGGTGAATGAAATTGTTCGAAAATTGCTTGGGTTGTGATAGTATTATGTAAAATTTAACCTTATTTCTATGTTTGCAACTTCTCAAGATGTTTTGTTTATGTCGCTTGCCGTCGGTTTTATTATTTTGGTGATTTTTTTGTGTATTTTGATTTTTTACGCTGTTATGATTTTAAGAGATGTTTCAAAAGTTGTGGATGATGTGGAGGAAGTTGTGACAAGAATCCATAAAACCGTTGTCGAGCCTTTGCGTGCGCTTGATTATCTTATAGATAAGGCCAGACCATATATAGAAACTTTGGTGGAGAGGAGATTGAAAGGGAAGAGGAAAGGGTAAGAATTGTTAGCTGTTGCAGTTCCAGTTTTTTAAATTGCCTGCATTTGTCAGTCAATTTGCTCAAAAGTAGAATTTTTTGTGGTGGAGCTGATGGGATTCGAACCCACTGCCTCATCCATGCCATGGACGCGCTCTAGCCAAGTGAGCTACAGCCCCACATTTTTTAAGACTACGATTGGGAATTTTATTACAGCATTATAAATCCGTTTTAAGCGGGATGGCTGCTGAATTAAACGGTATATCCATTCCAGTCCAAGTTTTTGGAGATACTTTGGTGCTCTTTTTTTTGTTCGGGCAATAAAATCAAAACTTCCGCCAACACCCATCGCCAATTTTATGTTATGCAGTTTTTTCAGGTTTCTTGCTATCCAAAGTTCCTGGAAGGGCGCTCCGTATGCCACAAAAAGTATTTGCGCTTCCGAGCGGTTTATTTTATCTATAATGATTCTTTCTTCCGATTCTTTCGGAGATCCGGCATATAAACCTGTTATTTGAATGTCCGGATATTTTTTTAATAGCACTTCTTTAGTTTTTTCCGCAATGCCTTCTTTTGCGCCCAAGAGAAATATTTTTAAGTTTTCCTGCGTACTCTTTTGGCATATTTTTTCCATTAAATCTATACCGCTTACACGTTCTTTCAGTATGTCTTTTATATACATGGGGTATAGAAGTACAGATATCAGCGAGAAAATCCATTTTACAGTTTTCAGTATTTTTGATTTGTTGTTTTTTGTTGTTTCCAAGTATTTTGCAGCCCACAAAATTCCTATTCCGTCCGGCACATTCAATGATGATTTATTAAGCACCTCTAAAAATTTTGGATTTTTTCTTGCCTCAAGAAGCATTTCCGGATTTGGTGTCGCGATAAAATGCTTTTCTTTACTTTTAGCTAAGTTAAGGGCGATTTCCGTTGCTTCGTCAAGCTTAATGTTGTCGAATTTTACCTTCAGAATTTTAATTTTTTCCGTTTTTTGCATATAAAAACTATATTGTCGGTAATTTCATATTTTATTATTTCGAAACCATTTTTTTTGATCAACTTTTCTAACTCGTTTTTGGTAAACGCATGATAATATCTTTTTATTCCGGAATTTCCCCAAGGAATAAAAACATCATTTATGTCGTATGCTCCGAGTGATAATAGCCATTTTATCCACGAATACCAAATGTATTTTTTGTATTTCGGTTGATATAAATTCCATACCGTGATTATTGCGATGCCGTCAGGTTTTAAAATTCTGTGAATTTCATGGATGGCTTTTCCCTGCAACTCTTTTGATGGGATATGGTGAATTGAAGCTATCGCAGTTACTACATCTGCAAAGTTATTACCAACGGGTATTTTCAGGATATCTCCTTCTATGAATTTTTCCTTCGATGTTTGTTTCGCTTTTTCAATAAGCTTTTTGCTTTTATCTATTCCCAGGTATTTTATTTTTCTGTGCTTTTCTATGAAATGCAAAAATCGTCCGTTCCCGCATCCCAAATCTATTAAAATTTGATTGTCTTTGATGTAGGGGAGGAATGAGTCAAATTCTTTCCAATCGCTTTTTCTTGTTTTATCAAACTCATTCGCGATGTTGTCGAAATCTTCGACAACTTTTGTGGACAGCTTTTCGGCAATTTTTTTTCTCATGTTTTTGATTATAAAACAAAAGTTTTTATTATGATACCCCCCCAACCTACCTCTTTTGTGCTAAAATGTGCTAAGGTGTCC
>Ga0209541_10009473_pt1 | contig 15782 bp, 13 predicted proteins | sample RifCSPlowO2_01_FD_184027 | JGI IMG/M metagenome (GOLD analysis project Ga0209541, IMG submission 184027) | Groundwater microbial communities from Rifle, Colorado - Rifle CSP2_plank lowO2_0.1 (SPAdes) (version 2) | ecosystem: Environmental > Aquatic > Deep subsurface > Groundwater | place...
GGCCTGTAGTGTATGAAGCTTTAATGGCTGCAGAAAAATTAAAGAAAGAGATTGATTGTCAAGTCTTAAATTGCTGTTCAGTAAAACCTTTAGATGGACAAACTTTATTGCAAGCAGTAAGTAAGACTGGTTGTGTGGTTACAGCAGAAGAACATCAGATTCAAGGAGGATTGGGAGGAGCAGTCGCAGAATTTTTATCGGAGAATTATCCTGTACCTATTAAAAGAATTGGTGTTAGAGATAGATTCGGAGAATCTGGAACACATGAGGATCTGTTCAAAGCTTTTGGTTTAACTACTGAAGATATCATAAAAGCGGTGCGCAGCGCGGTGAGGATGAAACGACGATGAAAGAATTCACCTGCAAGAAATGTGGATATGAAGCAACCAAGAGGGCTAAGTTATTCCACTGTCCTCTTTGTTTGATATGTACACATTGTAGGAAGACCGTACGTCATTGTTCGTGTGGTCATAAAGAGTAGGAGGTGATAAGAGTGAAGGGATGTCCTAAATGTGGTGAGGAAATGTCTAGTGGAGACGAATGTGAAGAATGTCATAATTGTGCGGTATGTTGTGATTGTTTAGGCGGTTGATTGGATTTCTATTTTGTTTTTACTTCTTACTTATTTCTCATCACAAATATGGGATTAACGTCATATTTGTGGGTAGTATCTAATCCAAAGTCTGCTCGTTCTTTTATCAATTCGGCAGTTACTTCTCTTCCTAATCTTTCAAATTCTTTAATCTCTAATCTTTCACCTTGCAATAATCCGCTCAAAATGAGGGGTATATCCAACGATAAAAATCTTTGAAAATCATTTCTAACTAAAATTGAACGTTTCTGAACTAAGTCCCAACCACTATCTTGGGCCATTTCTTCTATCTCTTTAACTGACCATTTTGGTTTTCTAAATTCTTTGTAATCATCAACATTATATCCTCTCTGCTTCAACTTTTCACTTACCATACCCATTAATTCATTGTATCTGAAAGAAAATGTTTCCGGAGGAAAGATATTATCTGCTACAAAATCTGAAGCAGTATTCCAAGCTAATACTCCTTGTGGTGCCAAGTGTGCTTTTAATGAAGTGAGGAAAGCAGGTAAATCTTCACCTAACCAATGTAAAGAATGATTAGCTACGGCTGCTTGATATGGGGTGTCACTTTTCCCTATTAGATCATCTATTTTTCTTAGATCTCCAGCAATAAATCTAACTCTATCTCCTACTGAAGTTGTTTCTTGACGTACGGCGGACCAGTAATTTCGTAGTTCGGGAGGAATTTTTCCTCCAAACACAGCTTCGATTTCCTGTTCAAAAGTTGAATCGGCTTGATGAAATTTATATTTAGCAACTCTTAACATTTCTGCAGATTGATCTATTCCTGTTACTTCAGTAATTCCGGCAGAGGCGGATGCTTGCATTAACATTCGTGTAGCTGCTGCAGTACCACATCCTAAATCCAATACTCTTTCAATAGGGGCGTGCATTCTCAAAGTATCCACTAGATGAGAAGCAGTCCATTCATAGATAGGGAGAATTCTGCTATTGGGATTTCCTTCTCTTTCCATGGGCAACTGCATATTAATATAATCATAACGTACTGCTTGTACTAAAGGACCTTGAAAAGGATTGTCACTAGTCCCTCGCTGATACTAAAAAAAAGGGTTATCTGAAGCCATTTAGTATTCAATCTAACCGCCTATTTAAAAAGATTAAGATTTAAGATTCAAAAACTTTAAAAATGGTACTTTTCAAAATTTCATCAAACACCAATACTTTTTGATCAAACTCTAACATTTCTCGCTGCTCTTTGCACCACCTCTGATAATGCCGGATGTACATGAACGGTAGTACGTAAAAGATCCAATGCTTTCAATTTGTCTGCTTTCATCGCTACAACTACTTCATGTATCAATATAGATGCGTGCGGGCCAATGATGTGGCAGCCCAAAATTTCTTTAGTTTTTCTTTCTACAATTAATTTAACAAAACCATCCTTCTCTTTCAGAGCAGAACCCATGCCAGTATCTTTGTAGAAATATTTTCCTACAACTATGTCTTTTCGAGTATCCACTGCTTCTTGTTCAGTAAATCCTACTCCGGCCACTTGGGGATTAGTGAAGATAGCCCAAGGCATGGGATAGTAATTTATTGGTTTCTTAGTGTTGAGGATGTTATTCAAGACTGTTTCTGCTTCCAAATTGGCGCTATGTTTGAATTGATATACTCCTGCTACATCACCTAAAGCCCAGATGTTTCGTACGCTGGTTTCCATAAATGGATTAACTATAGCATACCCAGACTTACTCAATTTAACCCCACATTTACTTAAATCCAGCCAATCGGTATTGGGTTTTCTTCCCGTAGCTAGCAAGATTTTTTCTGCCACGACTTTTTTACTGTTAGAACCATTATAATAAACAGCAATATTCTTTCCTGATTTTTCTACTTTATTTACCTCAACTCCGGTTATGACATTATATTTTTTCTTCCAGAGTTTAGTAAATAATTCAGCCACTTCTTTATCAGCATTAGGGATTAATAATTGGTTTCTTTGTAAGATAGTTATTTTGCATCCCATAGAAGCATAGAAATAACCCAGCTCTGCGCCGATATATCCCCCCCCAATAATAATCATACTTTTGGGTAGAGTGGTTAAACGCAAAGCTTCTGTGCTCGTAAGATAAAGAACTGTATCTAATCCCTGAATGGGAGGAATTAAAGTTCTAGTGCCAGTGGCAATAATAAATTTATTTCCAATGATCTCTTCACCATTGACCATCAGGGCTTTAGGTCCGATAAATTTGGCTCTACCTTTAAATAACACTGGTTTTTTGGTTATCAGTAAATTTTTCTCGATTTCTTTGGATTCAGAATCAACTAATTTGGTAGCTCTTTCGGTGACTTTTTTGAAATTTATTTTAAATGTGGAATTTATTCCAAACAAAGTTGAGTTTCTAATCATATCTGCTACATCGGCAGAGTGCAGAATCATTTTAGAAGGTATACATCCCCGATTAAGGCAAGTTCCGCCCAAATGTCCTTCTTCAATAATGGCAGTTTTTATTCCATGTTGAGCTGCTTCAACTGCCAGATTTAATCCAGAACCTGCGCCAATAACAATAAGATCAAATGCTTTCATCTTGTACCTCTTTGTTTATGTAGTATTTCTTTAAATTATTTAAACTCTTCGGGAATGGATTTGTGAATAAAATAATGATTTAAATGGTGTTTTTATCTAGAAAATTGCTTTTTGTGATTATTTTGGCTCTTGCCTCATTTTTAGCAATCTTTATTAACTTATAAACTAACCCTTACCAAGAGGTAAATTATGAATCGTAGTGCCAAAAAACATAAAAGAGGCCGTAATAGGGCTAATCCCAAGCAGCTGAAACAGTACAGTACCATCGGTACTAATGTCATCCCTTCTCATTATGCCCTTTCTTTTGAACCGGATATGCATAAGTTTCGCTTTCAAGGTCATGCAGTAATCCACGTTTTAATTCAAAAACCAACTAAAATAATTACTCTTCATTCTAAAGAGTTACAAATACATCATGCCGGGGTGTTATCGGGCAAGACAGATTATCCGGCTAAGGTAAAATTGAACGAAGATAAACAAGAATTGATATTACAATTACCTCGTCCTATCAAAGGAAAAGCAGAAATTCATCTTTCATTTGAAGGAATTCATAATGATGGGATGTATGGTTTCTATCGTAGCAAGTTCTTGCATAATAATAAAGAAGAATATTTGTTAACCACTCAATTTGAACCGGGAAATGCTCGTGCCGCTTTCCCTTGTTTTGATGAACCAGCATTTAAAGCCACTTTCGATGTATCTCTTACTGCTCCAGAACATTTGTTTACTATTTCTAATATGCCCATTAAGAAAGAGAGTTTAGTTTCGAAAAATGGGAGTAGTAAGAAACATGTTCTGTTTCACACTTCTCCTCGAATGTCTACTTATTTATTATATCTGGCCGTAGGAAATTTCAAATTCATCAGCACTATGCATGGAAAATGTGAAATACGGGCTATCACCACTCCGGATAAAATAGTCTATGCCAAAATGGCGTTAGATTACACTAAAACTTTTTTAAAATATTTTGAAGATTATTTTCACATCAAATATCCTCTACCAAAATTGGATGTTATTGCCATTCCTGATTTTGCTTCCGGTGCCATGGAAAATTGGGGAGCCATAACTTTCCGCGAAATTGCTTTGTTAGGAGATGAAAATACTTCCGTAGCAGTAAAACAACAGATAGCCATAACTGTAGCACATGAATTAGCTCATCAATGGTTTGGAAATTTGGTGACCATGGAATGGTGGGAGGATTTGTGGTTGAATGAAAGTTTTGCCACTTTTATGAGTTATAAAGCAGTACATGCTTCTTATCCGGACTGGCAGTTACCACTACAATATTTTGTAGATACCATCAACAATGCTCTGGGTGCGGATCAATTAGAAAGTACTCATCCAATTAGTGTAGTGGTTAAAACTCCGGGAGAAGTTAACGAAATTTTTGATCACATCAGTTATGACAAAGGGGGAAGTGTCTTGCATATGTTAGAGAATTTTGTGGGAGAAAAAGTTTTCCGCCAAGGACTTTCAATTTTCCTGAAAAGATATGCTTATCAAAATGCCACTAAATATGATCTGTGGAATTCTATCCAACAAGCGTATGCTAAACCGGGAATTGCCGACATGGTGCACAGTTGGATTACTCTTACTGGATATCCGGTAGTTGATGTTAAATTAGTTAAAAATGGTTATAGTTTAACTCAGAGACGTTTCACTTTACTGGAGAAGAAACATACGGAACAATGGTTGATTCCTATAACTTATAAAAACAGCTATGGAAAAGAAAAAAGAGTATTGATGAAAAATAAAGAACTTCGTCTAACAGAAAAAGTTGATGGAGAAAAATCTTGGATTAAGTTGAATGCGGGGCAAAATGGGTTCTATCGCGTCCATTATCCTCATGAAATATTAACTCAATTAGGTGATTCGATCAAATCCCGCCAATTGTCCACTATTGATGCCGCGGGAATAGAAAATGATTTGTATTGTCTGATGGTTGCTGGACATCATAAAATGAGAGACTATCTGGCTTTTGTACAAACTTATTGTCTGGATGCAGAATATCCTTTAAATGCTAATATTTCCATGCATTTGAATAGATTATTGGGGATTACTTATGGCAAGAAAGCGTTTCCATTAGTGCAGCAAACCAGTATCATTTTTCACAGCAAAATGTTGAGCAAACTAGGTTGGATGAGAAATAAAAATGAGAAAAATACTAATACTCTCCTGAGGTCTATGACTATAGCTGCTTTAGGATTATCTGATCATCGAGAAACTTTATTGAAAGCCAATTCTCTTTTCCAACAGATTAAAGAAAAAGGAGATTCTTTGGATCAAAATTTGCGAGGGGTAGTTTACAGTTTAGCTTCCTGGCAGGGAAACAAAAATACTTTTGATTATTTGTTAAGTCGATATAAAAAAGAACAACTTCCAGAAGAAAGCAGGAAATTGCTGCGAGCGTTAGGCATGTTTAAAGACCTCAATTTGTTACATCATGCTTTGGATTTGTCCATCTCTCCGGTGGTTCGTCCGCAAGATTCTATCATGCTGCACATTTCCGTAGCTAGTAATCCTGCTTGTAGTAGTACTCTATTATGGAATTGGACTAAATTACATTGGAAAGAATTATTGAAAAAATATAATAGTGGCACACACATGATGTCTAATTATGTGCAGGATTTATCTGGAGCGAATACTTTAGAAATGAGGGATGAAATTAAGCGATTTTTTGACAACCCACAGAATTATCGTGATGATATTGGCATGGCGGTAAGGCAGGTTACGGAAAGGATTGCGATTAATCATCGCTTATTGGAAAGAAATGGGATGAAATAAAATTTTTAACATTATTCACCATTTTTATGATTTACCTTCACGGTTCTTCCTTATCATGGCCAGTAATGTTTAAATACTTTCATTTCTTTCTTTTTACTATGAAAAAATTCAAGGTTTTCATTACCAGAAATATCCCCGGTCCAGCTATTCATTTACTTAAAAAATACTTCACCGTTAAACTCTATCCCAAAGACAATATAATCCCCAGGCAACAACTTCTAGCCGGAATAAAGTGGTGTGATGCTCTCTTATGCCTGCTCACTGATAAAATAGATCAAGAAGCAATCGATATTAATCCGAATCTCAAGGTCATTTCCAATTACGCCGTGGGTTATAATAATATAGATGTAGCCTATGCTACCAAAAAAGGAATACCTGTTTGTAATACTCCCAGTGATATTATTTCTGATGCCGTAGCAGAGCATACTTTTGCGTTTATCATGGCTTTAGCCAAACGTTTACACGAAGATGAAGAATATGTACGAGAACATAAATGGAAATCATGGGCACCAAAATTATTATTGGGAACGATGGTCAAAGATAAAACTCTGGGTATTATAGGATTAGGCCGTATTGGTGCTGGAGTAGTTCAAAGAGCAGCTTGTTTGGGAATGAAAGTGATTTATTATGATGTCCATAGAAATAAAGATTTTGAGCACAAGTTCAAAGCTCAATATTTTCCTTTGAAAAGTATTTTGAAGACTGCTGATTTTGTTAGTTTGCACGTTCCTTTACTCCCCTCTACTCGTCATTTAATCGGAAAAAAAGAATTGCGTTTAATGAAACCAACTGCTTATTTGATCAACACTTCTCGAGGGAGGGTAGTTGATGAGAAAGCATTGATTTTGGCTTTGCAAAAGAAATGGATCCGAGGAGCAGGATTGGACGTCTATGAGACAGAACCAAATGTTAATCATCAGTTAACTGCTTTGCATAGTGTCGTTCTTACTCCACATACTGCCTCTGCTACTATGGAAGCGCGTTTACAGATGTCCAAAGACGCCGGTGAAAACATTGTGGCTATTTTGAAAGGAAAGAAAACAGCTAAGATAGTTAATCCCGAAATATACTCTAAATAGATTTTTCTTCTTTTTCGATCTTTCTCCATCGTCAAATCAGTATCTCCGAATGAAATTTACGATTAGAGAGTTGTCAGAAAAATTTGTAAATACCAAACGTTTCCTTTTTCTAGGATAAGTGAATTTTATCCAAAGAAGGCATTTGATTTAGTTAACGGCAAAGTTTGTTTAGGGTTCGCAGCTGCCACAAAATCAAAAATCTTGGATGTTGATAAGGAAGTAATCTGTTCATTCAAAAAAGCTTCGGAGATACTGCAAATAGCGTAAAACTTTTAAATAGCCACCCTTTTTGAAGGTCATGGGCGGTTTTCGTCTAATAATATGAAGGTGTTATAAATGAAAAGTATCAATGTTTTTGTGGTTATGTTCTTAATTATGCTGGCGACGGTATCTGCAGCATCGGTGAGTTATACTCTTACCGCTACGGCTACTAATGGGGTAGATACTCAAACTTTTACTCAAGATATAGTACAAACTTGTGATGCTACTTGTTCCGGTCAAATACCTACATTTAACAGTGTTCCAGAAGGTTATAACATCAATGCGTATGCGTTAGATTATCCTGTTGGCAGTAGTTATACCATATCTTTTTCTTCAACCGGGAATAAACAAACTACCGTGTTAAATGATTTAATAACTATAGAAATAGGTGCAGGTCAGCCTGTAGTTCCTGGTGAATCTGATCCCCTTAATCCTCCTGCAACTGAAACTCCTCTTAATCCTACTATTAAATGTGATGATACGCAATGTGATTTGGGATGTTCCCGATGTAAAGATGATATGTGCCATCCTGCTGGATTTGAATGTAAGGAAGAAATTACTATTGACAAAATTGTTCCTGCTTCTATCAATTTAGGTGCAAATCAATTAAACCTTTTGGTTAGAAATACTGGGACAGTTCAATTTAAAGATATTTATGCAGAAGTAAGTGGTGACGGTATTACCACCACTGAAAAACTTCATTTAGAAAAATTGGTTCCTGGTGATAAAGATTACTTATTTGTGAAAATTACTGCTTCGAAAAGTGGTATGATTGATCTAGTAGTGCGTATGTATGTAAATAATGGCACTCTTCAACAAAGAGATATTCAACAAATAAATGTGGTTCAAGAGAATACCGCAACGGTAACTGCTGATGAGGCTTTGGTAGCTAATTTGACTAAAACAGTAGACTCTTTAAGAGCAAAGAATAAAGAATTAGAACAATTGTATTCTTCTAAGAAACAAGAAAGATATTCTGTAGATGGAATAGATGACCGGTTGAAAAATGCCCATAATTTGGTAGTTCAAGCTCAGTCTGCTTTATATGATCAAGATTACAAAAAGGTTCAGTCAAGCAGCAGGATAGCTGGTGATGAATTAAGCAGTATTCAGGATCTTTTGAATGAAGCTAAGAAGCCCACGGTTAGTTTCATGGACAAAGTGAAGAATAATATCGTTTACGTGGCTTCAATTATAACGGGGATTATGGTTATAATCTCTGCTATTGGATTGGTTCGCAGCCATGTCAATAAAGAGAAATTAAAAGAATTAGGCAACAAACTTAAGATTAAAAAAGAAGAGAAGAAGGAAGAAAAAGCAGAAGAAAAGAAAGAAGATAAAGTTAAAGAATCTCACCACAAAAAGAAGAAAGGAGATAAGAAAGGTGAAGTAAAGATGCCTAGTGTAGAAGAATCTGAAGATACTTCGAATGAATAGATTTCTTTGTTTTGTTTTTATATTTTTTTTTAATGATTTATTAAAGTAGAATTGTATTAAAAAATAAGATAAAAAATAAACTATTCCACTACTACTTTTCCCATTACTCCATACGCAGCAGTCCAGATGGTATATTCTCCTTTGATATTAAAGAAGTATTCCCACGTTTCTCCTGATTTAAGTAAAGGTGAATTGACGTATTTGCGTTCCTGATCTCTTTTCATGCTTAAAACAGTGGACCTTTTTTGAGGGTCATTATTGGTAAATGAAATGGAATCACCAAGGTTGATGGTTGTTTTCATCGGTTCAAATCCAGCTTTTCCTACTATGCTAGTAGAATGACTAATACTAGCACCTATATCAAAAGTGGTTTTACCGCTGATAGAATCTCCGGCAGGAGCTATCTCGGGTGTATTCTCAGTAATAGTAGTGTTAGAACAACCAACTATTAACAAACAGGTTATCAAAGCCAATATTATAGTTATCAGTTTCATGAGGCTTTTGGATGGGCTTTGCTTTTTAAATTTTGTTAAAAAAAGACACTATCGCCATTAAAACACGTACCTAAAAAAAGAACTAAAAAATAGATAAAAAAAGAATTTAACTTACAACTACTCTCTGCTTGACACCATAACCAACTACCCAAATGAAAAAGTCTCCTGGTTCAGAGAAAGTATGGGTGAAAGTTTGTCCTGGTCTGATTTGAGGACTAGTTACTATCTTATACGGAGCAATAGCATTAGGCATATTGGCTAAGAGTCTAGTCTCAATGTTCAAGACCACGTTTTTGTTCTTAGGATCTTGGTTGGTCCAAGTAATTGAAGTTCCTGCCGTAACACGAGTTTCCTCTTGGCTGAATCCTTCTTTTCCTAAAATGGTTATGTCAGTTGCACTGACTTCATTTGTAGGAACGTTGGTTGCTTCCGTAGTTGTTTGTTCAGCAACTACTGGTTGCGTTTTACTTGGTGCTTGAGTGCCAGGCACGGCAGTTTGACAACTAACCAGCAATAGACCCACAAGCAACAAAGCAACTAAATTAATCCACATGTAGCTTTTCATAATCTATGTTGTAGAAGGGGGTTTTATATAGTTTTTGGTGGTGGAGTATATTGGTTTGGATTATTTTTAGGTTTAGGTCAGTAGTAAGTAATATGTCAGGTTACCTGAACCGCTCTTAATTGCTGGAATATATTAATTCCTTGTAATTTCCAAGTATGTAATACTGAAATAACAATATCAATCCATCTTTGACCTTTCTCGTTCCTGTAACATCCGATAGTTTTGCGGAGCAAAACAAGAGGACGAAGTTCTCTCTCCGCATGATTGTTTTCAAGAGGAACTCCCTCATAATAAAGAGCCGTGAACCAATTTTCTCCTCCATTCTTAATCAACGTTGCTAATTTTCTCCCTTTACGCATAGCATCAAGACAAGTAACAATATCTTTTAACTTCCACTTAGCCTCTTCTATAGCTTTGTTCTCAGGAGGTTTAGCATTTAATATTTTGAGTTGCTCATAGAGCAACTTTAATCGTTCGTATTGTGGTTTAATTTCATTATTTTTCTCAGAGATTTCTCGAACTTCTCTTAGTAAATGAACCCAACAGCGTTGGGTTAATTGATAATCATTGTATACTTTGTATCCATCTCTCACTATCACTCCATTGTACACTGGAAGAATACTCCTTATTTCTTTAGATCCCCTACTCATTCTAGCAAAAAATAATGATATTTTTGGAGTGCAGATATTCCATATGTAACCGTTTTGACCATCTTTTCGCATTGTTGTTTCATCTGCGTGAAGATATGGTGCTTCACGGATTTCGGTTAGAAATCCATCTCTCCTACTCTCTAAGAGATGTGTAAAGTCATCTGCTATATTTTGCACTCGTTCAGTGCTAAAACTTGGAGCTCCAAGTTCTCGTAGAAAATCAGCAATTTTCTCATGGGAGTTAGTTAAATTCTTGAGCATAGCAACAATTGATCTAAGATTTGACCCATAGATATGATTGGGTAAATTAACATTTGCTTCAATAATCTCTCCGGTCGCAGGAGAGATATATTGCATTATTCTATGCTCCGTAACTATGATTGGTTTATCCGGAAAATCAACAATCGTTTTCTTGCGATAGCCAATTGGTTCACCCAATGGTAAACCTGAAAGAGGGCAGTTATCTAAAGTATGCTCTACTATTTTATCGGGTGGTGGAAGTTGTATACCACCGCCACCTCTCCCTGGCGGTTTGCCAGGAAAACGGGGCTGATTTCCCTCTTTCTTTTTTGTATTTTTCTTTCGTTTCATGGAAGAAGGAGTATGAGCATTATCAAATGCTTTGAGGTAACGTTCAAGTTCTATTATTTTCGCACGAAGCTCTTGATTCTCGGCTTCTAAGTCTCTTACTCGTTGACGCCAGCTTATCATTCAGAGAGAAAAGAGCTTTCAAATTAAAGGTTTTTCTGCCTACTCGAAAAAGGTAACATATTACTTACTTTCCATCGTTACCTTTTAATATAACCTGTTATTTTGGCTGAATATGGTTAAATGCGAAATGTGCGGCAAAGAGGCCCCAGTCATGGCTGCAGAAATTGAGGGGGTTGAACTTAGAGTATGTCCTGTCTGCGCTAAATTCGGAAAAATAGTGTCCAATTATAGAAGAGATTTCCGCCATACGACCAAAATAGAACAAGTAGTTCCAGAATATAAAGTGGTGAATGATTTTTCTACTCTTCTTCGAAATGCTAGAAATAGCCGTAATTTGAGCCAGGAAGATTTTGCTAAAATATTAAATGAACGTGAAAGTGCTTTAGCTAAATGGGAGCAAGGTTCATTGAGACCAGATATTGATGTAGCTCGAAAGATTGGAAAAATTCTCAGTATTAATCTGATTGAAAAAGATGAAAATGCTGCGGTTAAACCCGAAGTTAAAGCGGGAAAATCGGATGAATTTACTTTAGGCGATTTTATTAAAGTTAGAAAAATGGGTTAAATTTTAGTTTGTCCACATTGCTAAGAGAGTCATTAACTACTCTTTCTACCACCACATACTTATCCAATACGTAATCATACCTAAAATTACTCCCGCAATAACATCATAAGTGTCATGTCTTTTCAAATACATTCTCGAATACATTACACTCACAGCGATGAAAGTAAATAGTATAGTCAAATACAAATTGTTGAAAAAATAGATGAATAATAAAGCACAAAAGACTATCCTGGCCGTATGCCAGCTGGGAAAAGAGGAGGCATCCAATCTTTCAATGTAACTGTGATACTCTTGTTTGTCTGGTCTTTTTCTAAAATAAACCGTACGTATTCCTACTACAATTATGGTGGTAAATAACAATCCAAAAATTAATTTACCAAACAAATTCCATTCTTTCAAAGCTAAAGCAAACAATAAAGTGAAAACATATGTCACAATACCGGCAAAGATGGTTATTTGTTCCCAATATAAATTATTTAATTTTGATAATAATACTTTGATTTGTTTGTAATCCATTTTCATTTTTCAAACCAGCCTAGGCGGCGACTTTTCTCTAACCATATATCAGCACTACAGCACTAATCAACCATAATACTATTCCTATTACCATGGGCCAATCCTTTATTACTCTTTCGGGTTTACGGGCAATCTCCGATCCGGAACTGATCAAATAATAAAAACGTAAAATGGTGAATAACGCAAAAGGAGTAGAGTAAATTAGATTCTTATGCGGGCTGAGAGATGAATACAAAGCATAAGAGATGATCAATAAAGTAGTTGATATAGTCATCATAGAATTGGTAAATTCTAGTGTGTAATGCTCCAATACTTCTCGGGTATGTTTGGCTTTATCTTTCAACAGTAGCAGATCGGCATGTCGTTTTCCAATAGATAAAAATAAAGAAAGGAAAAAGGGTACTAAAATTAACCAAGGGGAAATTTCTACATCAATAGCTAAAGCGCCAGCTATAGCCCTGATTACAAATAATAAAGCGATAGTTAATACATCTGCCAACAATATTTTCTTGAGTATGAATGTGTAAAGTGAAGATATGACTAATAATACGATGGTAGCAATGGTAAAATATCTACCTAAGCTTACGGCCAATAAGATTCCTGCCAAAAATAAAATCAAAGTTATAACTACTGCCACAACGTTAGATATCTTTCCCGCCGCTAAAGGACGATGCTTTTTATCAGGATGAATGGCATCTTGTTTCATATCTAATAAATCGTTAAGGATGTATCCAGAAGAGGAAATAAATGAAATGGAAATAAAAGCCAAAATGGTCTGCCCTACTAATGAACCTATCAATAAATTCTCCGAAAAGAATAGGGCTAAGAAAACTACCAAATTCTTATACCATTGATGTACTCTAATTAATTGTAGATATTTGTTCATTTTGAAGGCAAGTATAAAGTATAGGTACATCTCTGTCCAGTGCGTTGAATTATATAACTTTTGGAAGTAATTTCTTTATTTTCAGCTAGAATGAAATTAAATAAATCTTCTCTCTTTGCAGCGCAAGATTGATCTTGAGGATCACAGCTTAAATCACAATCATTAATCAACAATAAACCATACTTTCCTTTATTTTGTCCATAGATCTTAGGGGCAAATTCCATTCCGCTTAAAGTAATTACTGTATTATCAGTGTAAGATAAGGGTAAAGGATTGGAGGAAAGAATGACCCCATTTATTTCATATTCCTCTATTGTCCCTCTCAGTTCTTCTTTAAAACTAGGTACTCTTTCTAGATTGCTGATGAACGTAATGGGTATTAAACTTAACAATACACAAAATATAACAAAAAAAGTAGGAGTAACTACCGGTTTTTTGGAATTAACCATGTGATGATATATTTTGATTAAACTATATGATACTGGAATGGCCAATAGTGGCAAAATAGTGGCAAAATAACGAGGTTCTTTCCTAGGCACGTAGGTGAAATAAGTTATAGTGGCAAGGGAAATAAGGATAATCACGATTTTAGTTTCGTCCCAATTTCTACTTTTAATCTCTCCATAAAGATAATAAAAAAAGAACAAATAAATAGGGGTAGTCAGGAAGAAATGAGTTAGATAGTATGTTATTCCCGTTCCATACATCCAAGTGGCGGTAGTTACTATGAATGATCCCGAAGTGAGAGGTTTGAAAGGATCAGCATATAAATAATAATTAAACCATAAATACACTAAAAGAGGAATAATAAATCCTGCCCCTATTGAAATCAATTGCTTTATTTTTTCCATCAAATACCTTTTTCGCCATAACAATACTAAAAATACTGCCGCAAACCATATCCCTTGGGGAAATCGGCTGAAGAAAGAAAAGAAAAGTAAGAATCCGCTGAAAAATAAATGAATACGGTTGTTGGTTAGTGCTACTTTGGTGCTACTTCCTTTTTTCTCCATCAAAACTAATAATCCTAACAGCCCAAAGATCATCGCTAGCGGATCAGCTAAAATAATTCCCGTAAACATGACAAATAAGGGAGTCAAACTAACGATCAATGCTGCCAACCAAGCTATGGTTTTATTGTAAATTCGTAGAGCTAAGAGATACGTCAAATAAATGATAATCAAAGAATACATTAAATCCAATATTTTTCCTCCTATGACTGGATCAATTCCAATTTTCCACATTCCGCCCAGGATGAAAGGATGTAATAATGGGCGGAACATTTCCCAAATACCTATTTGTCCACTGCTAAAAATGTATTTTCCCATTCCAATGTAAACATGGGAATCCCACCATAAAGGATAATTAAATAGCAAATACACTGCTCTAACTATCAAAGAAACTATCATAATAATTAATATCGGTTCCTTAGTCCACCATTTCCAATTAAAATTCTTAGCGTCCATATTAAATTAAATAAATTAAGAGCAATGAGTTGAATCATTCAAAGAAGAGCAAATAATATTTTGTAATTGGTCTTTAGATACCATTCCCTCATATTTTTGATCATCGATAACTAAAGAAGGATACGTAGTAATGTTGAATTGTTGAGTCATTATTTCTACCATAGGTTCTTGTTCTTTCAATTCCATATTCAAGGGAAAAACTAAAACCTGTTCTCCAAATACATCTTTGAAGTGAGTTAATACTGTTCCCTGTTGAGGACATTCAGTACAAGTGCTGGTATAAAAATAGACGATAGGTACAATATTTAAATGGCACTTTTTCTTACTTTCCGTTGCTAGTAACCAATAACGAATATTATCTAATACGTAGCGGCGTTGGATCACATTAGATCTTACTGTAGAGGCTTTATTCTGTTCTTCAAAAGCAACTACTTTACTCAGGGATTGGGATAAGTCAGTCATAGTAGCTTTAAGCGTAGTGGAAAGGATGGGACAATTATCGTAATTACTTACTGAATTTAGGTACAAATATTGCATCTGTAAACTTAAATATTGTACATCTTGTTCTTGAGTCAACTCTTCTACCGTGCTGTATCTTTGGCTTTCTAAGATGAATCCTAGAGTTAATCCCAGTGAAAAAATAAGTAAAGTAATTACTCCGGCAACAACATATTTATCAGTACTAATTTTTCGTTGTTTTTCAATCTCTGCCATTATATTCACCATTTAACTTTCTTATTTCGGGAAAATTCAGCTAAGGAAATCATCAAAATGATTCCTTTTAATAAATAATACCATGCAAAATAAGGGACTATAGGGATCCAACCATATTTCATTATTTTTTCTTGGGCATTCTTATGGGCTTGATAGAAGAAAAATAATCCAATGGCGAAAAGAAAACAAACGATGTACACTTTTTTTAAGTCCATGAGTAAAAATGTAAGTGTATCCACATGTAGCCTATGCAGAAAATAGGGGAAAAGATTGAAATTAATGGCCATCATATTTTTGATCCATAATCTTAAAGGCAGAACGAAAAGATAAACCACCAAAATCATTCCGGTTATAGCAATAAAATAACCAGTAACATTTTTGACCATCTGCATCAAACCAAAATCTCCGTATTTTCTATTGGCCACCATATCCTTATATTGATTCAAGCAAAGGATACTTCCCAAGTACCATCTTTTTCTCTGTTTATAAAATGGTTTAATCTTGGCTGGGG
>Ga0209541_10009475_pt1 | contig 15781 bp, 9 predicted proteins | sample RifCSPlowO2_01_FD_184027 | JGI IMG/M metagenome (GOLD analysis project Ga0209541, IMG submission 184027) | Groundwater microbial communities from Rifle, Colorado - Rifle CSP2_plank lowO2_0.1 (SPAdes) (version 2) | ecosystem: Environmental > Aquatic > Deep subsurface > Groundwater | place: Rifle...
GGTCGAAGTTACAAACAGATACATCGAGGGACTCTATTATTATTTCAAGGTCTCGAGTAGAGACATACCTCGCAGCTCTGCTGCGGGGTAGTTGATTTTGCGGGTCGCAAAAGGGCGTTTCTTTTTTTTTGTTTAAATATAAAAAATGGCTAAAATAAAGGAAAAAAATAATAAGGACTCGAATGGATCCGGTCATCACTACAATGCCGAATCGATTACCGTTTTGGAGGGTTTGGAGCCTGTCCGAAAGCGCCCTGGCATGTATATAGGCACTACCGGGCCGGACGGTCTTCATCATCTCATAACTGAAATTTTCGATAACTCAAGAGATGAAGCCATGGGTGGCTATGCCAATGAAATAGAAATTGCCCTGCTTCCGGATAATTGGGTCCGTGTAACCGACAACGGACGCGGTATCCCGGTTGATATTCATAAATCTACAAAAGTTTCCGCTTTGGAAACTATCATGACGACTCTTCACGCAGGAGGAAAATTCGGTGGAGATGACTCCGGCTATAAAGTATCGGGGGGTCTTCATGGTGTCGGCGCATCTGTTGTAAACGCTCTTTCCGTGTACATGAAAGTTATGGTGCATCGCGACGGTGGTGTTTTTATGCAGGAATATTCAAAGGGCAAAGCAAAGGCCAAGGTAAAAAAAGTGGGATCATCAAAATTTAATGGCACCATAACGACGTTCGAAGCGGACAGCGAAATTTTTTCCGAAATTAAATACGATTTCGACCGCATTGTTTCTCATATGCGTCAGCAGGCATATCTCGTAAAAGGTTTGCGAATCAGGGTGATCGATGCCAGTAAATACGAGGGTGACATAAACGACGAAGAGGCTTTTTATTTAAGCGAACTTGGTCTTGATGTTCCGTCGCAGTCTTTTTATTTTGAGGGAGGGCTTATGTCTTTGGTTAAGTTTACCAATCAGGCAATGAAGCCCATCCATAAAAATATTTTTTATGTTGAAAAGAAAGCGGAAGGCGTAGAGGGTGTCGAAGTTGCTTTGCAATATGTTGATGACATATCTTCGCGCGTTATGCCGTTTGCCAATAATATCTACAATGCTGAGGGAGGCACGCATATTACCGGTTTCAAAACGTCTCTTACAAGAACCCTAAACAATTATTCAAAGAAAAGTGGTAACGGTAAGGAAGAGGATAATTTTACGGGGGACGATGTTTTGGAGGGTCTAACCTGCGTTATTTCAGTTAAAATGAGAGAAGTGCAGTTCGAAGGCCAAACAAAGGCTAAGCTTGGCAGTGTGGAGGCGAGGGGGGCGGTCGAGGCTGTTTTCGGGGATGCTTTCGCTGCTTTTTTGGAGGAAAATCCTGATGACGCGAGAGCGATACTCGGTAAGGCCACTTTGGCCATGAAGGCCAGAAAGGCGGCCAAAGCTGCAAAGGATTCTGTATTAAGGAAGGGAGCGCTTGAAGGTATGACGTTGCCCGGTAAATTGGCTGATTGCCAATCAAGCGATGCTTCTGAGTCGGAAATATTTATTGTCGAGGGAGATTCGGCCGGCGGCACCGCAAAAACCGGGCGCGACCGCAGGACCCAGGCTGTGTTACCGCTTCGCGGTAAAATTTTAAACATCGAGCGCGCCAGGTTAGATAAGATGTTGGCTTCCGAGCAAATTCGAAATCTGGTAATGGCGATGGGTACGGCGATAGGGGACACTTTCGATATTTCCAAGCTTCGTTATCACAAAATTATCATTGCAACCGATGCTGATGTCGATGGCGCACATATCAGAACTCTCATTTTGACGTTGCTCTACAGATATTTCAAACCTCTTATTGATGGTGGTTTTGTCTATATTGCACAGCCGCCTTTGTTTAAAGTAAAAAAGGGCAAGGAGGTTTTGTATTTCCATACTGAAGAGACGAAAAATAAGTATCTGGGTAAGGACGCTGAGAAGATTACGGAAGTTGAGTCGGCGGAAGGAGAAGAAGAAGAGGCGGAAGAGGAAGAAGGAGAAGGAAAAACCGAAGGTGGAAAAATCGCAAAGACCCAAAAGATCCATGTTCAGCGCTACAAAGGTTTAGGTGAAATGAATTCAGAAGAGTTGTGGGAAACAACTATGGATCCGGCAAGGAGAATCTTGAAACAGGTTCAGATTGATGATGCGGTTGAGGCTGACAAAGTATTTGATATGCTTATGGGGAATGATGTTCCATCTCGTAAACTTTTTATCCAAACTAACGCTCAAAAGGCGAATATTGATATCTAGATGAAGTTTGAGCATTCTTTTTTGCTGGAAGAAACGAAGGAAGTTCTGAGTAGGGCTTATTCGAAGGCCGAAGAAATAATCGATAGAGATGCCATCAAACCTGAAATTTATGATGGAGTTGGCGAGGAAGAATTCGATAGAGATTTTCACTATTTGGAAGAAAGGGAGAAAGAAATAGAGGAGAATCACAAAGCTACTGGTACGGAGGAGAGTGCCAGGTACGCGGTTGTTTTAGAGGCTTTGATGCACGAAGCGGGGCAGAAAAGTCAGTGGTTTGGCGAGAAGGCTAAAACTATAAAAACATCACGGATAGACGATATTCGTGCCGGGGTTGATGAGGTTGTTAGTATCGAGAATTCAAAAGATAGCCTGTCTCATTTTGGATTGGCCATAGATGTGACTTATAAAGAAAGTCCACGCTCCAAATTTGCGTCCATTAAGAGGGAAATTCAAAGCGGGAGGTTGGCCAGTGTTAAATATTTCACGGAAAATAAAGGAGAAAAAATGCATGCCTTGAACGATTTACCTCGTTTTGTCGTCGGTGCAGATATAGGGACGGTTACCGAGTTGGTTGATATGTGGCTGAGAGATGATGAAAAGGGCTTGAGGGAACATCCGATTCAGTATCAAATTTTGGAGGAATTATTGAGACAGAGTTTGGTTTTTCAAAAATTTGCAATCAAGATGAATCAAAAGGCTATTGCCGATAAGTACCAGAAAGCCGCGCAAATCATTCAAGAAATTGTCGTTCAAAAACAAAGGAAAATCAGAGATACCAAAAACAGGGACTCGGTTTACAAATCAATCGTTGAGGAGCTTTCTCACTTTGACGAAATATAGTTAAAAGTTGATGCCGTTTATTGTTACTGAAGCGACATTATTACTCCTTGTTTTCTCTGCAATTTCGTAATCAGGATCTACAGTTACGGTGATTATGTTGCCGTTAATTTTTGCTACGTTATCGAAGGCGATTGTGTATTCAATATGTTCGCCGGGCAATAGGTTCTGCTGTTTTTCCGAGACGAAAGTGAACGGGGGTAGAATGGGCAAAGCGGTTATGAATTGCCACCCCGATATGGCCTCTGTACCGCTATTTGTTACTGTAAATTTGATGCCGATTCTGTCTGTGCTTCGAAGGCTGTTGCTTTCCGAGAAGCGGTTGGTGCTTTGATCCATTTTACCGACAGCCAGTATTTTGACGCTCAAATCTGCATTACCTATTTTGGCTACACGTGTTCCGTTTTGTATATAATTTTCGCTTTCGTCAATTTTGTAATAGCGCTCTGTTTTCTCTCCCGGCTGAGGAGGCACTCCTACTTTTGGAGTGGTTTCTACTTTCGGGGTCGTTATTGAAGGGGTTGAAGGACTGAGAGGCGTCGTTTGTCGTCTTGTTACCGAAAGATTGGCATTACCTCTAACAATTTTTTGTTCGCCGTTGTCCGTAGTGGTGGCATTTGGAACATAAGTGATTTCGACAGTTGTTGATGCCGCATTTCCAATAATATTTGGTATCAGTAAAAGAGTGCTCGTGCCTATTTCGCTTACATCGAACGGACGGTCGCAAAAAATTGGCGCAGAGCGGACATTAGCGAGTGCCAGGGATATATTTTTTCCACACTCGTAGGAAAGGTAGTAGCTCCCGTTTTCTTCGGCAGATTTGTTATTGTGTCTGAAAGAAAGAAAGATCGGAGTATTGGCAATTGTCGTTGACGTGCTAAGACTTACGTCTATAGATTCGGCTCTAAAACGAGAAAATGTATCGCGCCAAATGGACGACAATGAAGACGGATTTACAAAAAGACTAATGATAGCAATGCCGAGAATGACTACAAGCACGACGATCCACGCGGTATTTCCCCAAAAGCCATCGTCTTGCTTTAGTGCTTTAGCTGGACTTATCTGCTTTATCTCCCGCTGGGGAAGCTCTTTTGGTGCTTTTGCGTTTTGATTTGTGTCCATATTATGAAAATGTTAAAAATGTTTTGATAGTGGTATGTTATACCATTCCCAACTAATCATTTCCGACGATCGTTCAAAATTTCGGGCTACGATTTTGAGAAAAATTCTCGACATATCTCGATATGCCTCGTATTTTTCTCTTCATCTCGCCACGAGATTTCAAACGCTATCAGAAAGCCTTACTTGGGGAGGGTATTAGGGGCGAAGTAATCGATCCGTATAGAGCTCATTCTTCAAGTAATTAGACTTTTGTCCATATTTACAAAATGATGTTTTATCGGCACAATGACCGCCAAATTAATCAACTTATGACAACCGTAATAAAAGATAATTTTGTGAATGCAGGGCACGTTGGCTCTTTTGTCCTGCTCTGGATTTCCGTATTTGTTTTTTCGGTAATAGGTCTTGTTGTTTTAAACATTGCGCCGCCGGAGATAAAGGAAACAGTTCTTTATGCTCTCGATGCTTTCAAAGAGAGTGGGAAAGGAATGAAACCCCTCGGCAGTCTTGATTTCGGTGGGGCTCAAAGCACGAGTACGAAAGTTACGGTTTCTACCGATCAAAAAAATGATAAACTTTTAGTTAAACCGACCAGAATAGTAATTCCAAAAATCAGCGTCGATATTGCTGTCGTTAATCCTCTAACAAATGACATCGATACGCTAGACCGCGCCTTGCAGGAGGGGGTCGTGCGTTATCCCGGTTCCGGTTCTTTACTCGATGAGTCAAAAATTTTTCTCTTTGGACACAGTTCTTATCTTCCGATGATTAGAAATCGGGCGTACAAGGCGTTTAATGAACTCGGCATGCTTAATCTGGGTGATGAGATTTTTCTTTACGGTAATAAAAGCCAGTTTGTTTTTAAAGTGATAAAGATTGAGAAAGTAAAAGCAAAAGAGACTTTGGTTCAATTCGGAAAAAATGGCATTAAGAAATTGGTCCTCTCTACTTGTGATTCATTTGGGGACGAAAGCGAGCGTTTTGTGGTCGAAGCAGAGCTAATCGGAAGCCGCGCAATTTAATCAACCAATTAGATCGCTATTCTTCTCGAATCTTCTCGAAAAGAACTAAATTTATTGAAGATTGAAAATTGAGAATTGTAAATTTGTTTTTTTGAATTTATATGTAATATATGAAATACATTGGTGATAATAGAGAAGTTTATGTGTTTTTTAGCACTAAATAATTTTTTACGATTATGATTAAAAGCCTTTACACACGCGTTTTTTTGCTCACTTTGGGTTTGTTTGGGTCCCTGGCCGTAACTTTTCTTTTAGTGCCCAGTTTGGTCGGTGCTCAGTCTGAAACGTCAAATGACGGATATATTTATCTAAGCCAAGTGCCATACACTGGGTTTGGCGATGTTGTCAAATTGGTGGGTTTTTTGATCATTGTCGCTCTCTGGAGTCTTTTGGTGGTTATGGTTGTGAAGAGTGATAAGGTTAAAGAAATAATGCATCGTTTTTTCAGAAATGTTAATGAAGAACCAGAATATGTAGCGAGAGGGGCCGGAGCTGGTTATGTCATTGATTTGAATTCCAATCAGGTTTTAAACATGAATATGAATCCTGTGCACGATCTCTCCGACACTTATGTTTCGAAGCATAATTTTTCCGATAACGGTAATGGAAAAAATAACGCTGTGGCGAACGAGACTTCATCTTCATCGTTGAACGGTCACGTCAATTCCGCAAGTTCTTCAAATGGAGATTTGATGCAGGAAGTGAATACATTTATGGGTTTGGTAGTGCGCGGTGATGAGCATGCCGTTTTCGAACATTTGAGAAGAATGAAAGCTAAAGGGGTTGATTCTTCCGAATTCGCCTCAAACGTGGTTTTGGAACTTGATGCGGTTTATCGATCAAAAATGGATGGCGAAACAAACAGAAAGAATGTAGTTTTGTCGCAGACTCTTTCAGCCTGGAACAGAGTAAGGATTGAAGCTGTAATAAGTTCGCTTTTAACAATCGTTGATCAGAGTTACAGCGACTCTAATGTTGGTGCCAAGGTGGCAATCATGAGAATCATGAGAGCGCTTTAGAAAGGGAAGCGTTAAGCGTAGAGCGTAAAGCGTTTAGGAGAACAAAACCGCGCCGATTATACATCGGCGCGGTTTTCCGTAGTGAGTCAGACATTATAAAACGTGGGCGGCCCGGATCAAAAAAACGCGGCCGTGAGGTCGCGCTATAGACTATTCTTCTTTTGAAATCTCGGATTCCGAAGAATGGAGTTCTTCTGCTTCTGCCTTTATTTTGGCGAGGCGCTCGGCGAAGGGCTCTTTGGCTGTCCATAGCCGTTTATCTTCGGATACTCGCTTCAGAACTTCCGCTTTGAGTGCTTTCAAGAATGGTTGGCGTTCCTTTCTTGGGTAGTCATCTTGTATTGCCGCCTCAATAGGCGCAGTAAATACATCCTGCGGTATTTTCAAAATGACTAAGCCTTTACGCAAAAGATTCGCTGCTTTTCCCCAATTTTTTTCCCACTCCACCGCCTTAAAGAGCTCGTCTATTGCTTGTTCGGCCTGTTTGTAGTTCTCAGGATTAGGCGGACCATATTTTTTTTCGCCTTCCAAGTTACTAAAGATCTTCTCTGCCACAACTTGGTGCAAATTTGTTTTTTCCTTTCCAGATTCGCTGTTTTCGGTGGGCATTTGTTCAAAGTTTGACATTTTATTTTTCATATACCTTCTAATACGATCGTACCAGTATATAAAAATTACGCAAGATCAGCAATTGAGGTTGACCCGGGGAAAGTCTTTATTTCCTGTTTTTAATTTCATCGGCTACCTTTGAGATAAGATTTTTAATCTCGAGTGTTTCCTTGTCGCCGCTTCGTCCTTCAAGAGTCAGATTATTGGCTTCTACTTCTTTTTCTCCAATGACCGCAAAGTAGGGGATTTTCGCAAGTTTTATCTGGCGTATTTTTTTGCCCAGGGATTCATTTGAATTATAGAGTTCGGCTCTGATGTCTGCTTTTCGAAGAGAGTCCGAAAGAGTTTTCGCGTAATCGTTAAATTTATCGCTAACAGGCGCAATTGCTATCTGGACGGGCGAAAGCCAGAGCGGGAAATTGCCAGCGTAGTGCTCGATCAAAAAGCCGATGGTTCTCTCATGGGTGCCTAGCGGCGCGCGGTGGATGCAAAGCGGAGTTTTTTCCTTGCCGTCTTTGTCGGTGTAGGCGAGGTTGAATCGTTTGGGTACCGCGAAGTCTACCTGGTTTGTCGCCAGAGTGAATTCGCGACCGATGGCGCTCCAGACCTGTACGTCCATTTTTGGACCGTAGAAAGCCGCCTCGTTTGGTACCTCAACAAAAGGGATCTTTGAATCGACGAGAACCTTGCGAACCATGTCTTCGGTTTTGGCCCAAAGCAAAGGCTCGTTGACATATTTTTCACCGAGCCGTTTCGGATCGTGGGTCGAAAAACGCATCACATATCTGTCTATGCCGAAAAGCTTGAAATATTTCAGGTACATCTCGTTCACAGAGCGAAACTCTTCGGCGAATTGCTCTTCGGTGCAATAGATGTGCGCGTCGTTCATCGACAGCATGCGGACTCGCATCAGGCCGAATAATTCGCCTGATTTCTCTTGACGGTAATCCGTGCCGTATTCGGCCAGCCGGAGAGGCAAATCACGATAGCTCATCGGCTTTGAGGCGAATATCTTGTGGTGGTGGGGGCAATTCATGGCCCGCAGATAATATTTTGTGCCCTCGTATTCCATCGGCGGGTACATCGTATCCTCATAGTATGGCAAATGTCCGCTAGTTTTGTACATTGATTCCTTGGCGATGTGAGGGGTTCTCACTCTTTTGTAACCCGCGGCGAATTCCGTCTCTTTGGCCAGTTTTTCCAATTCCTCTATGATAACGGTGCCGTTTGGAAGCCAAAGCGGCAGTCCAGGCCCGACATCGTTATCGAAAGTGAATATCTCGAGTTGTTGGCCCAACTTGCGGTGGTCTCTTTTCTTGGCCTCTTCCATGTCCTTTTCGAATTTTTCCAATTCTTCTTTGGAGAGGAAGGCCAGTCCGTAAATGCGGGTGAGCATTTTGTTCTTCTCATCGCCTCGCCAGTAGGCTCCGGCGATGTGGGAGAGCTTCCACGAACCGCTCTGTATCTTCGACGGTTCGTCGGCGTGTCCTCCTCGGCAAAGATCGACAAAACCGCCGTTAACCGTCATCCGTTTGGCGAATACAAGCTCCGAAACGGTCGGTGTTTTACCTTTGGGACCAGAGAAGTACAGCGTTACCTGCTCGTTCTTTTTTTCCAGATCTTCGATCAACTCTATCTTATAGGGATTGTCGGAAAATATTTTTTTTGCGTTAGCCGCGGAAGCTTCTATTTTTTCGAAAATTTGCCAATGTTTGATAAGCTCGCGCATTTTTTGTTCTATTTTGCCAAGGTCTTTATCCGTGATGGGGGAGCTGAACTCGAAATCATAATAAAAGCCGTTATCGATAGCGGGGCCGATAGTATTTTTGGCGTCGGGATAAATCTCCAAAGCCGCGGCTGCTAGGAGGTGGGCTAGAGAATGGCGAATGTGTTCTATGTTATTCATGATTATTGTTTTTTATAAAATAAATCGCCCGAGCAAGTACGCGATAAGTATCACGTTCTTGCTCGGGCGCCCCGCCTTAGAGGCGAATCGTGGTTCCACCGGGCTTTCTCCGCCATTGAGGCGAAGACACTCTTTGGTGCAGATTAGGGCTTTTGGCCAATATTCTGCGATTGGTAGCCGCAGCAATTTCTGCACTGGGAATGATACAGGGAATTTGGCCGGGCGTCAATTTCACCGTACATGTCCTATTCACAATACGGAGCGGGCTACGCAATCTAGTTATTCATCATAGCTTTGCAGTGGAAGAGGGGAAGAAAGAGTTGGAATTTTGGCTAAAGACAATTGTACGTGTCGGCTTAATCGGCAGTAAAAAAATAAACTACCCCGCCGCAAACTGTCCCCTCGGATTACCTCGGCGGGGTATTCCAGAGTGATTAACTCCCGTTAGTAAATAAAGATAACGTCTGGTGGTGTAATTGTCGGTAACCTTTGATTCCCTGTTTCTTCACATAGTTTTCAATCATTTTACGATTTCCATATCGACCAACAGTGTTTAAATAGTATCCGTCTGTCCAGAACTCTCCTCCCCACAGAAACCTTTTTACTTCGGGATGCCGTTTGAACATTTCGATAGCAGTGATACTTTTGATTGGTTGCACCATAGCCGATATCAATATGTTGGGAACTGTTTGAATAAGAAAATGAACGTGGTATTCATCAATTCCAATTTCAAGAAAGGTGTAATCGTAACGTGGCGCCAGTTCCAGACATATTGATTTGAAGGTAGGTTCGTTCCCCGCAGTGAAAATGTCTCTGCGGAATTTGACTGGACAGACTAAGTGGAATATTAACAGGGTTTTGTTGTGTGAACTGAAAATGTGGTCTACCATACAGAGTATAATAGAAAAGATTTCCTCGCAGCTCTGGGGGGTGGTGGTATGATAGATGAATGTCCGAACATGTCATAAAACGTCATAACAAGAATCTGATGTTGTACCACCTCGTTTGTCCGATAAAGTACAGAAGAAAAGTGTTGACCGAAGATGTGGAAAAAGGAATGAAAAAATCATAAGCGATTATGTCAAAAACCAAGGTCGAAGCTACAAACAGATACATCGAGGGACTCTATTATTATTTCAAGGTCTCGAGTAGAGACATACCTCACAGCTCTGCTGCGGGGTAGTTGATTAACTCATCTCATACTCGTACGCTCGTAGCAAGCTGACGAGGTAAAGGAAGAATTTAAGTATGTCTTAATTTTTTTCAGAAATTTTATTCATATGGTTTAATAATGTTACTATAGTAACATTATTAAACCGCTGGGATTTTTAAAAATTTGTCAATGAACTTAGAGAAAGAAGCTAAAAAAAGAAGAACGAGGGTCAATATTAAAAAGGTTATATTGGGTACTATAGCCACCGCTGGGCTGTTGTCTGCCGCCGCTTTAGCTCCGAATGCCGTTCAGGTCTTAGGGGTAATCGGGCAAAAAAATAAAAGGAGAATTAGGATTTTCGAAAACTCTCTTAGTCGTCTTTTAGATAAAAAACTTGTGACCATGGAGACGACAACTAAAGGCAAGTTTATCCGACTTACCGATAAGGGTAAGTTTGAACTGCAGAAGCTGACAAATGGCAAATGGAAGGAGAAACGAAAGGGTTTTTGGGATGGTAAATGGAGGATAATTATTTTTGATATTCCGGAAACACGTCGTCTTGATCGGGTAAAATTATGGAGGTTGCTTAAGCGTTTAGGATTCTTTCGCTTGCAGGACAGTGTTTGGGTTTATCCGGATGACTGTGAAGACTTGATAAGGATGATAAAAGCTGAGATGAAAATTGGTTTGGCCATTACTTATATCATTGCCGATTCGATTGAAGGGGACAAACGAGTGGCGGAGTTTTTTGGTGTCAAGAGAAGTTGGTTATTTGCCAAATAGTTTTTTAAATTTCCCAAAAGTTTTCAAAAACACGTGGTTTAATAATGTTACTATAGTAACATTATTAAACCACGTGTTGCGTATAGGCGCAGGTGGAGTACGGGACGAATTTTACTGTGCGGCAGTTGGTGGCTCAGTATTTTTGATGTCTGGTTTTGTTGGCTGGCCAACCGAAGCTACCAATTGCTTCACTTTCTCTGCCACAATAGAAACTTCGCCGTTTCTGTGCGAAATTCTGCCTTTGATTACTACGCAAGATTCGGGCTGTAAAATATTTTTGAACTCGTTGTAAGTTTTTGGAAAAACTACGACTTCGAGCGAACCGGTGAAATCGGCCAGCTTTATGAATGCCATGCTGTCATTTTTCTTCGTGATAACCGGCCGAATTTCTTCGACAATGCCTCCCAATACGGCAATCATTCCTTCTTTCATTTCCTCCTTTGCTTTTTTTATATTGATGTCTCTTTTTTCCAAAATTTCTCTAAATTTATCAAGCGGGTGACCGGAAATGTATAGGCCGAGCAATTCCTTTTCCCAACCCAAAGTTTCCGATGGAGATGCGGGAGGGGCGGGTTCCAGGCGTATTTCATCGTGGGCGTGTGAATCTGCTAAGCCGCCAAAAAGGGAAGTCTGGTCTTTTGATGCACCGGCGCTTTCTTTTGAAAAAGCAAGAAGCGTTTCCATATTTGCGAGCATTCGCCCTCTTTCGCCGAATTCATCAAGCGCTCCCGCTTTGATGAGCGCTTCGAGCGATTTTTTGTTCAGATTGCGGTCTTTGACGCGCGAGAGGAAATCGCCGAGCGATTTGAATTTTCCTCCTTTTTTTCGCTCCGCGATGATGGCGTGAGAAATGCCTTCGCCGAAATTTTTGATGGTGGTTAATCCGAATCTGATTTTACTTGCCCCGTTAAAAGTCGTGCCACCTTGATTATTTTGCAAATAGTTAGAGCCGGAGGCGGGTTCGCTGTTTGGCGTTATTTTGTCACTAAGTATATCGTGACTTTTATTGTGGTCGACTTTCACCACCGTGAAGGCGGAATAACTTTCGTTGATGGACGGGGGCAAAACAGGTATGCCCATTCTTTTGCATTCCTGAATTGTTTCGCCGATTCTCTCGACATCTCCAGAATCTGCCGTGAGGACGGAGGACATGTAAATGGCAGGGAAGTTGGCTTTCATGTAGGAAGTTTGGTACGCCACTTTGCCGTAGGACGCGGCGTGAGAATTGTGTACGATAATATCGTTTGCCACAAAATTATGATTTGGTGGAACTGTTAAATCATAAGTCATCTCTTTTCCCTCCTCAGTAACAGAAACAACTTCATCCCAATAGACATCGGAGTCGGCGATATTTGATAGTGTCTCGGAAGCTAAAACGGTAGCTATTTTTTTTACGACAGTCGGTTCAAAACCGATTTTTCGATTATCAAAGTGAAATAGTCTTTCTGATAATCCGGTAGAATGGCACACTTTAGAGACAGAAAAATCTTTCAACAGCATTTCTGACCTTATTACGGAAAGTACTTGTTTCGGTATTGTATCTTTTGTGCCGCGAGCCGCGATTTCCACGGTTTCGGAGCTTATTTGCGCAAGATTTTCCATCTCCGTATGCTTGTTGCCGATTAAGTTGTGTCCTATATTCTCGGCAAATTTGAGAATATTTTTTCGATGGCTTATTACTAAAGTGAAACCCGTCTTCATACCGCCGCGATAGGTAAAACTTTTTTTATGAATGACGCTTATAATGCCGAACCTGAGAAGAAGGTGTTGCAAATCTTTTGCAAGAAGAGAAGAGCTTGTCGCGTAGTATAATTGGGTCCCTTTCAGGTTGATACACCCATCGCCTTGCCACATTTTACCGATCAATATTGCCTGATATTTGAGTGGCCATGAAAAAACGCAATCGGGCAATTTTTTGTCCGTTGCCTTTTTGTTTTTAAGTCCCAGTTCGGTAATCCATTTCTCCAAATAATTTCCCTTTTGTTGATTTTGTTGACCGCAATATAGAGATATTGCTGATTTTGAACGGTTCAATTTGATTTTAATATTTGAAAATTTGGAAACGTACTTGATAAAATCATTGATCTCGTCGTCCTTTGATGAATAGAAATATATCCCATGCGGATGACATAGATTACCCTCGGAAATAAGATACCCTAGGACCGGAGCTTTATATTGGAGATCGGTTCCTGATTTTAGGGATCCGGTATGTATGATGCGGGCGACGGCAATTCTGTCTCCCCCAATTATTTGACTCAGATTTTTCCATCCTTCGAAAGTGCATACAGGGTGATTGCTTGTAGCTCTGATTTCTCTTCCCGTTTTTGTCTTTAGTCTATAAATCCTTTTAACTCCGTTTTGCATGACGGCGCTGACTTTTTGGGACGTTAGTTTGCCTTTATCATCAACCGAGGAAACAAGAATACTTTTGTTGTTTTCGTATATTTCTTTTATGCTCATTCTCTGGCCATTTTTTGTATCTGTGATTAAGGTATCTCCAGTTAGGCATTTGTTAAATCCGTAGGCGGCGAACGGTTCGATTAGTCCCCAGAGTTTTTCGGCTTTTTCTTTGCTTAGACCGTTTTTTATACAACCGGCAATAAGTTTTTCTTTTTGTGCTTCCATTTCCGCCGGAATTTTCTTGCCCATAGCTTTGCGCAATTTGTCCGCTTCTATCCAGGAATATCCCGCCAATTTTATGGCAATCAAAAGCACATCATCTTGGTAGGTTAGAACTCCGTAAGATGCGGAAAGAATCTCTTTCATTCTGGGGTCGAGATATTGAACAAGTCTCGGATTATGTTTTCGTTCAATATATTGCGGAATCGATTCCATTGGACCCGGTCGATAAAGCGCAACCATGGCGTTTATGTCGTGTATTGACGAGGGTCTGAGATCTTTAAGATAACGAGTCATGCCGCTACCGTTCAATTGGAACAAACCGATGGTTTCGCCTTTGGCCAACATGTCAAAAGTTTTTTTGTCGTTGAGAGGAAGGTTGTCTAGGTCTACTTTAACATTTTCAATTTTAGAAACGCGGTCGATAGCATCGGCCAAAATCGAAAGGTTTTTTATGCCAAGAAAATCGAATTTCAAAAGTCCGGCTTCTTCGACCGAGTACATGTCGTATTGAGTAATAATTTTCCCCTCGCCCTTCGGATCAAATTGGAGTGGCACAAAATCGGTGAGCGGAGTCGGCGAAATGACGACGCCGGCGGCGTGAACGGAAACATGCCTCGCGCATCCTTCAATTTTTCTTGCGGTGTCGATAATTTCTTTTACTTCGGGTTCCTTTTTGTACATTTCGGGCAGTTCGGGAATAATTTCAAAAGCGCGTTCGATTGTCATCGGAAATCCCTGCGAACCCATCGGAATAAGTTTGGCAATCCGGTCGCCTAGCGAATATTCATGGCCAAGTGCTCTTGCCACGTCTCTCACACTGCCCCGAGCCATCATTGTGCCGAACGTTCCGATTTGCGCCACTTTATCGTCGCCGTATTTTTTCTTGGCGTAAGCGATCATGTCGTCTCGACGATTATCCGCGATGTCCATATCGATATCGGGCGGGGAAGGACGGTCCGGGTTTAAAAATCTCTCAAATGGAAGGCCGTAAGCTATCGGATTTACCGTTGTGATGTAAGCCAAATATGAGACCATTGATCCTCCTGCCGAACCCCTTGTCGTAGAAAGAATGCCGGCTTCTTTTGCGTGACGGAGGAGGTCGGAGACGACCAAGAAATAAGGCGAATAACCTTTCTTTTTGATGACTTCGAGTTCGTATTCCACTCTTTTGACCGTTTCTTGTGTTTGTTCAACACCGCGTTTAGCAAACCCTTCGAACGCGACACGGCGCAGTTCATCGTCCGGGGTTGCGCCGTTCGGCAATTTAAAATCCGGAAAAACCCATTTGCCAAGTTCGATTTCGACGTTTACTCTGTCGGCAATTTTGACGGTGTTTTGAAGCGATTCCGGAATGTCCTTGAACCATTCGGTCATTTGTTTTTGGTCGGTAAAAGAAAAATCAATTTCATTGACCTCGCGATCAGAAAAGTCTGCGCTGTTATTTATGGCGACCAAGGTGTCTCTTGCTTTTTTATCCTCAGGATTGAGGTAGTAAATGTCGTGTGCCGCGACGAGAGGTATTTTTTCCTTTTCGGAAAAAGCGCGGATTTTTTTCATCAAATCTTCGTGTCTCTCGATTTCCGGATGATGGCTAATTTCAATAAATAAATTATCTTTGCCGAACACTTGGCGGTACATTTCTCCGTATTCTTTGGCTTTTTCAAAATCATCGGAACGAAGAGCGTGAGCAATATTACCCGAAAAAGAGGGTACTATGGCGATGAGTCCTTCCGCATATTTTCGAAGTAGTTCCTCGTCAACCCGAGGTTTGTAGTAAAAACCTTCCAGGTTTGAATCTGTTGATAGTTTTATTAGATTTTTGTATCCCACCTCATTTTCCGCCAGAAGTACAAGACGTGTCCTTTTGTTGTCTATCCCGGCAGTTTTATCCGTTCTTTTTCTCGCCGCGACATAAGCATCAATTCCAATAATGGGTTTGATGCCTTCTTTTTTTGCCGCTTTGTAGAATTCAATTGCGGCATATAAATTGCCGTTGTCGGTAACAGCAATGGCACTCATGTCACACTCTTTGGCTTTTTTTACCAATTCATCAATCCGCGGTAAAGCGGATAGAAGTGAATAGTGACTGTGGACATGTAGGTGTACGAATTTACCCATGGCGATTGTCGACATGAAAGGATAACTTGTCCCGTAGCGAAGCGAAGCTTCTGCTACCGGGGTGGGAGTGAACATGTAAACGCACGAAACGAATCATGACGATATATTAGCAGATAAACATCGGAAAGCTCCATTGAATAATGTTGAGGTTTTATGTAATGTATTTTATGGAAAGGGAAACACCTATGTTTATCGAAGTTATCTTTCTCGGCGCTACCATATTCTTCTCAACTTTAAGTCTCGCGGCAAGAACTCCCTGTGCTCCTGCACAGGGATGAATTGCCGCTGTAATTAGGGTATATAATGTTTGAATGTCACGAACTGATATCGAAGCTGACAATGGAATCTGGT
>Ga0209541_10009476_pt1 | contig 15781 bp, 15 predicted proteins | sample RifCSPlowO2_01_FD_184027 | JGI IMG/M metagenome (GOLD analysis project Ga0209541, IMG submission 184027) | Groundwater microbial communities from Rifle, Colorado - Rifle CSP2_plank lowO2_0.1 (SPAdes) (version 2) | ecosystem: Environmental > Aquatic > Deep subsurface > Groundwater | place...
CTTCCATGCGCTTGGGTACCTTAGGAAGCTCCAAATGTCCCGCCAAATCCAGCAGCGCTTCTTCGGAACTCGGCTCCATATGTTCCCAGCGCGCCTTGTGCTGCTTTTGAAAACTGCGGGCGTTTTTTTCCGCGAGCGAAGCGAGCGCGTGTTTTTTTCCTCGCTTTGGAAAAACGAGCCGAACTCTATGATCCGCTTGATTCGAAAGCCACGTTTCAAAAAAATCAGGCTCCTCCAGTTCAAGCGGCAAAAGAATTTCACGAGGAAAGGCGGTGGCTTTTTCGTAATACTGAGTCAGAAAGGCTTCCACCACTTCCGCGGCACCGGGCTCATCTCCCGCTTCGCAACCGGCCGCTTCCGCAATAAAATTTTCCTGACCACAGAGTTTTCCGTCACGCAGCATAAACAAATTGAAATACGCTTTCCCGTTTTCGAGCACAAAACCCAGAATATCCGCATTTTGATGATCCGGCGAAGTCACCACTTGTTCATGAAAAAGACTTTGAAGCGCCTGAAGTTTGTCGCGCGTTTTCGCCGCTTTTTCGAACTCTTTATTCTCTACCTGCGTTTCCATTTGAACTTTCAAAGAATCCTCAATACTTTTCGTGTCTCCTTCCAAAAAGCGCTCAATTTGAGTGATGGATTTTTTATATTCCTCGGGAGAAATTTCCGAAATACAAGGACCGGCACAGCGCTTAATATGATAGTCCAAACAAGGATAAGCCATGGTCTTCCGAATCACCTCGGCCTTTCCGTTCTTCCACTCAATTCCCAAATCACAACTTCGATAATTGAACAACTTTTGGAGCAAAGCCAAGGTTTTTTTGACGGTATGTGCCGCTGTCTTCGGCCCAAAATAGCGTGCCCCGTCTTTTTCCACGCGGCGTACCACTTCAATACGCGGAAAATCTTCATTTTTGGTGATTTTTATGTACACAAAATTTTTGTCGTCCTTCATGAGAACGTTGTATTTGGGTCGAAACTCTTTAATGAAATTGGTCTCTAAAAACAAGGCTTCCAAATCACTGCTCACCTCCACCCACTCCAAATCGGCAACTTTTTCCAAAAGTTTCTGCGTCCTCACCGTAAGTTTTTTTTGATCCTGAAAATACGACCGCACTCGCTTGGAAAGATCCTTCGCCTTCCCAATGTAAAGAATCCGGCCATCCTCATCTTTCATTTTATAAACGCCCGGACTGTGTGGTAGTTTTTTGAGTAAGGATTGTAAGGGTTTTGAAAGCATAGGACAAAATGACAAAGTTATGCTATGTTAACTTCCTTCTTTACGCAAATCGGTACCTTATGAACGAGGTTTTCCACAAAAACATGACGGTGAAACAAGCGGTTCTCGCCACTCTTGCGTATTTTGATTTGTTTGGTGTTCCTCTCACCCGAAGCGATATTTCCGAACATTTATTTTTCACCACGCCGGATGAAGAGAAAATCGACATTTATTTGCGCGAAAGCCCAATCATAAGATTGAAAGAGGGTTACTACTCCATCTCCGGCACAGACGAATTTTATGATACTTTTTTGGAAAAACGCAGCCGCGCCCTCGAATATTGGAAGAAAGTTCGCCGTTACCATTGGCTTTTTTCCGTCTGTCCTTTTATTGATTTGATTTGCGTCTGCAACAGTTTGCCCATTTACGCCATCGATGAAGAAAGCGACATCGACCTTTTTGTGATCGCGAAAAAAAATCGGCTCTTTCTCGCCCGTTTTGCCTTAACATTGCTGACCACACTTTTTGGCGTACGTCGTCACGGTACAAAAACCAAAGCACGATTTTGCCTCAGCTTTTATGTGACGGAAGACAACTTGGATCTCAAAAAGATCTCACGGGAGCCCTACGACATCTACCTTGCCTATTGGATTAAAACCATGGAACCCATTGCCGGAAACTTTGAAACCTACCAAAAAATTCTCGATTTAAGCCGTCACTGGCTTTCCGACTATTTCAAAACCGTTCAAGAACATCGCCGCTATTTCCGCAAAGCCAAACCCTGGCACGAACAATGGAAAGAACGTTTCGAAACCTGGCTCGACAAAGATTCTTGGGAAGAAAAGGCCAAGCGTTCACAATTGCTTCACGCGCGAGAGAAATACCTGCTTCTTAAAGATAAAAGTGGAACGATTCTTGCAAGCGACATGCTGAAGTTTCACGATACTGATGAACGTGAAACGTTTCGTACAAAATGGGTCAATCGTCTGAATGAACTGCTCTAGATTTCTTGTGAGTCCCTCTATCTCCCGGCTTTCTGAAAATCAACCTCATGCTCGTTCCGGTAAAACCGAAACTGCTGCGGAGTTCGTTCTCCAAAAAACGGCCATAGGAAAAATGCATGATTTCCGGCCACTCGCAACTGAAAACAAACGTGGGTGGCTGAACTCCGTCTTGGCGCACGGAAAGCACATTGAAGCGTTGCTTGCCTCGCGTGCCGCGCGGAGGATGTTTTTTTAAAGCGTGACTGAGCCAAATTCGAAGGTCCTCCTCCGGAATTTCTTTTTTTCGTTCGTCGTACACTTCCTTGGCCAGCTCCAAGATTTGAAAAATGTTTTTTCGCTCCAAGGCCGAGCTGAAAACCACCGGCGCCCAAGGAAGGTAATCCATCTTTTTTTGAAGTTCATGAATGGCCATGTGCTCGGCCACTTCTCGCTCTTTTCCTGAAAATTGATCAATTTTATTCAGCACCAGAATCAACCCTTTTTTCTGCTCGAGAATGTATTGGCTCACATGACAGTCTTGCATGGTGACGCCTTCTTCAAAATCCAGCATAAGTACGCAAACGTCCGCCTGATCGATGGAGGACATTGACCGCAAAATACTGTATTTCTCAATACCTTTTTCCACTTTGCCGCGCCGCCTGATCCCGGCCGTGTCAATCAAAGTGAAGGGAATTTCCTTGTACTCAAAGGGAATTTCCGTGGAATCGCGCGTGGTTCCGGGAACTTCCGAAACCACCACCATTTTCTTCCCGAAAAGTGCGTTGATCATGGTCGACTTGCCCACATTGGGTCGCCCCAAAAAGGCGATTCTTACCCTTCCTTCTTCTTCCTCGGGGGCTTCCCCCTTCACCACTTCCAAACCCTGAAGTTTTTCAGAAATCCTATCCTCGAGTTCATCAATCCCAAAGGAATGGAGCGCGGTGAGAGCAACGGGTTCTCCAAAACCCAACTCGTAAAAATTGAAACGTGCCTCTTCAAAACGAGAATTGTCACACTTGTTGGCCACCAAAATAACCGGTTTTTTGGAACGACGCAATAAATCGGCGGCGTGAAAATCTTCCGAAGTGAGCTCTTCACGAACATCCACTACGAAAACAATCACATCGGCACCATCAATGGCCAGCTTGGATTGCTCCTGAACGTTGGATTCAATGCTGCTTTTTCTGTAGCTCACCTTCGGTGAGTGTCCGCTTTCAATTCCACCCGTATCCACAAGCATTACGGTGAAATCGCCGATCACGGCATTGTCATAAATACGATCGCGTGTGGTTCCGGGAACCGAGGACTCAATGGCCTTTCGTTTTCCAACCAAACGATTGAATAAAGTTGATTTTCCAACGTTCGGACGCCCGACAATGGCCACTACCGCTGCACGCATACGTCGCATGGTAGCAAAGAAAGCTTGGCACGTCACTAGGAAAGTGAGTAAGATGAACCTATGAAAAAACTGCACTCACCGAAGGTGAGCCTGAAAAAGTGCTGCGTCACCACCTCCTTGTTATTTTCACTGTTATTTTCACTCTTCCTCTCTCCTTTAACGACACAAGCCGCTACCACGCTTCTTCCCGACGGAGGCGATGCCGTGGAGGGCAAAACGGTGGAACAATGCAGCGTCGCGGTTGACGTATGGACCGCCGCCTACGCCGAAAAAGGTTATACCGGCCTTCCTGATGAACTCGAGGGTCTCACTAAAGAACAAATGATGGCCTGCGCACTGAAATCAGGAAACATGGCATTTTGGATGCTTCCTTTCTTTATAAATAACGTTCTTGAGTTCATCATTGCCTTGGCCGGGCTTATTGCCGTGCTCATGATTATTGTGGGCGCTTATTACTACATCGCAGGAGGGGTAACGGATGATAAGGAAAAAGGGAAAACCATTATTAAGTACGCGCTGGGAGGTTTTGTTTTGGCTTTGTCTTCTTGGGTACTGGTAAACGTGCTGCTTTTACTCCTAACCGCCTGAAACTCAGCGAAGCTGAGCTACAGAAAAACCGTCGCGAAGCGACTCCATTATGTCCGAACGATTCAGTAAATTCATCCAAGGCACCACTGAAAACATCAGGCATCTTCGTGAAACCCTGCATAAGCTGAAGGAACAAGCTCGAAAAGACAAGGAAAAGTTGGAAGATCGATTGGAAGAAAAACCTCAAAAAGAGAAAAAACAAGAGTTCCTTGTTCATTTTTCTTTGATCAGTACGGCAAAGGCCACCTTGGTGGTGATTGCTCTCATTGCGCTCAGTCATTTTTTGGAAGAAATCGGAAGAGTGATTTTAATTTTCTTTATTTCACTGCTGTTTTCCGCGGCTCTCAACCCAACCGTACGCAGTTTGGAAAAACGAAAAATCCCTCGAGCGATCAGTGTGATTTTTATTTTCCTCATTTTAATTTTCATTCTGGGATTCTTTATTTCGCAGCTCATTCCTTTGGTGGTCACTCAACTGTACGAGTTGGCACGCAGTTTGACCAACTTGGTGAATAAAGTCACCTCCGGAAACATTGACCTTCCTTTCGCCGAAAGTCTTCAAGAAAGCCTCAACAGTCTTTTGAGCGGCATCGATAAACAAGCCCTTATCGACCAGTTAAAAAACTCCTTGGAAGGATTCGCCAAGCAACTCGACTCTTTTGCCGACAATACCTTCGGAGCCATTAAATCGATATTCAGCGGTGTCCTCAATTTCTTCCTCGTTCTCATTTTAACCTTCTTCATGGTGGTGAACGAAAAAGACGTACGAAGCTTTTTTGTGTCGCTGTTCCCTTCACGCCATGGCGGTTACATTGTCGAAAAAATTCAAACCATCCAAGAAAAAATCGGGTATTGGCTCCGAGGTCAAGTGGTGCTGATGTGTTTGATGTTCACACTCAGCCTCATCGGTTTGCTCATTTTGGGAATTGATAACGCGCTTACGCTTGCCATGATGACCGGCATTGCGGAACTACTTCCCGTGATCGGTCCGATTGCCGCCGGAGTTCCGGCGATTCTAGTGGGTTTCAACGAGTCGCCTTGGCTGGCCATTTGGGTGCTCGGTCTAATTATTTTACTTCAACAAATTGAAGGAAACATTCTTGTTCCGCTTGTGATGCGCCGTGCCGTGGGTCTCAGTCCCATCGTCATTATTCCTTCCATGCTCATCGGGCTGGAGACCCTGGGCGTTGTGGGGATGATTATGGCCATTCCCGTGGCCACCACTCTTTCGATTTTTGTTCGCGAGTACGCGGAGAAAGAAAAATAAAGCACGATCCGCCGCTTTTGCCCAACTATAAAGTCCACGCGGAACGGGCACTTGAACAGTTCCTTCGAGTGCGCGATAAAGCGCGACTTCCAATTCTTGAAGAGTATTCACAAACGCAGCGGAGGTTTTATAAAGTTCGTGATGTACGGAAATGCCGCTCATAATAACTGGACATCTGGCTTTCACGGCCTCCAAAACGGGAAGATCAAAGCCTTCGTATCGACTCAGCGCGAGCAAAGCTCGCGCGTGATGCAAAAACCACGACTTCTCTTCATCGGAAACTTCTGGATATAAAAATATGTTCGCTCTTTTTTTAAGCCCCGCTAAGCGGGGTGTGGCAAAACGCGACTCTTTGGGTTTCAGACCGATCACGGCAAAGTGAGCTTTTGGAAAACGCTCCGCCATTTGAAAGAACCAATGAAGGCGCTTCCGAGGATCCGAAGGACTGATCATCAGAAAAAAAGGAGCTTTTAACAATGACCGCGCGCGCTCGGGAATTTCTTGATTTTTACTGAGCCTTGCTCCCGCGTACGTCACTTCTTTCGGAAGTTTGCTTCGCAAGGTTTCCCCAACGGTAAAAGTGGGTACCAAAATCCCCGAACACAATTGGAGCAAGCGCCTCAGAGGAAATAAAGAATGCCAAAGGCGGCCTTTTAAAGAAAGTGTGGACCGATAAAATTCCGGCACACGATCGTGAAGGGTCATGACGAGAGGAATATCCGATTTATAAAAAGGACGACGGTCCGGAATCCAAATAAGATCCGGTTTTTGAAGAAAATAAAAATCGGGTAAGGTTGGAAACCCAAAAAGTGAGCGTAAATGAAAACGCGTATTCGAAAGGGGAAGATGCCGAACCGTCGGGAAAACGCTATGGATGGCTTCGCATCGACTTCGCGCTTGATAGTAAAGATCCAGTTCGAGATCTTTCTTTTTCAAAAGTTCCTTTACCATGGACTTCGTATAGCACGTTACCCCGCTTTCGTAGGGTTCCAAAAGTGGCCGGAGATCAATAGCGAGACGCATAAGGAGAGAAGAAAAGCGAGCAAAGTTGCCCCTAACACCAAACGGGACTCCGCACGTTCACCTTCTACCATGGAAATCTCTGCCAAAGCCACTTTATAAGTGGAATGCGCGACTTCGTTGTATTCCGCCAAACGGGAAGAAATCAGCGAAACCAATTCTTGAGCGGGGTCAATGTTTGAAGCGCCATCAACGGTAAAAATGAGATTTTGTTTTTCTTGCCTCTGCCCCGTGAAGGAAAAATCAAACTCATCGGCAAAACCGGGTTCCACCGTCCATCCCAAAACAATATCGGAAAAATGTTCGTTGGCGCGCAAAATTTCATAGGGAGAAACTTCCGCACTCAAAGTCGCCTGATCCAAACCTATGCTGACAAAAGCCACCGCCGAGTCACTCGGCTCCTCCAAACTACTCACCCAAATAAAAGATCCAGCAAGCGTCAACAATGTTATCGCTCCAATAAGACCTAAATGCAGTTTCGGAAGCTTCATAACCTCAGCCTAACACCTCTCGATGTTCTTTCCAAGCATTCTCCAAAAAGTGACGGAGCGCACTGCGAAAACGCGCGGAAGAAAACTCCGAAACGCTGTCGCTTATTTTTTCTTCGTCCCATTTTTTCTTCTCAAATTTTTGAATGGCCTTCACAAGCGAATCCTCCGTTTGCTCATCAAAAAACAATCCGGAAATATTTTCTTTCACCGTCTCGAGCGCACCTCCTTTCCCGTAAGCGATCACCGGTGTACCGCACGCCATGGCCTCCAGGGGAACGATTCCAAAATCCTCAAGCTGAGGGAAAACCAAAGCTTTCGCTTTTTGATATTCTTTTCTCAAATCTTCATCGCTGATTTTCCCCAAAAAAACAACATCCTTACCGGCAAGCTTTTTCAATCGTCCCAATTCCGGCCCTTCCCCAACAATATGCAAAGGACGTTTCAGTTTTTTGCAAGCCTTCACTGCCAAATCGAAACGTTTGTAAGGAATCAGTCGGCCCACGGCCAAATACGCCATCTTTTTTGTAGTACGCATCCGCTGCGCTTCTGCGTCGGGTACAAAAAAACTCAAATCCACCGGAGGCGCAATAAGCTCACTTTCACGGTGATAGTATTTTTGTATACGTGCCGCCACATACTTGGAATTAGTCAGGTAGCGATCCACCCGCTCGGCCGCAAGGCGGTCCCAAAGTCGAATGCGATGCAGCAAAGGTTTATACAAAATCTGCAAAGGCAAAAAAGACCGGAATTGATTTTGGTAACTGTGAGAATGGTCCCACACATAGCGCATGGGCGAATGACAATACGTCACATGTAAAGTCCCCGGTTGCGTCAGAATTCCCTTGGCCGCCGAGTGACTGGAAGACAGAACCAAATCGTACTCGCTTAAATCCAAACGTTCAAAAACAAGAGGCATGAAGGGCAAAAACAGACGGTGCGCCCATTTGGCTCCCGGAATGAAGCGAAGCCACGACTGACGCACATCCGCCTGAGCAAACTCGGGACATTTCTTCTTATTATAAAGAGTCGTATAAATGGGTGCTCTTGGAAAAAGTTGGTGCATTTCGTAAATCACCCTTTCCCCACCGGCAAAAACCGTTAACCAATCACAGACAATGGCGATTTTTAGAGAATCAAGCACGCCGCTATTGCATCACAGCCGCTTTAGCTTCGTCAAGGCTCGGATAGGCATTCACGAGTTGCGTGAGACCCACCACTTGAAGAATATCGAGAATATTTTCACGAGGAGAAGCCAAAACCACCTTTCCGCCCGCAGCGGAAACTTTGCTGTACCAATCGGTCAAGTAACCGATGGACTTACTGTTCATGTATTCAAGTCCGGTGACATCAAAGACCAAACTGAGCCCTTGAGGATTGGTCTCAATCACTTGATAAATACTCTTGGCTTGCTCGTCGACATTGCTTTCATCCAACTGCCCCACAATGTGAATCAGTTTTACGACCTTTCCTGCGGGAGCTCCGGAGACATCTTCAATGGTGATTTGGACGGGCGTCATAGGCGTGATTATTGGAGTACTAAATGAGTGGGGTCTTTTTTCGGTGCTGATAGTACCTGGTCTTCTTCCTTTCGTAAATATTTTTTTACTTTTACTCGGATTCCCCCGCCGGGGACATCTTCGAAAATGATCTCGTCGGTCCATTCTCCCACAATTTTGGGAAGACCGCGACCCCGAAATCCAAGGTACTGAGCGGTCACCATTTGTTTTCGTTCCTGTAAAAGTGCCGCCATCTGCTGAGCGCTTATTTTTTCTTTTCCAGTTCCGGTGTCTTCCACAATCACTTCCAAGGATTTATTTTTGGTACTGATCATGGCCACTTTAATGTTTTGGCCCACGGCGCTTCCGTGCTCGATGGCGTTGTTACAAAGCTCATCCACTACCGCTTGAAAGCGAAAAGCCCATTGCTGGGAAAAGCCGGTCATATTCTTGGTCAGATTGACCACAAAATCACGGATTCCGGATTGAAAGTACGCTTGTGTGGGCATGGTAATGGAAATTTGCGTAGGCTGTTCATCCAGTGGAATAAGCACCGGTTGACCCACTTGAGCTTGCGCCTCAGCCACGGTTTGTTCGAATTGTTGAGGGTGCTGATCCATACGGTTCTTAAATTTATCTGTACAGTATAGCACTTTTGCATTGTCTTTTCAAGGAAGATCCGTATAATTGCCCTGTTTTATTTTAAGTTGAGTTCCCGATTCTGCTTCCTGCCACTGCACGAAGTGCAGCCTACACAAAAGGTATGTGGTCTAACCAGAAAACGACGGATCTCGGCAATAACCCTAAGGATAATGAGTGATCAGAAAACCGTAATGCGAGAAATGCTCGCGAATGCCGTACACTTTGGGCATCGAACCGCAAAGTGGAACCCTAAGATGGCTCCCTACCTCTACGAAAAGAGGAATGGGGTGCATATTTTTGATCTGAATAAAACCTACCAAGGTCTGACTTCAGCCATGGAATTCTTGGAAGCCGCCACGGCTCAAGGAAAGACGGTGCTTTTTGTGAGCACAAAACCGCAAGCAACCCGTCTCCTTAAGGAAGAAGCGGAAAAGTGCGGCATGCCTTATGTTATTTCCAAATGGATTCCGGGTTTGCTCACAAATTTCAAAACCATCCGTTCCCGAGTGAAATACCTTTTGGATTTGAAAGCTCAAAAAGAAACGGGCGAATTTGAAAAATACACAAAAAAGGAGGCTTCCGAGCTCAATAAACAGATTGAAAAACTCGAAAAAGCCTTGGGAGGAGTCGCCTCATTGGAACGAGTCCCCGACATCGTTTTCGTCTTGGACTGCGTGCGCGATCGAATTGCCGTTCAAGAAGCCATTAAAGTGAAAACCACCGTGGTGGCCATTGTGGACTCCAACGCCGATCCCGATGGAATCGCGTATGTGATTCCAGCGAACGACGACGCCATCAAATCCATTCAATTCCTTCTTTCAAACCTTTCCATGGCCGTTCAAAACGGCGTGAAAAAGGCGAAGAAATAATTTTAAATTTCAGTTTAACCTTTAAACCACGCAATATGGCAGACTCCATGCAAACCACTGCGCCTACTGTAGCGCCAGCTACAGTTAGTCCAGCTCCAGCTACAGCCCCTACCCCCATCTCGTCCGGACCTGTTGATCCCAATGCAAAATCGATCTTGCTCGTTATAACGTACTTGATCCCAATCGCCTTTATTTACACCATGATGACCAAGGGAGATAAGCCTTTCTTCGTTTGGCATTCCAAAAATGCCGCCGCTTACCTGCTTGTAGCGATCGGCCTCAACATTGTTTTCCAAATCCTTTGGAGCATTATTCCAGGTTTGGCAGGAATTTTATCCATGGTGATGAATTTGGTCTACTTGGTGCTTTTCGTGATGGTGGTTTACTTCGGAATTGTGAAAGGTTCTTGGGAAGGGAAACAAACCCCCATTCCCGTCTTGACGCAAATCGGACAAAAGTTGCCTTTGGAAAAATGGTTCCACAAAGGACCTGCACCTACTGCGCCGACAGGTGCAGTTGCTCCCGTCCAGGCTCCTGACCCCACTCCTACACCCACACCGGAACCCGCAGCCCCCGTTGAACATGTTGAACACGTCGAACCTGTTACACCCACTGCACCGACAGGTGTAGTTGCTCCTGTCCCAACCCCCGCAGCTCCAGCTACTCCGGAGCCCCCCTCAGCACCCCTTAACATTTAATTCTTCCTTAAAAATGCCTGTCTCTCTCGATCAAATCAAAAGTTTACGTGAACGTACCGGAGTTTCCATGACCGCGTGTAAAAACGCACTCGAAGAAGCCGGCGGCGACGAAGAAAAGGCCATTGAAGTTCTCCGAAAAAAAGGTGAAACGAAAGCGGCGGAACGCGCCGATCGGATGACCGCCAACGGAGTGATTGCCATCGTCCAAAAAGACAACAAAGCCGCAATGATCGCTTTGGCGTGCGAAACGGATTTTGTAGCCAAAAATGCGGACTTCATCAAAAAAGCCGAACAGCTTGCTGAGAAGCTGCTCGCGGAAGGAGAAGATGCAGACCTCAGCAAAGAAATTGCCGATCTCAACATTCAATTGGGTGAAAAAATCGCCGTTAAGGATAAAAAAGTGGTCTCCGGTAAAAAACTCGGTAAGTATGTTCACTTGAACAACCGCATTGGCGTTATGATCTCCACTTCCGGCGGTGAAGATGAAATGGTGAAGGATTTGGCCATGCACATTGCCGCTATGAACCCCATGAACATTTCCCCCAACGAAGTGAGCGCCGACCTCATAGCCAAAGAAAAAGAAATTTGGAAAGAACAACTCAAAACCGAAGGCAAGCCCGAACAGATCTGGGAAAAAATCATGGCCGGCAAAGAAAAGAAATTCCGTGAAGAATCCGCCTTGCTCACGCAGGCCTTTGTAAAAGACCCTGAAAAACTCATTCGCGACCTTCTCGGCACCGATACGGTTGAAGGATTCTGGAGGTTCGAGGTATAATCCAGTCCCATGTGGACACCCATTGAGGAAGCCATAACGGAAATTCAAAACGGCAAAATGCTCATTGTCGTGGATGACGAAGATCGTGAAAACGAAGGTGATTTGGTAATGGCGGCCGAAAGCGTCACGAAAGAAGCGGTGAATTTTATGATGAAAGAAGGACGTGGACTCATTTGTACGCCCATCACGGCGAGCATCGCCAAACGTTTGAATCTTTCTCCCATGACGGGAGAAGACGCCGACATGAATCGCTGCAACTTCACCGTTTCCGTGGATTACAAAGCGGGAACCAGCACGGGTATTTCCGCAGGCGATCGTGCGCAAACGGTGCGCGCCTTGGTGGATGAAAACAGCAAACCCGAAGATTTTCTGCGTCCCGGTCACATTTTTCCGGTTCTGGCTCGAAAAGGCGGAGTTCTTGTACGCGCCGGTCACACCGAAGCCACCACCGACCTCGCCCACTTGGCTGGATTCAAAAGTGCCGGTGTGATTTGTGAAATTGCAAAGGACGACGGTGAAATGGCACGAAGAGACGACCTCCAAAAATTTGCGGAAAAACACGGACTTAAAATGATCACCATCAAGGACCTCATTGCCTATCGTCGCCTCAAAGAAAAGTTGGTGCAACGTGCGGTGGAAACCGAACTCGAAACCGAGCATGGAAATTTCACCATTATGATTTATAAAAACGGCGTGGATGATTTGGAACATTTGGCCCTCGTGTACGGCAATGTGGAAGGGAAAGAAAATGTTTTGGTACGCGCTCATTCCGAATGCATGACCGGCGACGTTTTTCACTCCACCCATTGCGACTGCCGCAAACAACTCGATGCCGCTATGAGAATGATCGCCCGTGAAAAAAGCGGTGTGATTTTATACATGCGTCAGGAAGGACGCGGGATCGGTCTGCTCAATAAGTTAAAAGCCTACAAACTTCAAAAAGAAGAAGGCTGCGACACAGTGGAGGCCAATACAAAGTTGGGTTTCAAAGCGGATCTCAGGGAGTATGGAATCGGAGCGCAAATTTTAAAAGATTTGGGGCTCAACACTCTTCGTTTGCTCACCAACAATCCGCAAAAAATCGTGGGACTGGAAGGCCACGGACTCAAAGTGACGGAGCGTGTGGCTTTGGAGTGCGAAACGGGAATCCTTGCCAAACGTTATTTGAAAACGAAAAAAGATAAATTGGGTCACCTCCTCGAACATGTCTAATCCGCAAGCAGACCCGAAGGGTTTGCTAGAGAATAAGGTGGCAATGCCACACCATTCCTGGCACATGCGACGAGCGCTTCGCCTTGCCGAAAAAGCGCGCGGATGGACGCTGCCCAATCCTCTCGTGGGAGCGCTTATTATTAAAGATGAAAGGCGAATTGGCGAAGGTCACCACACCGGTTTTGGGAAACCGCACGCGGAAGTGGAAGCCTTGGCTTCATGCACCGAGTCGCCGGAAGGAGCCACGCTTTATGTGACTTTGGAACCCTGCCCCCATCAAGGAAAAACTCCTCCTTGCACGGACGCCATTTTAAAAAGCGGAATCGCGAAAGTGGTGATCGCCGCACTCGACCCTTCCGAAAAAGCGAACGGAAAAGGCGTGAAGATTTTGAAAGACGCCGGACTCGAAGTGGAAGTGGGACTTTTGAACAAGGAAGCCATGGAACTCAACAAAGAATTTTTCACTTTCCATCAAAAGAAACGTCCCTTCATCACGCTGAAAGCGGCGCTGAGTCTGGACGGGAAAATCAGCATGGATCGCGAAAGTAAAACCTCCCTCACCGGTGACAAAACCCAGATTTTTCTTCATCAACTTCGTCATGAACATCAAGCCATTTTAGTGGGAGCCGGAACGGTGCTCAGCGACAATCCGCATTTGGGAGTGAGGCGAGTGGAAGGCCGCGACCCTCTCCGAATCATTCTGCAAGGCGAGCGTGAATTACCAATGGACGCACACGTTTTTCGAGACTCGAATTTTCTGGTTCTAAAAAATCAAAAAATCGAGAGTCTTCTTAAAAGTTTGTACGAAAAAGAAGTGATTTCCGTTTTGGTGGAGGGTGGGAGTGAAATCTTTACCGCCTTTTTGGAAGCGGACTGCGTGGACGAAATGAAACTTTTCATTGCTCCGATTTTTTTGGGTGAAAGCGCCTTGCCCTTCGCAAATCTCAAAGAACCGCTTCAGCTCAAGAAAACAAAACTTCAAGAAATCGGCCGTGATTTTCTATTGACGGCGCTTGTTGAGCAGTCGGCTGATGCCCATGTAGCTGAGAAAACCGCCGCATCCAAGGACAAAAAGCTGAACAAGCAAGTGGGGATAAGAAAATCGAGAAAGGCCAAACAAAGCGAGTGACATAATGCCCGCCGAAAAAAGAATCGCTGTGGTTTCACCGAAAGGAATAAACGATGAGAATTTGACCTTGCTGAACCGCGCCAGAAAAAGAAGCAACAAAAGCGCCGAAACGGAAGAACTGATCAAATTTGAAAGCGCCAAACCCGGCACCCCAAAAGAGTAAAATTGCGTAAAAAGCAGGCTGAGACCGATATTGATAAAGACGGTGAGAAAAGAAAGCGCCACGGGCGTTTTAGTTTCCGAAAGAGCGTAAAACGCTCGTACCAAAAGCGGAATCAAACTTTGAGGCAGAGCCGCCCACACCAAAATGGAAAAACTGCTCAAGGTGAGAAAGAAGGCGGCGTCATCGAAAGCGCCCCCTTTCAATACAAAAGTGATAACGGGCTCACGGAGGAAATAAAGCCCCACCGTTGCGGGAACCGCCCAAAACAAAATGGTGCCCAAGGAAGAACGAACCGTTTCCACAAACTCTTTTTTATCTTTTGAAAGCGCGCGTTCCGCCAAGGTCGAAAAAACGGCCACCGAAAAAGAAACGGCGACCACGCCGTAAGGAAAACTTTCCAAATTCAAGGCATACATATAAACGGACAAAGCCCCCACCGAAATAAGGGACGCCAAAATCGTATCCACCAAAAGCCCGATTTGAACGGCCGACATTCCAAAAATTCTCGGCAAGGAAAGACGAATAAAATCCTTCATGTCCTTTGTTAATTTTGGAAGGCTGAAACGATAAGTGAACGACGTACGAAGAATGCTCGGGATTTGAACCAGAAAGTGGAGGAAGGCGCCTGCCACTACTGCAAAACCCAAGGCATAAACGCCAAAGCGAGGTCCGAAAAACGCAGCACCCACAATGATGCTCAAGTTATAAACCAAAGGTGCCAAGGCCATCCCCAAAAACTTTTTTTCCGTATTTTCGATTCCTTGAAGCACACTGCTGATTCCCAAAAATAAAGGCGAGAGCAACATGAGCCTGGTGAGGTCAATCGCCACTTCAAGATCTTCCGAACTGAGACCGGGAGCAATCCATGGAACGAAAAAAGGAGCAAAGGCAAAAGCAAGAATGCCCACTCCAAAGAAAAGAATAAAAATTCCATTCAAAATCTGACTCGCGAACAAAGAAGCTTCCTGCTCGCCGCGCGCACGAACTTTTGTGTACAAAGGGATAAAAGCCGTCGAAAGCGCACCCATAATGAGCAAGGTGTAAAGAAGATCCGGAATACGAAAAGCCGCGTAATACGAGTCGAGTCCTATTCCAAAAATTTTAGCGAACAGATAGTCACGGAAAACCCCTAAAAGTCGACTCAGAACGGAAGAAATCGCCAGAATCAAGGCACCAAGCCGGACTTTCGAGGAAATGGAAGAACCACTCATAATTTTATTCTAGCAAAGAAAGCAACTTTTCAGGTTAAGTAATCTTGTTTGTCGGCCAATTTTATGTTATAATTTACAGATGGAACTCTTCAATCGCCTCAATCAAGTTTTGAACCTTTCTCCGAGAGAATGGCCGCGCGTCCTTGTCGCCTTCGGCATGGTTTTTTTGAGTCGAGCCGGCGCTATCATTGGAGGAAGCATTTTGTTGGCTTTATTTTTGACTCACATCGGGATTGAGCTTTTACCTCTGCTTTTTTTGACCAACGCCGTTTTAATGATAATCGGAACGGTCATTTACCGAAACCTCATTCATCGAATTCGCCAAGAGTTACTCATCACGGCAACCGTTCTTTTTGCATCGGCTCTTCTCGTGGCGTCAATCTTGTTTCTCGGAGGAAACACGGTGATTTTTTACAGCCTGTTTTTGTTCGCGGGATCGGTGCTCTTGTCCCAACTGAACATTTTAATTTCCCTCTTTAACGAAGAGCTATTTACTCCTTTGGAAAGCCAAAGAACTTTCCCCGTCATTGAATCTGCCGAAACGCTGGGAGGAATTATGGGGGGTTTACTTCTGACAGTATTTGCAAACAATTTACCCAGTTACAAGTTCATTCTT
>Ga0209541_10009477_pt1 | contig 15781 bp, 12 predicted proteins | sample RifCSPlowO2_01_FD_184027 | JGI IMG/M metagenome (GOLD analysis project Ga0209541, IMG submission 184027) | Groundwater microbial communities from Rifle, Colorado - Rifle CSP2_plank lowO2_0.1 (SPAdes) (version 2) | ecosystem: Environmental > Aquatic > Deep subsurface > Groundwater | place...
AACCCCCACACCGACTGTAACCCCGACTCCAACTGTTACGCCTACACCTACCCCAACAGCCACGCCTACTACAACTCCAACACCTACTCCCACAGTAACTCCCACACCGACCCCAACGCCAACGCCGACACCGACACCAACACCGACGCCGACCCCAAGCCCGGCCATTGGCGACCCAAGTAATCTTTCGGTTACCAAAATCTGCGATTTTGGTACTCTCCGCTTTAGTTTCGCCTGGACGGACAATGCTACCAATGAAACCGACTACTATCTGGATGTCAATGGTGCAGCCTGGACTGGCGACAATGCACCTTCTCCTTGGGGAGTCAAGAGGCTGCCTCCCAAAGCGGGGACTGGGACTGTTACTTTTACCTGGGATAGTAGTAATCCTCTGGATTCAGGTGGTGATACCGACCCTGGACTTGCCGGCTCGCAACTGACTCCGAAAGCAGGCAAGAGTTACTGGTGGCGGGTGATCGCCTATAATTCAGCAACTGGTCTTTACAGCAACCATATGTATGATTGGGACCCCAATCCGGACAGCACGACGCGGCCGGGTGTAAGCTTTAGCAGCAACTGCGGGGCAGCCTCGCCCACACCTACACCGACGCCGACGCCAACTCCTACACCTGCCTCGCCGGGGGTGCCGACTGCTTCTGTTTCGAATGTTCAATGCGAGCAGTTCACCATAAACTGGACAGCGGTTTCCGGGGCGACCAATTATCAGATTGAAACTACCGAAAACAGCGTAGCCTCAACCATTAACGGCGGAACGGGTAATACAACATCTTGGATATATTCTTCGGATTATGCAGATCCAAGCAAATCGTATACGGCAAAAGTTCAAGCCTACGTGGGCGGGGCCTGGGGTGCTTTTGGCAACACTGTTTCTTTTTCGACACCAAGTTGTCCATCGCCTACTCCAACACCTTCGGGAGGGCCTACCCCGACACCACCGCCTTCTGGCGGGACGATTTTCGGTTATAAGTGGAAAGCAGGATCAGGGCCGTTTGGATCTTATGGAAATTCTGAGCCTCCTTATGTTGAAGGTGATTGCGGCAATGCGCCTCAAGTAACGCCTGGATCAACGGTGACGATCCAAAACTCAACAGGCCTCAATGTTTATTCAGATCCGCCAGATACCGGCTGTTATTACAAGAAAAATTTAGCTGCCGGAAATTACACAGTCACAAGCTCCGGGGTTGCCAACATGACGGTCTATGCGACAGTCAGTCTCTGTAGCGTCTGCACGACGACCGGTTATGCCAAAAGCGCGGCAGGTGCGGGGACTTCAGTTAGCGTTCCTGTTGCCAGCAATAACAATCTTGATCCTGGCGGCATAGGGGAGGTTAATGTCTGGTTTTATTACCAAGATGCAGCACCATCGCCGACTCCTACACCAACACCCACACCTACACCAACACCGACACCGACACCGACACCGACACCTACGCCTATACCCGGAGTGCCTAATTTGGTGGTGGATTCGGTAAGCATAACTCCAAGTAAGGCATCTTATACGCCGGGGGAGGCAATAACCATAACCACAAGAATTCGCAATGATTCGGCTACAAATACGCCGGCCGGCGTTGGCATTGTCACGCGTGTTTACACAAGCGGTAAAAGTACTCAGCCGGCCTGCCTTAACGTTGAAGGCAAGGCATTCCCGAAGACTGGGGGCCTGCCTGCGGGCGAGACTGATACATATAACTTTTCAACAACTGCTCCTGCTTCTGCCGGTACTTATTATGCGGGGGCGTATGTGGATTCTAATTGCGGTGTTGTCGAATCTGTTGAAGGAACAGCCGGATTTACTACCGACGGCGATAATTTCCGACTTTCTGCTGAATATAAGGTTGTTGCGCCGCCGCCCCCGCCGCCTATTCCGAATTTGCCCTCGACTCCGCCTTGCGCGGACAATTGGTATTCGGTGACCTTTTCCTGGTCGGCTTCTGCCGGGGCGACCTCTTATCAAATGCGCGCACAGGATGTCGGAAGCGGAGTTCAGAACACACCGCCCGCCACTACTTCTACAACTCAGACCATCTCTAATTGGTTTACGCCGGGGGCCAGCTATGATTGGTGGGTTAAGGCCCAAAATAGCGGGGGTTCAAGCAGTGAAGCCCCAGGCGCTCGCTTCAGCGTGCCGCAGTGTCCGGATCTTGATATGTTTAACATCAACAGCGAACTGCAGTTTTACACCAGCGCGGTACGCACAACAGTCAAAGATCCGTCGACTTACGACCCCGGTGCCACAATTTATGCCAGAGCCAAGGTAACAAATACGGGTGGCAATGCTTCAGCGTTTGATTTGGCCTTTTACCTTGATAAGAGCGGCGACTCCACGCCCGACCCCACTTGTAACGAGGTATCAACTAGCGTTACAAACGAAACTAGCAACACAGTAGCCAGCTTAAATTCCGGGCTAACCTATACGTGGGACTTTAATGTCGCGGTTCCGGCCACTGTCGGCATAAAGACAGCCTATGTTTATGCCGATTACAAGTGTGCTTTGACGTCAGAAACCGACAAGGCTGACAACTTTAGATCAAAAACGTATGCTGTTAGCGTGGATGCCTGGTTCCAGACCGTCGACGGCGATGCCGGCAGTAAAGGCGATATCACACAGAAGTTCGTTCCGGCAACCGAAAAGGTTTCCTCATGGCTTTTGGCGGGCAATGGGGCTTTATTCAACAGCCCAGCCACGTGGCTGCTTAAAAACTACGAAAAGAAACTGCTTTCCGCACCGCCTTATAATTATCTGGCAGAGAGGTTTCTGGCGAAAGCAAAAGCTGCCAATAACATGGGTAATCAATGCAACATTCCTTCTGGAAACCTAGTTGGTTTAAATTATCTTGATGCCATAGGCAATTGTAGCGGGACTGCCAGACTCAATAGTGCCCCAAACGGAGATCCTTCGGTTTTCTTTATAGAGGGCGATTTGAATATCACTGGTGATGTGGTTTTGAAACCTGGAGATAGCACAATATTTATTGTCAGCCGTGATATTCTCGTTGAGAGCAGTGTCAATCGTATCGACGGAATTTATATCGCCGGCCGCACATTTGACGATGTTGGTTCCGGCAGCCCGACGGTGAATGTGACCTTTGAAGTCAATGGCTCGGTACTGGCCGGCAATGTCAGTCTTGACAGAGTGCTAAACGCTGGAAACAGCACTACACCGGCCGAGAAGTTCATTTTCCAACCGAAATACCTGGTGCTTTTGAATAGTTTACTGGGCAGTGCGGCCATTAGCTGGAAGGAAGTAAATCCGTAAGGAGAAAGGTACGAGAAGTACGAGAAGTACGAGAAGTACGAGAAGTACGATTTGAGATTTGAGAATAATGATTTATGATTAAACATATGGCAGAAAATTTAAATCCAAATCAAAATCCGCAACCTGTGCAAAGTAGTGGGCAGAACCCGCCTAGTGTGCCTGCCCCGCACCAAACGGTGTCGGGGCCGGCAAGTCAGAGTGCAAGCCCGCCTGCCGCGAAACCTCCGGAGCCTAATTTAGGCGAAGTTTTTAAGCCCTTCGGCAGTCCTAAAATTATTTTGGCTATTTTGGCGATCGCCTTATTGGCAGCAGCTTTGGGGTATTATTATTTTAGGAGTTTGCGACAACCACCGAAAGGTGAAGAAGCAGCTCCAACCATATCTCTTGCCGCATCACCCATTCCTGGTGCCACCCCGCCCCAGTTGCCTAAAGTTCAGGAGGAGGACAAAAAAGTCACCTTAAGGGAGTTTTTCAAGAAAGCATCGCCTGTAAATTTTAAAGAATTATTTCTGGAGACACTGCCGGCAGCAGCCGCCGAAAGTTATCTTAGATATTCATCTGCGGATTCAGCGGAAGCTAAACAGGGCGCGGCTAGAGGATTCTATATACTGTTGAATAACCCAGCGGCTCCAAACAGTGACCCCCAATTTGTGCCGTTTGTCAAAGACATCCACGCACAGCTGGAAAAAGAAATAGGCAAGCCGTTGTTTTAGGGTCTAGGGTCTAGGGTTTAGGGCCTAGGGTTTAGGGTCTAGGGTCATCTTTTGATATCTTAAGTAGATATTTAGGTTATTAAATCTAATTCTCCCTATTGTCCTTCGACTTCGCTCAGGATAAAATAACCCTCGCCAATAGCGTGAATTTTCAATTTTTAATTTCTAATTTTCAATCAATTTTTAATTATTTAAAATTTAAACATTTAGATTTCATTTAAAATTGCGAAGTTTCCTTGCGGAAATCAAAATTGTAAATTTAAAATTTATCATGCTTAGTTTTCCTTTTTTTTCCTCAAAACGTCTGGCGATTGATCTAGGGACTGCTAACTGTCTGGTTTGGTCCAGCGGTGAAGGTGTGGTTTTGGCCGAACCCAGCGTGGTGGCCATTGATGATGTGACCGGCAAGGTGGTGGCCGTTGGCAGTCAGGCCCATGAAATGCTAGGCAGGACGGGTCTGGGAACGAATTTAATTGCCCAAAAGCCTCTACGGGATGGGGTAGTTGCCGACTATTTGGTCGCAGAAAGCATGCTTAAGTACTTTTTAGACCGGGTTTTGGGCAACTCCAGATTCATTAAGCCGGAAGTAATGATCTGCGTGCCTTCGGGGATTACCCAGGTAGAAAGACGAGCGGTTCTTGAGGCGACTCTTTCTGCCGGCGCCAAAACGGCCTATTTAATCGAGCACACACTGGCTGCGGCAATCGGCGTAAAGCTGCCGCTGGAAGCCGCTGTCGGTTCAATGATTGTGGATATCGGAGCCGGACAGACAGGCGCGGCTGTGATTTCTTTAGGCGGAATTGTTGTCGGGCGAAGCGCCAAAGTAGGCGGCACCAAACTTGACGAAGCCATAGTTAACTATATTCGCCGCAAGCACAATTTGATAATCGGCGAGCGCATGGCCGAAGAGATCAAAGTTAATATCGGCAGTGCCACGGATACCGTAAAAAAAACGCTTGATGTCAAGGGCAGAGATGCCATTTTGGGCATGCCCAAGACAGTAGTTGTTGAATCCGGTGAAATTCGTGAGGCAATTGCACCGGTTCTTGCGGATATAATTGCCTGCATTAAAAGTGTATTGGAGCAAACGCCTCCGGAGCTGGCCAGCGATATTATCGATAGGGGTATTATTATGACTGGCGGAACTTCGCAGCTGCGTAATTTAGATAGATTAGTTAGCAGTAGCTGTGGGGTGAGTGCTTATGTAGCGGAAGATCCGACGCGGGCAATTGTTTACGGAACGGGCATAGCGCTTGAAAACATCGACAAGTGGAAGCAGCTTTTGGCGGTGAGATAGGAGATTGTCCATTTACCATTTTCCATTTGCCACTTTCCATTTACCATTCTCGATTAGTATGGTAAAGTTGGTGCGTGAAGACTACGTCAGAGGAGCTTTACGAGAGGCTTTTAGATTTTGCCAAAAAAAGCCTCGAACTTGTAAAGAAGCTTCCCAAAACAACATATAACATTGAATATGGCTCACAGCTTATTCGTTCTTCCGGATCGCCAGGAGCCAATTATATCGAAGCAGTCGAAGGTTCAAGTCGTAAGGATTTCATTCACCGGCTCAAAATTTGTCGTAAGGAATCCAAAGAATCTATCCACTGGTTAAGATTGATTAAGTATGCGAATGGGCAAATCGTTGGTGTAGCAGAAGAAGCGGACGAGCTTATTCGTGAGGCTGGCGAATTTATAAAAATTTTTACTTCTTCGATTTTAACTTCACAGAAGAACCTAGGGAAATAAATACGCAAATAAATGGCAGATGGAAAATTTTTAAATGGAAAATCCTATGTAATAGGGTATGATGCTTCGAGGGCTTTTGTTGCGGAAGCGACCGGTACGGAGAATTACTCGCTGAATCTTCTTAAAGCTCTTGCGAAGGTAGACCGGAAGAATAGGTACCGGGTGTATGTAAGAGATTTTTCCACTCCGTCATTGCGAGACCACGAAGTGGCGAAGCAATCTAGACAAAAGATTGCCACGCTCCTTTCAGTCGCTCGCAATGACAAGGCTGGGCAGGGTTGGCCTTCTAATTTTGAATTTCGGCCTATTCGGCCACACCGCTTCTGGACACAGCTGGGTCTGGCTTTGGAAACCTGGAAAAATCCAGTTGATCTATTATTCGTACCGGCGCACACACTGCCGATACTTCGCAGGCGAAGTTTCTTAAAGGGTACCACGAGTAGTCAGGGTACCACGGGTATCAAGGGCTTAAAAACTCAAAAAGCTCGTGGTACTCGTGATACTCTTGGAGCCCGTGATACTCGTTACGTTGTGACTATCCACGACTTGGGAGTCGAGTACCTGCCCGGCCATCATCAATTCCCCCAGCGATATTATCTTGATCTTGCTTCAAAATACGCGGCCAGGCATGCCGACGCTTTAATCGCCGTTTCGGCGGCTACACGCGACGATCTTATAAAAAGATATAAGGTTGATGCAAAGAAGGTTTTTGCGGTACATGAGGGGGTCGACGCGGCCTTTTTCAGGCCGAGTTCAAAGTTAAAAGTTAAAAGTGTAAAGTCCAAATACAAAATAAAAGGGGATTATATTTTATTTGTAGGCACGGTTCAGCCGAGGAAAAATTTGCTTATGCTCATTCGAGCATTCGCAAATTTAGTGGGTAGTAGGCAGTTGGTAGTTAGTAGAAGGAATAAGAAAACTACCGACTACAAACTACGTACTACCAACTTAGTCATTGCCGGCAAGCTCGGCTGGGATTATGCTGACATTTTGGCAGCGCCTAAGAAATACGGTATAGAAAAGCAAGTAAAGTTTTTGGGACACGTGGATACCGGCGATTTACCAGCACTTTACTCAGGCGCTAAGGTTTTTGCCTTTCCAAGCCTCTTTGAGGGGTTCGGCCTGCCTATTTTGGAGGCGATTTCCTGCGGATGTCCGGTTATTGCCAGCGATATTGGGCCTCACCGCGAAATTTTTGATAAATTTTCGCGGAATGGCCAATGGCCAATGGCAAATGGCAAATCTCGAGAGAATCTCGAGGCTATCGTTCTTGTAAAACCGAACGACGTTGATAAGTGGGCCAGTGTTTTATATCAATACATATCGCAATATAGAAAAAGCCAAATTAATATATCACAAAAAGGGCAACTTCTGGCTGAATTTTCCTGGGAACAAACCGCAAAAAAGACTTTGCAGGTATTTGAACAGGTCATACGGTAAACCCCGCACCACGCCTTTACAAGCGTGGCTTTCTGCGTTGGTGCGGGGTAAAATTGAATCAATGAGCTTATTTTGCAAAAAAATGAAAAATTTTAGCTTCAAATTGAAGCTAAGGGGCGGTAATTGGCCCTAGGAAGGCAAAAAATGACCCAGCTTGTACAAACAGTCGATGTTTTAGGCGTAAAAGTTGCCGATATTGCGGCAAAAAAAGCGCATGATTTAATTTTAAGGCTGGCGGGTGACAAAAAAGGTGGACACTTTGTTGCCACTGTTAATAGTGAATTTGTTATGCTGGCGCGAAAAAATAAGCGTTTTGCACACATTTTGGCGGATGCAGATCTGGCTTTGGCCGACGGCGCAGGTGTGGTATTTTCGAAGCTAATTTTCGGGGGTAAAGCCCACGAACGCATTGCCGGTGTGGACTTAATAGAAAAATTGTGTGCAAAAAGCACAAAAAAGGTTATTAGGGTGGGCTTTTTGGGCGGTTTTGGTGACATAGCAGAAGGAGTCGCTAAGCGCCAAAAATTGGCAAATCCGAACCTAAAGGTTGTTTTTGCAGGTCCCGGAGATCCGACTATAAGCTATGATTCAAGGCTAAAAAAGCAACTTTTAGCTTCAGGACGCATAGACATACTTTTTGTTGCCTATGGCATGGGTAAGCAGGAATTTTGGATCGAGAGGTTTAAAAACAAGCTTAATGTTGGTGTTTTTATAGGAGTGGGTGGTGCTTTGGATTATTTAGCCGAAGCTAAAATGAGGGCGCCGCGTTTAGTCCAAGGATGGGGACTTGAATGGCTATGGCGGCTTGTGCTGGAACCTTGGAGAATTTGGCGGATGCGGGTTTTGCCCCTTTTTCTGTTTTTGGTTTTAAAGAAAAAATTTCGAAAAATTAGATTTTCCTCTTTTTTTGTGTAAAGCATTTGTGAAAACCACCGAAAATTCAAAAATTATTTTTTTCTGTATTTTTGGCAACCTTATAGCAAAAGCATAAATCTCCATCAAATAAGTAAACTAGATGTTTAAAATATTGCAGGACGGGTAAGTTTAATTTTTGAGAAAAATTGTTACAAATAATAACCCTATATTAGTAAGCAATGGTATTGCCGAACGGACTTACCTAATTGCGAGGCTCAAGCTGTAAATAAATTCTATCAGATCATCAGTAACAAAATTACTCAAATATGACAATTCGGAAATCATCCTTTTTGTTTCTTTGAAACTTATAGTGAATCTAGAAAAATATGATTTCCTCATAGTAGTTTCGATTACTATGATCTTATATTTTTAACTGATTTGAGTTGGAGAAATTGTTATTTTTAGAGCATTGTAATAATAACTCTAAGTCTAAGCTAGCTTCGAAATTATTATAGTTGACTTTCCATTACTTAGGGTAATATCTATTTTCCAGTACCGAAAAATGCACTTATGGACCGTTATGACGCTATTTTATGTAAATTCTTTTTCTATTTGTCATTGCGAGACTCTGTCAGGAGTCGAAGCAATCTCTTTTTAAAGCTAGATTGCGTCGTCGCCCTTCGACACATTCGACAAGCTCAGTGCAAGCAAGCTCAGGGCTTCTCGCAATGACAGTTGGTGCCAGATATTAGCAATTACCCTTACTTATTCAATTTTATTAATTCATGCTAAACTAAAATTATGGCAAAGTTCGTGCCGGATGTTACCACCAACCGCTGGGTGATTATTGCTGAAGGGCGGTCAAAAAGGCCCAAAGAAGCCAAAGCCGCATCAAATGTGAACAAAATTTGTGTTTTCTGCCCGGGTTTTGAAAAAATTCCCGGTACGGAGGTTTACCGTATTCCGCAAGGTGAGCCCTACAGTCCCGGCTGGCAGGTTCGGGTTGTCACCAACAAATATCCGATTACCGACTTTCACGAAGTCATTATTCACTCGCCGGACGATGTGAAGGATTTTGATCGGCTTTCTGTTGAGCAAGTCCACAAGATTCTTACGGCTTTTCGCGACCGCTTCAACTTCCATACCAAAAACGGTTACGTGATGATTTTCAATAACGTCGGCGAAGTTGCCGGAGCTTCCATCAACCATCCGCATTCGCAGCTTGTGGTTGTGCCTAAACAAATCACCTTGGATTCACTGTCTATCGAGCCGGTGGTTAATCCGGTTTTTGAAACAGACCATTTTGTGGTCCACTGTCCGGATTTTAGCCAGTGGCCGTTTGAGGTTTGGCTTTCGCCTAAAAAGAGAGGCGAGTATTTTGGCCAGATTGCGCCGGAGGCTTTAGCCGATTTGGCACAGGTGCTTCCAAACACCCTCAGACGTCTGATAAAGCATCTTTTAGGAGGGGAGCATTTTCATCCGGGCATGCCGATGGTGGCCTTCAAGGATGGGCCGGCCTACAATTTCTATATTTATCACGATAAGGATTGGTATATCAGGATCATTCCGCGTTTGGTTCACCGCGCGGGGTTTGAGCTTGGAACCGGCCTTTCAGTTAATATTGTTGATCCTGCTGACGCAGCGGAGATTTTAAAAGAAGAAACAGAAGGTTAATGCAAAAATCAAAAGTCAAATATCAAAATGACAATGAAAAATTTAAAATTGAGTTTAAGAAGCGACTGTACAATTTTGTGCTTAGATTGATTAAGTTTATCGACAAACTTCCCAAAGATAATGTTTCAAGGATAATTGGAGATCAGCTTTTAAGAAGCGGAACAGGAATACTCGGTACTTACATAGAGGCTTCTGCATCCAGTTCAAGGCGTGATTTTACAAATTATTTCAACCATTCATTGAAGAGTGCTAATGAAAGTAAGCTCTGGCTGGCTTTGCTTCGAGATTCTGCCAGGGTAGTTCAATCAGATGTTGCTTGGTTTTTAGATGAGCTTGATGAGGTTTCACGAGTATTTGCCACTAGTATTCTGACTTTAAAAGGGAGAAAATAATTTTACAATTTGCACTGTGATTTTGATTTTTGATATTTAAATTTTGATTTAAACAGAAAAATCCTCATGACAAAAATCGATATACCCGACCACATTTTCCGCGGCTATGATCTGCGCGGAGTTGCAGGCAAAGATTTCGACGCAGAAAGCTTTGAGGTACTTGGGAAGGCATACGCAACATTTCTTTACCAAAGACGCGTCTGGGAGGTTGTAGTCGGCCGAGATAATCGCTTAACAGGCAAGGAGTACAGCGATGCTTTTATTAAAGGGCTTCTTGAAAGCGGCGTTGATGTTGTTGATATCGGTTTGAGTTTGGCTCAAATCATCTATTTTGCTCAGTATTTTCTGCGACTTAAAGGGGCGGCGATGATTACGGCTTCCCATAATCCGGCTGAGTATAACGGGTTAAAGCTGGCTGTTGGTTTCTCCGACACGATGATCACTTCTGAGATCCAAGAGTATAAAAAAATTGCCCAAAGCGGAAATTTTAAGAAGTTTGACCGAAAAGGTTCAGTTCGAGAACAGGACGTCTTCCCTGATTACAAAGCGGATGTTTTAAGGAGAATGGGCAAGATCAGGCAATTCAAAGTTGTGGTAGATACCATTTACGGCACTGCGGGAATGTTTCTGCCCTCGATTTTAAAAGAAGCCGGATGTGAAGTTGTCGAGCAGCATACAGAACTTGACGGCAGTTTTCCTCTTGGCACTGCCGATCCCACCGATCGTGAAGTCCAAGAAAGGCTTGCTAAAAAAGTTGTTGAAGTAGGTGCGGATATTGGTTTTTCTTACGACACAGACGGCGACAGAATGGGCGTAGTCGATGGCAGGGGAAGGCTAATTTGGAATGACACATTGGTGGCTATTTTTGCCAAAGACGTTCTTGAGTTTATACCCGGCGCCAAAATTGTCTTTAACGTGCTTTGTTCAAAACAAGTCAAGGATGTAATTGAGGCCAAAGGCGGTCAACCAGTGATGTGGGTGACCGGCCATTCATTCATCAAAGCCAAGGTTAGGGAGGAGAGAGCGCCTTTTGGAGGCGAACTTTCCGGCCATATGTTCTTTACCGATAACTTTTACGGACACGACGATGAAGCATATGCGTCTTTAAGACTGTTGGCCTATTTAACTAGAGTTGGCAAGTCGTTTAATGAAGTCGTCGAGGAGCTTCCTAAATATCATTCCAGTCCGGAAATTAAGGTCGGCTGTCCGGATGAGGTTAAATTTGAGCTTGTTTCCCAAAAAATTGCCAAAGATATCAAAGAAGCTTTTCCCAACGCAGAGTTTGTGGAGATTGATGGGATTAGGTTTGATACTGCCGGTGAAATGGGAGTGATTCGGGCTTCGCAAAACGGCCCTTATTTAACAATTAAGTACGAAGCTCGGGATGAAGTGAATTTTGCGAAGCTACGTCAAACTCTTTCGGCAATCTTGCACCAGTACAAGGAAATCGACTTTAAAGATGGTGTCAATACCGACGCTCTCAACTAGCCAATGACTCTTGGAATTCTCACTTATAACATTCAAAGAGGATGTAACACCCAACAGGTTTACAATTTGGACGAAACGATAAAAACAATTAGAGATTCAGGTGCGGATATTGTTGGGCTTAACGAACTGGATAACAAATATCACAAGCGCAGCCGTTTCGACGATGAGCTGGAAATTATTTCAAAGGCTCTTTCGATGAACAAGGTGGCAGGACCTTGTATTATCCCTGACGAAAAAGACGAGAGCATTTGGTACGGTAACGCACTTTTGAGCCGTTTTCCAATGGTAGAAAGTTATGTTCACAGGATGTATGTGGGCGACAATCCAAAGGCCGAATATGACGGGACTCACCTAAGTGAGCCGAGAAGTATCCTTCAGGCAAAAGTGGATTTAGGTAAAACAACATTATGGGTAATATGTACCCATCTTTCTTTTGACTTACACAACGAACGGATGAAGCAGGTAAAGAAGCTTGAAGAAGCAATTCTGGAGCTTGAGGGACCACTGGTTTTAATGGGAGATTTAAACTGCGAGCCCAAAAGCGAGGAACTGGCAGTTTTGCGCAAACTTTTGGATGATCCAAGCTTAGGTAAAGGTTTTGTTACTGACCCGACAATCGGGAAGCAAATTGATTATATTTTGACCCGCGGGGTCAAGGTTGAAAAAATTAAGGTGATTGAATCCGACGCTTCCGACCATTTACCCGTCTTTGCCAGAATTTCTTTTTAAGTCTTCTTCAAATCCCCCAAACCACTTTAGTTATTTAAATAATTAAAGTGAATTAGATGCTATGCTTGCAAGTGAATTTGACCCCGTAATCTGTTAGTGCTATTATGCGCAACTGTTATGTCTGTTGAAATGGATCCAGAAAAATTAAGAAGTGTAGCTTTAGAGCAGTTTAATGAAAGGCAACGAGAACTTTCGGATCTTTTGTCTAACACGGAGTCGGAGTTGATAGGAGATTGTGAGACGCCCAAAGATTCCGATATTGCTGCGAGATTCGACCGAGTGGTTCTTTTGGCACGACAATTAGGAAGTATCGCTATGGGGATTGCTTATATTGACGGTATTATTGATTCAGTTGAAGGGTTTGACCAAAGACAGTTGGCGGATAGAAAAAACTTCGATCGCGCGCAGGAAGAAGAAAGAAAAAAATTTTTAGGGGGGGAAAGCGATGCTATTGTTATAAGGTTTTCAGAGGCGGGGATAGAGTTACCCGGACTTGAAGCGCCGCACCCCGAGCAAGCAGTTGGCAATCAAGAAGAGGAGGCGAGAAAAGCCCGGGAAATTGAAAGAATCAGAAGGAATATGGGGAATTTGGAGGCGTTTAAGACAGGGGACGAGAAAGTTGATAAACGTTTGGATGAACAGTTAGAGAATCTTAGCGGGGCTGGATTGTCGATGAGGGCAGGATTTATGACAAGATTCGATCTCAAGCATCTCCCTACCATCGCTGATTTTCTTTCGCATACTCCAGAAGAAATTTTGCCAGCACGAAATTGGGGGCCAAAACGTATCGACAAGGTTTTAGCGCGGCTTTATGAGAAAGGCATTATGCCGGTTGGAAGAAAGATCGCTTCATCAACCTCTGGTGACAGTTTTCCTGGATAAAGGATCAGGTGACTTAGTTTTGAAAATATTTAACTATTGAGTATTTTAAGTACCTGATTGTGCAAGAAACCGTTGGTGGCGACGCCATTACCTGAGATTAGTGAGAATTTTCCGTCAAAATCTGTAAATTTGCCTCCGGCTTCTTCTACGAGAATACTTGGTGCAGCAATATCATAAATTTGTTCGCTGGCGCTTACATAAATATCCGCTCTCGCGTCTAGTAAGAGATTATAGCCTCCGTCCGTCCAACCTCTGCTGGCTTTGACCGCTTCAGTTAAGTTAATTAAACCTTCAAGTTTCTCTTGCCGTTTAAAACTCTTTATACCTCCATGGACTAGAAAAGCTTCATCGATTTTTTTGATTTTTGAAACCCTGGTTTTTTTGCCATTTAGGTAAGTACCCTTACTCTTCTCGGCGACAAAAAGCTGGCCGGTTGACGGGGAATAGGAGATTCCGATGATCGGCTTGCCGTCTTTTAAAAGTGCCACTAAGGTCATCCACAAACTGATCCCTCTGATGAAAGCCTGCGTCCCGTCGATGGGATCAACGACCCACTTGTAAGGGGCATGGGGTTGTGTTTCGCCTGTTTCTTCCCCGTAAAAACCGTGGTCTGGGAATTTTTTTAGGACAATTTTTCTAGTTAGTTTTTCGGCTTCGATATCGGCACGGGTGACGGGGGAGTTGTCGGCTTTATAGCTAACTTTGGGTTGAGTCTTGAAATAGCGGTAAGCAAGCTGGCCGGCGGCTTTGGCGGCTTCGATGGCAACGTCTAACATTTGAGCAAGTATAAGGTTATGATCGATCGATTTCAATATCTGCACTACGGCAAACTACGGCAAGGATTGCACTACGGCAAACTACGGCAAGGATTCTCCTTGCCGTGTCAGTCAGTCAATCGCGAGTTCTCCAACCATTTCTTTCGGATCTTGAAAATAATCATCCACGAAACTTTGATAGGAAAGCATGTCCTTGAGCGATGTTTTTTTTGCGGTTTTGAAATGAGAAAGAATATCTTTGGTGTATATCCAACTGGTGTTTCTTTTCTGAAGATATTCCGGATAACTTGAATAGGCCATACGGTAAGGAGAATCCTTGCCGGGGTTAAGATGGATATATCTGGAAAGGTGTAGAAGGTAAATGTCATCACTGGCGAGGACTGCCTTGTATGGTCCTTGAAAAAGAGAACCGACCCGATTGTATTTTTTATTAAAATAGACGGAGTATTTGGTAGCAAGGGACCTCATGAACAATTCGATTGACTTCTTGTCCGTTTGTTTTATTAGCAAATGAAAGTGGTTTGGCATTAAGCAATAAGACAGGAGCTTCACTTTGTCGTAGTAGTTTTTTAAGGGTCTTGGCACAGTTTGGAATGTGTTGTTTCCTATGGAGACTTTTCTTATCGGTAATTTACCAGGGGGGTCAAGATAGAGTTTCAGATACTTCAGAAAAACTTTATAATCTTGTTCATCTAAAAATATCTTTCGTTTTTCAACTCCGCGATTATAAATGTGGTAGTAACCTTCCTCGACATATTGTTTCAAAACATTTTTGCCTGGCATGTTGAAAACTTAACACTTGAGGCGTCGTACGTCAAGGAGAGACCTTGCCGTATCTTAATCGATTGTTCCGGTTAGCTCAATGGTTTTGGCTTGGCGATACTGTCCAAAGTTTCTGCGATTTCTAAAAGTTTTGCGGCATTGGCAAGCTGTTCGGCAGGTGGCCGTATGCTGCCTGGGGGTTTTCCTTCTTTTTCAATCACAAAGTTGGCAACTTTCCTTAAGTCCGTGGCTGCTGGTAGGCTATCTCCTTGGCGAAAAATATTGGCCACAGCAAGTAGATCATCTTTAGTATCTGTTGGTAAATTTCGGGTCCGATAGGCAATCTGCTCGAGCCAGAAGGCCACATCTCGGCTATTCAACGTAAGGATTGCTTCCTCGTCAAGATACATCGCTTGGGCTAGGATTTCGGTGGGATCGAGTCTAGCTTTTCTGATTGCTTCTTGTGCCTGCTGGATTCTGGCAAGCTTATGAGGCAGGTAACGTCTTTCGGCAATATTTTGTAAAAACAGGCGCAAATTTCGTACCGGAATATGGGCTAAGCCAGTGGCCATTGTTTCGTCAAATCCGCCTCCGAACTTATCAAAATCTGTTTCCGCTAAGCCTTGTTTTAGGTCTTGTACAAGTTGTTCGGTTGGCGGTTCCATTTTTTCCACATAAGACTCAAGCACCTTTTGAGTTTCGGCGGATGTCGGGTTAAAGACATAAAGGCGGGGTCTGTAGATTGGGCCGCGTTCAACACGACGTTTCTTTTTAAGAAAATCATAGAAATGATTTTGCCATTCTTGCCATGTCCGCACCCTGTGATTATCGCTGGTGACAATGGCGACACTATCGTATCCTTGGGTGTGGGCATACGCTAGAAGTTCTAGTATGTCTGTTCTGGTGGTGACGGTGTTTGATCGCAAGATAATATTTTCTTTCGGGATCCCAAACTTCTCAAGATACTCGGCGACGCGGCAAGACCCCGGCTTTTCAAGAGGAAGGTGTGCGCCGGCAAAACAGGCGATCTTAGGTTTGGGGCGGTCT
>Ga0209541_10009479_pt1 | contig 15779 bp, 24 predicted proteins | sample RifCSPlowO2_01_FD_184027 | JGI IMG/M metagenome (GOLD analysis project Ga0209541, IMG submission 184027) | Groundwater microbial communities from Rifle, Colorado - Rifle CSP2_plank lowO2_0.1 (SPAdes) (version 2) | ecosystem: Environmental > Aquatic > Deep subsurface > Groundwater | place...
AGTCGACCATCACCGGTTTTCCAGAATTTAGTTTTCAAACAACTGGGACATTTTTTCTTTCTGCGTTTCATGCTAAAATCTTAGCATTCGCAGGTTCATTTTTTAGACTTTACCCTAATTACAACGTGGCCACAACCCGACAGACGATGGCGGCGACATCCGATCTCACCGTCGCCAGCGTCAGCGGCAGTCCCTACCGGCCAATCGTGATTCTGTCGCGGAACATTGTTCCCGGCGAACGAATTACCCTTACTCACAAACCCTCTGGTTCCTCGGTCTGCCTCGGTTTCTTGCCCGGGGATGTGAACGGTGACGGGCGATCCAATTCCATTGATGTCGGCGGTCTCCGTTGGTGGATCGGCACGGCGACCGGCTTAGCCAAGCCCTTGTATCAAACCGACATCAATCGCGACGGTGTCTTCAATGCCAGCGATGTGACACGGGCCAGTGAAATACTATCTGATCCGAACGCGATTCGAGAATTGCCGGCGTGTCCAGCGCCGCTTGGCCTCGTGACTAACCAGAGTCAGTTAGCCAATACCCTATCATCTTTGAGCTCGGTGCTTCGGTCTCTTCAGCAATCTCTCGCGCGGTAAATTCATGTCAAGGCAACGCCTTGCCAGTGGCAAGGCGTTGCCTTTTGTGTTAAGATGGAATTGATGAAAAATAAAATGAAAGTAACATCGAAACGCGATCAATACACCGTAGTGTTGGAGAATATCTATTCCCAGAATAAGGTTTTTGGTGAGGGTATGTCTGCGCTTAGAGAACATGTTGATCGGCGGTTTGATAAACTTGATTCAGAATTAGAAATCATGAAAACTGAATTAGCCTTAATTAGGCACAGTTTGATTACTCGCGAGGAGTTTAAATTTTTGGAAACTCGAGTCCATCGCCTAGAGAAAGTAATTAGCCGTCGTTGACACCACAGCGCGTCATCTGCTAGCATTTACTCCTGCATCTTATGACGCGATCGCTCAAAAAAGGTCCTTATCTGGACCAAAAATTGCTGAAAAAAATCAGCGGTAAAAAACCCGCCGCGGCCGGGGTGATTAAGACCTGGGCGCGCCGGAGCCAGATCAGTCCGGAGATGATCGGTTTTACCTTTGGCGTTCACAACGGCCGGGCGCATGTCGAGGTTTTGGTGACGGAAGAAATGGTCGGCCACCGTCTGGGCGAATTTTCACCGACCCGCAAGTTCGTCAGGCACGGCGGCAAGATGCAGAAGGAAGAGGAGCAGAAGCGGAAAGAGGCCGAAATCGCGTCCGCTCAAGCGGCCAAAGAGCGGGCCGCGGCGGAGACCGCTAAATCCGCCGCCGCGAATAAAACCACTCCGTGAGAGCCCAACTTAACAATTATCGCCAATCGCCGCGCAAGGTCCGTTTGGCGGCTGACCTCGTCCGCGGTCAGACCGTGGACGAGGCTCTGCGCCGCCTTAAATTTTTGACCAAACGCACCGCGGCGCCTTTGGCGAAACTCATCCGCTCGGCGGCGGCTAATAATAGGGGCGCGAGCTCGAGCGATTTCGTGGTGAAAAAAATCACTGTGGACGCTGGAATCGTCTTTAAACGTTTCCGTGCTGGCGCGCGCGGCCGGGCCTTTCCGCTCAAAAAACGCACCAGCCGCGTCTCGGTTGTCTTGGAACCTAAAAATGTCTCATAGCGTCCATCCCTATTCGCATCGGCTCGGTTTAATCCGCGATTGGCAGTCGCGCTGGTTTGGCCGCCGCGGCACCTACCGCCAATATCTCGAGAGCGATATTTTAATCCGCGAATTCCTGGAGAAACGGCTTCGGGGTCTCTCGGTTGATAAGGTAGAAATTGAACGCGGCGCAAATTTCTACCGCGTGACGGTTAAGACCGCCCGGCCCGGGCTCGTGATCGGCCGTTCCGGCGAGGGCGCGGTCAAACTTAAGAATGAGATCTTAACGCTCCTCGCGAAGCGCCGGCAGAGCATCCCGAAAGAATTTAAATTGAATATTGAAGAAGTTCGCCAGCCCGAGTCGCATGCCGCGATTGCCGCCCAACTGGTGGTTGAAGGGTTGGAGAAGCGCTTGTCTTTTAAACGAATCCTGAAGCAGACCATTGAAAAGGTGATGGCGAACAAGCAGGTTCAGGGAGTCAAGGTGACCGTCGCCGGCCGTTTGGGCGGAGCGGACATTGCCCGCACCGAATCAATGAAGAAGGGCCGTCTGCCGCTCCAGACCCTTCGGGCCGACATTGATTTTGCCCGGGCGCGCGCTCTTTTGTCTTACGGCGTGATCGGCGTCAAAGTCTGGATTTATCGGGGAGAAATTTTTACTTAAGATGCTCTATCCAAAAAAAGTTAAATTTCGGAAATGGCACACCATGCGCCGCAATCCCAACCGGCCCCGAGTCGAGTCAAGGGGGTTGAATGTTGTTTTCGGCTCGCACGGGCTCAAGGCCACGACGGCCGGACGAGTGCGGTCGGAACAAATTGAGGCCGCTCGCCGCGTCATCAGCCGCGAGACGCAGAAAAGCGGCAAGTTCTGGATTCGAATTTTCCCCGACAAACCGTTTACCGCCAAGCCGGCCGAGGTCGGCATGGGCAAGGGCAAGGGCGATCCGGCCGGCTACGAATTCATCGTCTGGCCCGGCCGGGTGCTGTTTGAGGTTGACGGTCTGACTGCGGAATCAGCCAAGGCCGCGTTGCGTCAGGCGGGGTCGAAATTGCCTTTGAAAACTAAAATTGTCGAACGGCGATGAAAACTAATCCGAAAATTTTGACTGGTATCGTTGTCTCTGACCGGTTGAACAAAACGGTGGTGGTGGAAGTCGAACGGCTGATTAAACATCCGAAGTACGGCAAATATATCCGTCGTTCCAAACGATATTTGGCCCATGATAATGGCAGTCACAAGGTCGGTGATCGGGTTAAGATCGAGGAGACACGGCCCTATTCACTTCACAAACATTTTAAAGTCCAATGATCCAGCCTCGTTCCATTGTTAAGATTGTCGATAATACCGGCGCTAAGATCGGGCGTATTTTTAAAGTGCTCGGCGGCTCGCGCCGCCGTTACGCCCGCATCGGAGATTTGGTCGTGCTTTCGATCCAGGCGGCTGAGCCGAAAAAGGCGGTCAAGAAAAAGGAGGTGGTTCGGGCGGTGGTCGTGCGTCAATGCCAGCCCTGGCGCCGCCGCGACGGATCCTATCTCCGTTTTGATGATAATGCGGTCGTGCTCCTCGATAAAGAAAAACTCGAACCCTTGGGCGGGCGAATCTTCGGTCCGGTCCCGCGCGAGTTGGCCGAGCGGGGTTATACTAAAATTGCTTCAATGGCGTCAGAGATCATTTAATCATGAAGCTAAAAAAGGGCGACAATGTGATTATTCGAGCGGGTAAAGATCGCCGCCGCGAAGGTAAGATCCTGCGCGTTTTTCCTCGAGGAAACAAGGTCGTGGTCGAAGGGATCAATCTGCTCAAACGGCGCATTCGACCCAAGAAGGCTGGCGAGAAGGGGCAGGTGGTGGTCGTGGCTTACCCGCTCGCGGCGGCGAAAGTGATGATTAAATGCGTCCGTTGCGGACGCGGGGTGCGGGTCGGTTACCGGCTGGAAGGATTAAAAAAACTCCGAATTTGCCGTAAATGCGGCTCTAATATATGATCCCGATTAAAGAAAAATACGAGACCGCCTTGCCTCAATTACTGAAAACCTTGGGTTTGAAAAATCGCTTCGCCGCGCCGCGGCTCGTCAAGATAGTGGTGGCTGCCGGGACGGGTAAAAAACGCGACAAAAAACAGATGGAACTCGCCGCCGATCGGCTGGCGAAAATCACCGGCCAGAAACCGGCTTGGCGCGGGGCGAAGCGAGCGATTGCTTCCTTCAAAGTGCGTTTGAACGAGCCGATTGGTTTGCTTGTCACTCTGCGCGGCAAGCGGCTAGAGCGTTTCTTGGATAAATTTTTAAATGTCGCTGTGCCGCGGATGAGGGACTTCCGCGGGTTTGAAGAAGCGATGGTGGACGACACGGGCAATCTCAATATCGGCATTCGCGAGCACACTATTTTTCCGGAAACCGCCGACGAGGACCTGAAAGATGTTTTCGGTTTGGCGGTCACCATTGTGACTACCGCCGGCGACCGCGATCGCGGTCTCGCTCTCTTCCGCGCCCTTGACTTCCCGTTTCGGAAATCTTAATTTTGATTTGACCCTGTTAGAAACTTTGTTTCTAACAGGGGGTTGACAAAAAACTCTAGATGTGCATATAATGTAGGCAGATCTTTAATTAAGTCTGGTACGCCTTACATCCCGTGTGTTACGGAATAAGAGGTCCGCCAGCATTTTAGGAAAGGAGGCACTGCGATGGCAGCGCCAAAGAGTCAGTTGCTCACTGGTTTGGGTAAGCCGTTTGAAGTCTTGCGGTCTCTAGTCAATGCCGTCCTTAATGAGGGCGGTAGCGATGAGGATGTCGAGCGTCTTCTTTCGCCAGATAAAGTATTGGCCAGGGAGGTGGCGCGTGTGATCATGTCGAGGACAGTGGAAAATACTCTTCCCAACCTCACCTTTGCCATTTGGCAGATGGTCTACGAACAGATGGATGGCATTGATGATGTCGCCCGCGGACTATTAGGACTCGACCTGACACCTCGCCCTGGTCTCTGGGTGATCCCGGTCCTCCAGGGCGTGGCGCCGAACAAAGTGGTGGCGGCTCTCCGCCGTCTCAAGGTCAATGTTTGGAGTTACATTGATGACCTTGATGCCTTGGTTAACGAAAACGATCGCGATCCGAAAGATGGTAGTTATGTCATCTATTGCCGCCAGACCATCGAGGCCGATGAGCAGTTCAAGAGTCTTTCGGTGAACGAACTTAAGACACAGGGCATTAAGGGTCTTACCTTGACCGAGCGATTGCTCATCGAACCCGCTTACTTCTTGGCCACAGATGGTCATCTTGATGTCCAGAACCTCACTCTTTGTTCTGGTTCTCGTTGCCCGGATGGTAGCGTGCCGAACGTGTACTGGCACTTGGGCTCTCGCGAGGTGTATGTCCGCGTGTGGGATCCGTCGTACCGGTTCGTCCCCCTGTGTTGTCGTGAGGCAATCTCGTAGTCCTCTTGTACCTTGATCCTCTGTATCCTTGAGCCGTGCAACAGAACTTGCACGGCTCTTTTTTGTCAACGTGGTACAATAATCTTGGGTTAATACAATCGGTCTCACCAACGGCGGGATAGCGGTTTACCCATGATAGTTAACGAGATTGCCTATCTGTTTCTGCGAGCGGTCTGCGATTTTTTGGAGGCTCGAAACTTTGCCCGCGACTGCGGGTCAACACAGGTTGTTTTTACGAAGACGACCGGTGATTTGGAGGGAAGCAGGTAGAAAAAGTGGTTCTCGTAACCCGGATGGTAACGTGCCGAACGTGAACTGGAACTTGGACAATCGCAAGGTGTATGTCAACGTGTGGAATCCGTCGAACCGGAACGTCAACCTGTGTTGTCGTTCAGAAGTCTCGTCAGAACCAAGGAGCCGTTAAGGTTCCTTTTCTGTGACATACTTTTCCCACCCGCTGGCCATTTTTGAAATTTCTTGCAACTGGCGTTGTAAATCAAGATAAATTTTTTCCTCGATAATTTTTAATTCGCACTCGCTCCGAACGAGATGTTTAATAACGGCAATTTTCCGTCGTAGTTCCTGAAGCGGCGTTATTTTTTGTTTTTGTTTCTGTAATGAAGCGTCAATGGTTAAAGCCAACGAGTTTAAAATCAAACTCTCGAGCTGAAAGTGGATTCCAAAACGATCCCGTTTTGCGAGTTTAGTGCCGAGACGATAAATTTCTTGATACAATTGGGTAACATGGTAAACGATTGGCGCCTCAAAATTCGAAGGGGGGGGGGGCTTACTTGGTGACTTTTGCTCATATTATTTCTTTAGAAAATTTGTTGGCGGCGTGGCGTGAATTTCGTCGTGGTAAACGTCACAAACCAGATGTCGCCGATTTTGAATTTAACCTCGAAGATAATCTCTTCTCTCTTCAGGAAGATTTGGCAAGCGAAATTTATAAACTAGGTCAGTATAGCTCATTTTTCATTCGTGATCCAAAGTTGCGTCACATCCATAAAGCAACGGTTCGTGATCGCGTTTTGCATCAAGCGGTTTTTCGCTCACTCTACCCGTCCTTTGAACGTTGCTTCATTTACGATTCCTATTCTTGCCGTTTGCGAAAGGGTACGCATGCCGGCGTGACGCGGCTAGACACTCTTGCCAGAAAATTAAGCCAAAATTACCAGTTGCCAATTTGGGCTTTGAAGTGTGATATCAGAAAATTTTTTGATTCGGTTGAGCACGCTATTTTATTTCGACTACTCGCCAGAACAATTTTTGATGGTCGAATTCTTAAATTGCTAGAAAAGATAATTTTTAGTTTCTCGACCAGTCCGGGAAAGGGATTGCCGCTCGGCAATGTGACTAGCCAATTATTCGCCAATATTTATCTGCATGAACTTGATTGGTTTATGAAACATAAATTGCGTCAAAAATTTTATCTTCGTTATTGCGACGATTTTATTATCCTAAGTCCTAATCGACAAGAGTTGATTAATTTGTTACCACTGCTTAAAGATTTTTTGCGGCAGAAACTTTCTTTAGAACTTCAGTCTAAAAAGATTACTGTTCGTAAATCGCGGCAGGGGATTGATTTTTTAGGATATGTTGTTAGGCCGCATTATTGGGTTTTGAGGACAAAGACCAGAAGGCGATTTTGCCGTCGTCTTCTTTGTGGTATGGTAACCGAAGCTACTCTCCCCTCATACTTGGGTTTGATTAATTATTGTCGGGATTTTAAGTTGAGGCGTCTTTTGTTGACAGCTAGCAAGTTCATTTGCTAGCATAGGGCTCAAGATGGCCAAAAAATCAGTGATCGCGAGGTCTCTCCGGCGGCCCAAGTTTAGCACCCGTCTGGTGCGGCGTTGTTTCCGTTGCGGCCGGAAACGAGGCTTTATGCGCGATTTTGGCCTGTGTCGAATCTGTTTTCGCGAGTACGCCAACGAGGGAATGATTCCCGGGGTCAAAAAATCTTCATGGTAACTGATCCGATCGCCGATTTTATTACCCGTTTGCGTAATGCCTCGGCCGTCGGCCGGCCGACGGTGACCGTTAATTTTTCCAATTTAATCATGGCGATCGCGGAGAAGTTAACCGCCGCTGGTTTATTGAAAGCCGTCGTTAAGAAGGGCAAGAAGACGAGAAAATTTATTGAAGTCGAATTGGTGTATAAAGACAACCGGCCACGAATCACCGGCGTGAGACGGCTCTCCAAAACATCGCGCCGCGTCTACCTCGGGATTCGGGCAATCCGACCGTTCCGGCAGGGCTACGGCCAGCTGATACTTTCCACGCCGCGCGGGATCCTGACGGGCGATGAGGCGCGACGTCTCAAGGTCGGCGGCGAACCGCTTTTCACCATCTATTAACATGTCGCGCATCGGCCGGCAAACAATTATCATTCCGCCCGTCGTCACGGTGACCCATGAGGCCGGCCGGGTTTTGGTCAAGGGACCCAAGGGCAGTCTGGAACGGCAGTTTCCGCCGGCGCTCGCTCTCGCTATCACCTCGAGCGAAGTTAAAGTGAGTCTGCGGGATGCCGGCCGGAGATCAGAACAGAACGCGATTTGGGGCACTTACGCCGCGCATTTGAAAAATATGATCCGCGGCGTGACCGACGGATTTGAAAAACGTTTGCTCGTCGAAGGCATTGGCTACAAGGCGGCCGTCGGTGGTGAGACCATAACTCTTAATGCCGGTTTTTCGCATCCGGTCGTCCGGACTATTCCCAAAGGACTTAAGGTGGCGGTGGAGAAAAATATGATTAACATCAGCGGGTTTGACCGGGAGCTCGTCGGCCAATTTGCCGCTTCCATTCGAGCCGTCCGGCCGCCGGACCCGTACAAGGAGAAGGGAATCCGTTATGTCGATGAGGTGGTGGTCAGAAAACAAGGCAAGAAGGCGGTTACCACCTAAATTATTTTATGACCAGTTTCAAATCCCACACTGGATTAGATCGGTTTCGATTTCGGCGCCGCCGGGTGCGCGGAAAAATTTCCGGCACTTCGGCCCGTCCACGGCTTTCGGTTTTCCGTTCCCATCAGCAGATCTATGCTCAATTAATTGATGATGTCGTCGGTCTGACGCTCCTGGGCTTGAGTGATAAAAATATTAAAATCAGACCCAAGGTCAGGCGCGCCAAGCAGTTGGGGCTTGAGTTGGCCAAACAGGCCGCGGCCAAAAAGATTGAGCAGGTCGTATTTGACCGGGGCGGCTACCGTTACGCCGGCCGCGTCCGGGCTCTGGCCGAGGGGGCGCGCGCCGGCGGATTAATTTTTTGACTATGGCTGAAGTCGTTGAAAGACTAAAAGCGGATCAGGCGACCCAGTCGGAGTTAGATCATAAGATGATCAGCATTCGTCGGGTGACGCGGGTGGTCAAGGGCGGCCGGCGTTTCAGTTTCTCGGCTTTGGTCGCGGCCGGCGACAAACGCGGCCGGCTTGGCTTAGGGTTGGGCAAGGCCGGCGACATTTCCGAAGCGATTGAGAAAGGTTTTCGTCAAGCCAAGAGGCGGATGCTCACTTTGCCCTTAACTCACGATCACTCTATTCTCCACGAGGTCAGGGCTAAATTCGGGAGTTCGCGAGTCGTGATCCGCCCGGCGCCCAGGCGCGGTATTGTCGCTGGTTCGGCCGTGCGCGTGCTCCTCACTCTCGCCGGGGTCCGCGACGTCAGTGCCAAGATCATCTCACCGAGTAAAAATAAAATTAATATCGCCCGCGCCGCCATGACCGCCTTGAGCTCTTTGAGACCTTAACATGCAATTGCATCAACTCAAAAGACAGCATCCCCGTCAGCGTAAGAAAATCGTCGGCCGCGGCGGCAAACGCGGCACGACCGCCGGCCGCGGCACTAAAGGGCAGAAGGCGCGGGCGGGTCATCGGATTCGACCGGCGATCCGCGATGTGATTAGAAAGTTGCCGAAAAAACGCGGCGTCAGTATCCACGGCGTTTTCCGTTCTCAATCCGCGGCGGCCAGAATTGTTTCTCTTTTGACCTTGGGTAAACATTTCACTGACGGCAAGATTGTGTCGCCAAAAACTTTGCTGGCCAAAGGACTCATTCGCCGTCTTCGAACACCAGTGAAAATCCTCGGCGCCGGCCGGCTCGCGATTAAGCTGACGGTCGAGCATTGCAAACTTTCCGAGTCGGCTCGCGCGGCCGTCATCGCCGCTGGCGGTCTGGTAAAATAAATTTATGCTCGCCGCCTTCTGGACTAAATTAAAACTGGCCTTGTCGGACGCGCCACTCCGCCGCCGACTTATTTTCGTCGGTGCGGCGCTCTTTCTCTTTCGGCTCGGCGCTAGCATCCCGATTCCCGGGGTCAACGTCGCGGCCCTGGAACGATTTTTCGCCGACAATCAATTTTTCAATCTGCTCAATCTATTTTCCGGCGGCGGTTTGTCCAATCTATCGATCGTGATGCTCGGCGTTGGCCCGTATATTACCGCCACGATCATTATGCAGCTTCTGACCATCATGTTTCCCTCACTGAAAGAGCTCTATCATGAGTCCGGCGGCGAGGGCCGGCGGCAATTTGCCCAGTACGCGCGGTTTCTGACCGTGCCCTTGGCGCTCCTGCAGGGTTTCGGACTCTTGGCTCTGCTCGGCCGGCAGGGCATTTTAGGTGAGCTGACTTTTTTCGATAAACTAGTCAGTGTGATTGTGGTGACCGCCGGGTCCATCCTCCTGATGTGGCTCGGCGAACTGATTAATGAATACGGTATCGGCAACGGTACCTCGCTCATTATTTTCGCCGGTATCGTGGCCGGCATCCCGTCGGCGGTGAGTCAAGTGATCGTTAACTTTGAACTCGCTTCCGTGCCGTTTTATCTTGGGTATCTGGTCGCCGCCGCGGTGATCGTGGCCGGCGTGGTGGTGATGACCGAGGCCGAGCGGCCGGTCCCGATCACTTATGCCAAGCAGGTACGGGGCATGCGCGTCTACGGCGGCGTCTCCACCTATCTGCCGATCCGTTTGAATCAGGCCGGCGTGATGCCGATCATTTTTGCCCTCTCCCTTCTTCTTTTTCCGCAGATGATCGTCAATTTTTTCGCTAACGCGGGAAATGCCACGGTGCGGGCGGTGGCTGATGTCCTGTTGTCGTTGCTTAACAACTCTTGGTTTTACGCTATCATTTATTTCGTTTTGGTCTTTCTCTTCACTTATTTTTATTCGGCCATCACCTTTGATCCGACCGCTATCTCTGAAAATCTGCAGAAAAGCGGCGCCTTTATCCCCGGCATTCGGCCCGGCCGGCCCACAGCCGAGCATCTGGCGAAGACCGTCACTCGTCTGACGTTCGTCGGCGCGTTGTTTCTCGGCGCGGTGGCGATGTTGCCGCTCTTGATGCAGGCGATTACCGGACTGACGGCGCTCGCCATCGGCGGCACGGCGCTCCTCATTGTCGTGTCCGTGGCGCTGGAGTTTACCAAGCAAGTGGATAGTCAGATCAGCATGCGGGAGTACTAAAAAAGGATTGGTCGTGCTAACATGAAAGTCATGAAGAAAAAAATATCATCTGTCCGCGACCAATATACCGTAGTACTGGAGAGTTTACGCTCCGATTTCAAGGTTTTTGGCGAGTCGTTGGGAGCAGTGCGTGATGGTTTGGGGGGATTCAAAGAGGATGTAAAAAAAGAATTTGCCGGGGTTCGCGGTAATTTTGAGACTGTTTTTGACTACCTGTCTCGGATTGACGATGAACTGAAAGATATCAAGAACGAGATGAAAAAACTCAAGGAAGAATTAAAGAGCAAGGCCGACCTCGTTCGCTTTGAAGCGCTAGAATCGAGGGTGCTGAAGATTGAGACAGAGTTAGCGCATCGGCGGTAACTGGGGATAAGTTGCTCGTTTTTTTGTTCTGTGCTAGAATGTATTAAATCGGGTCAAAACCCATTATTATCAGCTTAATTTAAGTTATTAATCAATATGTTCAAACGAATTTTAGTTGTTTTGCTGGTTATCGGCGCGCTCCTGCCGTTTTCGTCCTCGGCCCAGACCGCGGATGAAATCGCCAAGATAATTGCCGACCTCTCGCGCCAGATTGCCGAGTTGAAAGTGAAATTGGCGCAGTTGCAGGGTCAATCATCAGGCGCTTGGTGCCACACTTTTAATTCTAATTTAGGTGTGGGTCTTGGCGGGCAAGATAAAGGTACAAAAGCAAGAAATAATATAGATGACGATGTTGCCGCCCTGATTCAAGTTCTATCGAAAGAAGGCCTCTTGAATTATGATCAAGTGGTTCAACCGGGAACAGCTGGTTCTTCCCTCAGAGCTAGTTACTATGGTGAGACTGTGGCTGGCGCGGTCTCGGCTTTCCAGTTGAAATACAAAGATGAGATTCTCGCGCCGCTCGGCCTCTCTAACCCGACCGGCTATGTTGGCCCGTCCACGCGCAAGGCGCTGAACCGTTTGTACGGGTGCAAAAGAGTAATTCCGCCAATCTCCGGTAATCTTCCGCCTACAATCTCTGGTGTTTCGGGTCCAACGATACGCAATATCGGCGAGACCGGCACTTGGACTGTGAACGCGAGTGATCCGGAGAATGGACCACTCGAATACTCAGTTGTTTGGGGAGACGAAGAAGCTTATGCAAATGTTTTTGGCGGCGTTCCTTTATCAAGTTTAGTTTATAGTCAAACTGCAACATTTACTCATGTATACACCCGTATCGCGAATCCTAGTGGAACGACATACACTCCCGCTTTTCTCGTTAAAGACAATACCGGGCAGTTGGCAAGAGTCGGTATCAGCGTGAATGTGGGGCAAATCACTTCTCCCATCACCGTACTCACTCCCAACGGCGGGGAGGTGTGGCTGGCGAATTCGGTTCAGCCAATCACTTGGCGCTATGCCGGGGCGACGAGTGCGACGAAGGTTGATTTATACCTCAATGTATATCGTTCTTGTCCTCCTCCATCCTATTGTACACAACAGTTTATCGCTCCGATTGTGTTGGATAAAAACATCCCTTCGCAATCTGACTATAACTGGATCGTCGCGACTGATATGGTGAACAATCCAATATCACCGGGCAATTACACAATTCAAGTCTGCAAAGCTGGCTCTGTAAATCCGGGGTCTTTTGTGCCGAATAATAACCCTGATCCTGCCGATTGCGACTCGAGCGATAATTATTTCACGATCTCAAATGTAACTGTAATTAGTCCAAATGGTGGAGAAATTATTAAAATGGGTTCTACTCAAAAAATAAAATGGAGTTCAGCTAGTCCATTTGACTATGTTGATATCAGACTTTTTTCTACTAAAGAGATTGATCGAGGAGGTGATTCTGGGGTTTCTTCAGAAACTGCTTTAGTAATCAATAATAATTTTCCAGATATAGGGTCATATGATTGGCTAGTGCCACAGACATTACCTGTAGGAACATATCGGCTCTGGATAGGAGGAGGTTACGTAGATAGTAGATATAAAAAGGAATCAGTCGATTATAGTGATACGCCTTTTACTATTACCAACTAAACCAATCATTCATTATTGCCACTGTCAAATCTTCGCCTCGACCTGCCAATGGCAAGGACTCATCTTTTCATTGGTAATCTTCCGCCGCTATGCTATATTAAAAGTATGGATGAACAACCAGTTCATTTTAATCCAGACGACCGTGATTATCTGCGGCCGGGCGATCGGCAGCGAGGTCTCGTCGGGCTGGTGATGCGGCTCGCCGGCGGCCGGATCAAGAATGAACACAGCGCCAATATTGTCCTGTTTGTTTTCGCCCTCGCCGTTTTTTTCCTCTCGGTGGTTATTTTCTTCGTCTGGCGATGACCTTTATTTTCATCGGCCGTTCCGGCTCGGGCAAAGGCACGCAGGCCGAGTTGCTGATTAAATATTTGAAACAGACGAGCCAAGCGTCTGTGTTCTATCTGGAAACCGGTCGTTATGTCCGTGAATTGATCAGCCAGCCGACTTACTCTAGTCGTTTGGCCAAGGCGGTGTCTGAAATAGGTGAGCGTCAGCCCGATTTCGTAGCCATCTACCTTTGGGCTAATTTTTTAATCGACAATTTAGTCGGCGGCGAGCACTTGGTGTTTGACGGTACGCCGCGATCGCTGGTGGAAGCGCAGGCTCTCGACACGGCAGTCGCTTTTTATAAATTAGCCAAACCGCGGGTTATCTTTCTGGATGTTTCCGCCGCTCGCGCGCGGGCCCGGCTGGCGAATCGCGGCCGCGAGGACGACGACAAAGACGGCATTGAGAAGCGGCTAGGTTGGTACGAGCGCGATGTGGAGCCGGTGATTGATTATTATCGCCGACATTCCGGCTATCAGTTTGTGAGAATTGACGGCGACCAGGAGGTGGAAATGATTCATGGGGAAATTAAAAAACTCTGTTTTGAGATTGAAAACGCCGGCGGAAATTGAAGTCTTGCGAGCTGGCGGCCGCCGGCTGGCGCGAATCATCGCTAAACTGGTGCGGGCCGTGCGGTCGGGCATCACTACCGTTGAATTGGATAAGCTGGCGCGCGAGGAAATCAAGCAGGCCGGCGGCCAACCATCCTTCCTTAATTATCAGCCGGTCGGGGCTAAACGCCCGTTTCCGGCCGCGCTCTGCGTGTCTGTAAACGACGAGGTGGTGCATGGAATTCCGGGTGAACGGGGACTTCTCGCCGGCGACATCGTCAGTCTCGATCTCGGGCTTGAGTATGAGGGTCTATTTACCGATATGGCCGTGACGGTGCCGGTCGGTCGAGTGAGCGCGCTGGCGGCTAATCTTATCCGAGTTACGGCCCGGGCTCTCAAATTGGGGATAGCCGCGGCCAGGCCCGGCGCGCGGCTTGGCGACATCGGCGCGGCGATTGAACAATTCGTCACCGCCCGTGGTTTCGGCTTAGTTCGTGAGTTTGGCGGGCACGGGGTCGGTTTCCGGGTCCATGAAGAGCCGGAAGTGCCCAATTACGGCCGCGCCGGTCAAGGCCTCGAGCTTCAACCGGGCTTGGTGATTGCCATTGAACCGATGGTGACCGTCGGTGACGGAGCGGTGAACATAGCGGCTGGCGGTTTTACCGTTCGGGCGGAGGATAACAGCTTAGCCGCTCACTTTGAGCACACGATTGTCGTCACCGAACAAGGGCCGGAAATACTGACTCGGATATGATAAGATAAAACCTTATGCCCCAAAGCCGAGAAGAACAAAGTCTGATCATTATTAAACCCGATGCGCTCCAGCGGGGACTGGTGGGCGAGATTTTCCATCGCTTTGAACGCAAGGGACTCAAGATTATCGGCCTCAAAATGATTGAGCTGGAAGATATCATGCTGGAGGATCATTATGCGCACCACAGAGACAAACCGTTTTTCGATTCTTTAAAAAAGTTTATGAAATCGGCGCCGGTGATTCTCGTAGTTATTTCCGGCATCAACGCGATTGGCGCGATTAGATTGATCGTCGGGCCGACTAAAGGGTATGAAGCTGATGCCGGAAGCGTCCGCGGCGATTTTTCCATGAGCGGGCAGGCGAATATTGTTCACGCTTCGGATTCAACGACGACGGCCGAGCGCGAAATTACGCTCTTTTTTAAACCCGGTGAGCTTTTTGACTACCAAAAACCAGAATTCCCCTGGGTTTATTCCAATGTGGATGAATAGTGGATAATTTATGTTGCCTTGCGCTCGACTCCGGAGTTATAATCAGAGTAAGGTTATTTGGGGTATTATCTAGATCAAATAATATATTTTTTGGGATCCTCAAAAACTGCGGCGCCGTGGCGTCGGGTTGCGGGAACCCACCTGGAGTTTCTCTAGGTTAAACGCCCAAGTAACCTTATCCAAGAACCCGCCCTGCCGGCGGATTTTTGTTTCTTTCTTTGATTTGGCCGTGTTATACTGCAGATGGAAATAGTCATTGTTTTACTAGAAGGAGACAGAGTGTGGCTAGTAAAGACCCGGAAGTTAACCGTTTGATCACTCAAGCGATCAACGAGGTGCCGCTGAAAGTTTTATCACCGGATGAGGAATTGGATCGCGAAATAGCGACGAGGGAATATCTCACCAAATTACACAAAGGCCAAGTACAAACCCGTGGTGAGATTTTTTGGGCAACGCTACAAAGGATAGTAGGAAATTATGGGAGATGGCTATGCCGACAAGATGGCGAAGGTGGCAAGGATGATTAGACAAGCGTGCTGTGTGGAAATCAGATATCCACAGAAGTGCTTTACGGATATCTGATTTCCACGGTTGGGGTTAACGTTACAAAGGATTAGGAGAAAAATGAAAACATTGTAAGAATTAAATGAGGCGGTTCTCCGAGCGGCTGAAATTGCCAGGAACAAACCACCAGAGCAGGTAAGGCGAGAGAAAGCGGAACGAGATCAAATCCCCGCCTTCGGGTTCTTAAGAATATCACTGAAGGAGAACGGGCCGCTCAAATCGCTCTTGAGCATGAGCGTTACCGGGGTTAAAAGTTTGCACCACTCATGACCGCCATTACGGCGGTCTTTTTTCTGCTATAATAACAGTCACTAATGTCTATCTTAGGCCAAACTTCGATCACTTTTCACGGTGGAGCCGGGACCGTGACCGGCGCTAATTTTTTGTTTGAGACCTCGGGTGGTCAATTTTTAATTGACTGCGGGTTGTTTCAGGGCGGGAAAATCGTTGAGGATAAGAATCGTGAACCGTTTCCTTATGATCCGGCCAGCATTGACGCCTTGTTCGTGACCCACGCTCATCTTGACCATATCGGCCGGATT
>Ga0209541_10009480_pt1 | contig 15777 bp, 17 predicted proteins | sample RifCSPlowO2_01_FD_184027 | JGI IMG/M metagenome (GOLD analysis project Ga0209541, IMG submission 184027) | Groundwater microbial communities from Rifle, Colorado - Rifle CSP2_plank lowO2_0.1 (SPAdes) (version 2) | ecosystem: Environmental > Aquatic > Deep subsurface > Groundwater | place...
GGAAATAATCCCGACCCTTGCAAAGTTCCTATAATTAACCTGAAAACGAGAGAGGTAAAAATAATGAGATTTGATAAATTAGATTAAAATGGATAATCTTGAAAAATATTTTTTAGATTTAAAGGAAAGAACATTAAGCATTTATAAAATTGCAAGAGAGGCCCGATATAAAGGACTTGATCCTGTTAAAGATGTTGAGATTCCTATTGCAGAAAATATGGCACAAAGAGTAGAAGGTTTAATTAGTGCTATTGCCCCTCAGATAAAGGGAAGTGGTGTGGCTCAGCGTATACAAGAATTAGAAGAAAAATATAATAAATTAGATTGGCGTGTGGCATTAGAAATAGCTTTAGAGGTTGCACATCAAAAATTCTGCGCTTTTAAAGATCAGAAAGAGGCCATGGAGGTTGGAATTAAAACTGGTTTTGCTTATGCGACAAGTGGTGTGGTATCAAGTCCTCTGGAAGGTTTTGTAGAATTAAAATTTAACAAGAGAAAAGATGATGGTAAGGAATATTTTTGTTTATACTATTCGGGTCCAGTGAGGAGTGCTGGTGGAACTGGAGCAAGTATTTCTGTTTTAATTGCGGATTATATAAGAAAAAATTTTGGATATGCCAAATATGATGCAACACCTGATGAAATTAAAAGAGGAGTTATTGAATGTTTAGATTATCATGAAAAAGTAACTAATTTACAATATTTTCCCAGTGAGGATGAACTTATATATATGATAAAAAATTTACCTGTACAAATATCTGGTGATCCGAGTGAAAAGTTTGAGGTAAGTAATTATAAGGATTTAGAAAGGGTTGGTACTAATAGAATTAGAAATGGATTTTGTTTAGTTATAGCAGAGTGTCTGTGCCAAAAATCACCTAAATTGCAAAAGCAACTTTCCAAATGGGGTAAGGATTTTGGAATGGATGATTGGGTTTTTATTAATGAATTTGTTGAATTACAGAAAAGGATTAAAGCCAAATCCAAAAAAGTGATTGATGACACAGTTAAAATAAGGAAGGACTACACCTTTATTAAAGATATTGTCGCAGGTAGACCTGTTATAAGTCAACCTTCAGCTAGTGGTGGATTTAGAGTCAGATATGGGAGAAGCAGATTCTCAGGATTTGCAGCATTGAGTATAAATCCTAACACAATGTTTTTGTTAAATAATTATGTTGCTGTGGGAACTCAGTTGAAATATGAAAGGCCTGGTAAGAGTACTGTAGTATCACCTTGTGATAGTATTAATGGACCCATTGTTAAATTGTATAATGGGGATGTATTATACATAGAAAATACTGACCAGGCAAAGGAATTAAGGGATAAATGTCAGGAAATATTATACCTTGGTGATATTTTAATAAATCATGGTGAATTCCTCAATAGAGCACATATATTAGTGCCTGTTGGTTATTGTGAAGAATGGTGGGTCCAAGAATTATTTAAATATGGAAAAGATATTGATAATATATCATTAATTAGTGGAGTACGCAAAGATGTATTAAAAAAATTAATGTTGGATCCAATAAAATTTAAAATTGAGATATTAGATGCCTTTAAACTATCAAAATCATTCAATATTCCTTTTCATCCAAGATATATTTTCTATTGGAGTGAAGTATCTCCAGAAGAGATAATAAAATTATTACTGTGGTTATCTAAATCTACAGTAAAGAGAGAAGATAGCAGAATTATCCTAACTTTAAATTCAGATGTGGAATTAAAATATAAAAAAATATTGGAAGTGCTTGGAATTCCCCATAAATGTGTGAATGAATATATTGTAATTGAGGGTGATAATGCAGACGCACTTATGATAAATCTGGGATTTTTTAGTAAGGAATTAGAATATGATGAACAATCTATTGTTGATTTAAATCAAACAAGTTTATCTTTAGTTAATAAGATGAGTGAAGTTATAATTAGAGATAAATCAGGAACCTTTGTTGGAGCTAGAATGGGTAGACCAGAAAAAGCAAAACTTAGGAAGTTGACTGGAAGTCCACATATGCTTTTTCCTGTTGGAACTGAAGGAGATAGGTTGAGAAGCCTTCAGGAAACTTTAAACAAGAATAGAATTACTGCTGACTTTTCTATATACTTTTGTGGTAATTGTAATAAGGAAACTATATACCCTTCATGCGAGCTCTGTTTGAAAACTACACAAAAAAGATTTTTTTGCAAGAAATGTAATCTAATTTTGGAAGATAACAAATGTAGACAACATGGAGCTATTAATCCATATAAATTGATGAAAATAGAAATAAATCATTATTTTAAAAGCGCCCTTCAGACACTGAAAATATCTCAAACACCTGCCTTAATTAAAGGTGTAAGAGGGACTTCTAATAAAGATCATATCCCAGAAAATCTGGTAAAGGGAATTCTAAGGGCTATTCATGAAGTTTATGTTAATAAAGATGGAACTATTAGATATGATATGACTGAGATGCCAATGACCCACTTTAAACCTAAGGAAATTGGCACTCCTATTAATAAATTAAAAGAGCTTGGATACACTGAAGATATTTATGGCAATAAGTTAATACATGATGATCAGTTATTGGAGATTAAGCCACAAGATATTCTATTACCTACATGCCCAGAATCCGGAGATGAAGGAGCAGATTCTGTTTTTTTTAGAGTTGGAAATTTTGTAGATGACTTACTTGAATATTTTTATGGGCTTCCAAGATTTTATAATTTTAAGAAAAAAGAGGATTTAATAGGGCACTTAGTAATAGGGTTGGCACCACATACTAGCGCGGGAATATTAGCGAGAGTTATTGGTTTTATTAAAACACAAGGTGTTTATGCACATTTTATGTGGCATGCTGCACAAAGAAGAGACTGTGATGGTGATGAAACATGTTGTATGTTGTTGTTAGAAGCTCTCTTAAATTTCTCAAGAGAATATTTGCCTGCCCATAGAGGGAGTACTCAAGATGCACCTCTGGTTTTATCTACAAAATTAATTCCAAGTGAGGTTGATGAGCAAATTTTAGATGTAGACTTAGCTTGGAGTTATCCATTAGAGCTATATGAATCCGCTTTGCAATATAAACAACCATGGGAAGTTAAAATTGAAAGGGTTGCAGACAGGTTAAATACTAATAGAACATATAGTGGTTTTGGTTTTACACATTCTACTGAAGATATTAATAATAGTGTAAGGGTAAGTGCATATAAATACTTAGAAACCATGATGGATAAAGTTAGGGGACAAATGGACTTAGCTGAAAGGATTAGAGCAGTGAATGAGCATGACGTTGCAAGATTATTAATTGAAAGACATTTTATTAGAGATATAAAAGGAAACCTGCGACAATTTTCTACTCAACAATTTAGGTGTGTTAAATGCAATGAGAAATATAGGAGGCCCCCATTAATTGGTATTTGTACAAAATGTGGAAATAGGCTATTATTTACCGTAACTGAAGGGAGTATTGTAAAATATTTGGAACCTAGTATGGAATTGGCTACAAAATATAATATACCCACTTACCTAAAACAAAGTTTGGAATTAACTAAGATGAGAATTGAAAGTACTTTTGGAAAAGATAAAGAAAAGCAAGAGGGTTTAGTTAAATGGTTTGGAAATGCTTAAAGAAGATATATTATTACTGGAATAATTAAACAACCCATTAATTGGCTTCTACTTACACCCAGAAAAATTGGTAGTGTACCTATTATTGTTGAAATTAAAAGTATAAATAATCCTAATGGGCCTGAAACAATTGCAACTAATAAAATAATAAATATTGAAACTATAATTCCAATTTTCCTATAATTTAATTTATATATCTTATTAGCAATAAATCTAGTTAAGTACAATGTTATAATTGCAGAAACTCCTGCACCAATTAAAGTTACTCCCATAAATAGAATTATTGTGTTTAAATCAAATTGTGGAATAAATCTTGTTATTGCAACTATTGCTCCACTCCTCGCACGTTCTATAGAATAGAAAGCAATAATACTCATAACCATAATAATTGTATCAATTGAACCGAGAATAACTAGTAGAGTTTTATTTGAATTTTTTTTGGATACTGACGTTGCAATTGCTGCGCCTTGGGCCGATCCAAGCCCTGGTAAAAAACCTACAAGTAAGGATGCTATTAAACCTATACTTATTGATTTGTGTAAGTTTAGATCTTTTATTTTGTCTTTGTTAATATTTTGTTTTGGAACTTTAACTTTATCTTTTAAGCTTAAAAGAATTGTGCTTAATCCGAATAACCCACTTAGCATTGGCAGTAAAACTTCCTTAATATTAGGCACATTAAATGTTAGTATCCCAAAAATTCCACTTAAAATAAATATAACTAAAGCCCACATTTTATTTTTTTCTTTGTAAATCAAGAATAAACTAGATAATATTAATAAGTAGGGGATATAGTTTTTTACATAACTATAAATGTTATCTATTGATATTAATAGTAATGGGGAAACTAATATTATTGCGAAGGCACCTAGTAAAGAGCCAATTATTGTAAGTTTGACAGCTTCATAACCCTGTCCTTCTATTAACATTTTTTGACTTGGAAGAAGATTGAATATAGTGTTTTCCTCTGCTACACCTAAGAATGTTGCAGGAATCGCCTTGCAAAAGGTATGTGATATTGCAATGGATAAAATAAAAATAGAAATTGTGAGTGGATCAAAAATGTTTAAATATAGTGATCCTAGCACCACAATAATTGCCGACAATAAATTTACATGAATCCCAGGAATTATGCCTGTAATTACCCCTAATAAAGAGCCGATTAATGCTGCAAGAATAATATTAATCATTTGTTTTTATTGAATCTGCAATTATTTCCAACTTATTTTTATAAAGGGCAATCTTTCCTCTAGCTTCAATTATTTGACCTTCCTTGATATCTTCAATGTCTTCAGGACCAAATGAAACAACTGTAATTGAACCGGAGTTATCTTTGACTAGCAAAATGAGAACCTTTTCAGTTTTTACAATGTTCTTAATTTGTCCTACAATTTTTGCATCTCTATCAACCATAGATTCTTTTATTTCTGAGATGTCATATGCCTTTACTTGAATTATAGTAGTAGCTAAATAAACTAGAATTAAACCTATAAAAGATGAAATTAACGATATTTTTGTTAGTGTTTTATCATTCATTTAAGTTCTCTAAGAAAAGCTTAGAGTGGCTAACCACCCCTAATACATTTTACTAATGCCAAAAATTTATAAATATTACTAATTAGGATAGGCTTCCTTAACTAATATTTCTTTTCCTTTAATGCTTTCTCTAACTGGTTTAAGAAGGATATTAATCTCTTTGGCTAGAGCAGTTTTTAGGTCCATTGGGTGAATTTTTTTAGCTTTGAAGTCTTTTTCTAAGTCGTCATAATTATTATAAGTAATATTGCCCCCAAACTTTTCAGACCTTTCAATTAAAAATTCTTTATTATTATCCTTTTTAATTATCATTACCACATGTTTAATGAAACTGAGTACACCATTCCCTTCAATAGTGCCTTCAGGACAATATGCTTTACTTAACTTTTGTTTTACTGTTTCTTCAGAGTCAAGTAAATCTATTTTAGACTCTTCTTTTGAAGCACTCATTTTTTCTCCTATTAAACCAGGGATAATCGGGGTCATTACTTCTACCCTTCTTTTATATCCTATTTTTGGTAGATACTCACGAGCAAACATTAAAATTTTTCTTTGATCAAGTCCACCATATTGTATATCTACATTAAGATACTCTTCATCTAGGGCTTGCATGAGAGGGTATATATGGCCTGCTAATTTTGGATTATCTGATTGCTTAACAACTTCAGAGCCAGCTTTTCTGGCATCATGAATTGTAGCTTCGGTGCTTAATCTTAGAACATCATAGAAATAATCTGCATTCTTTTGAAATGTAGATCCTTTTATTATTTCAAAGTTCTTTGTGTCCACATTAATTGATTTAAACATGGCAGGGATAACTATACTATAATATTTGTACCTCTTTTCTAATAAGGACCAAGGGGTATTGTCTAGAGCTCCATGGAGGTCTGCAAGGAGTAATTTAACTTTAAATCCAGCTTTAAGAAAATCTGCTAATTTTAATACCCAAATAAAATAAGCAACATGGGGTTTTCCAGTTATTGCTGTTCCTATATATACTGAAGGCGATTTTTTTGTCTTTAGTAAATTTATTAATTCTTCTTCTGTGACTATTTCATAAGTATTTCTTTTTATTAGATGTAGTCTATCGTTTATATCCATGTTTTTTCATTAAGCTAAATTATTTATAAAGTTTCTTATATAAAGGTTTATAATTGTTTATGTTATTAATGTGGATATGGATGTCGTAAAGATTAGAAGTTCACAAGGGAGTTTGGGAAAAAATTTAGGATGCGAAAAAGCACCTGATTTAATTATTGAAAAATTTAATGAAATGTTTTTAAATGAAAATTATTTTAGTAGCGAGATTAATGTTTATGATATAACAATTTATGAGAGTAATATAGAAAAAACAAATGAAAGTATATTAAATGAAGCAAAAAGATTTGATAAAGCCATTTTTTTAGGTGGAGATCATTCTATAACTTATAATCTCTTTAATGCATTTTCATCAAAGTTTAGAAATACCGGTTTATTGATTTTTGATGCACATCCTGACTGCGAAGTGTATACTGATATTGCAGCACATGAAGATTTTGTTAGAAAATTAATTGACGACATGTTATTAGAAAAGGAAAATGTAATTTTAGTAGGATTAAGGATTTTTAGTGAAAATGAAATAAAATTCTTAAAGGATAATAAAATCAAGTTTTTTTCTATGAAGGATATTTTTAATGATCTACAAAATGTATGTGATGAAATTATGGAACTTTCCAGAAATTTTGATGGTTTATACTTAAGTATTGATATTGACGTTGTCGATCCTGCTTATGCCCCAGGGACCGGATATTTAGAAGTTGGCGGATTAAGCAGCAGGGAATTACTTTATTTTATTCAAAGGATAAAACTTTTAAAGAATTTAAAATTTATTGATATAGTTGAAATAAATCCAAAAAAAGATATTAATAATATGACCGTAATGTTAGGAGCAAAAATATTAAAGGAACTTATATGAGACTATTTATTGCAATAAATTTGCCAAATAAAGTTAGAGATTATGTTTATAATTTGTGTAAAGAGATCAATTCCAATAATATAAAGGTTAATTGGATACACAAAAAAAATTTACATTTGACGATGAAATTTATAGGGGAAGTTGAGGATTCTAAGGTAAATGAGATTAAGGATAGATTAAATCATATTGAATATGAAAAATTTATTTTGAATTTAGAAACTATTGGATTTTTCCCAAATAATGACTTTATAAGAATTATTTGGATTGGAGTAAATCCAGAAGAAAAAGTAATTGAATTGCAGAAGAAAATTGATTCTAGTTTATTAGACTTAACCTCTAAGGATCAAAGGTTTGATGCACACTTAACTATTGGAAGGGTTAAAAATATAAAAAATAGGGAGGAATTCATTAAAAAGATTAAAGATACTAAAATAGAAAAAATTCAATTTGAGGTAAATGAATTTAAACTAATGAAAAGTACTTTAAGTAAAGATGGACCCACTTATGAGGAAATTGCGAATTTTGTTTTATAATTCTTCTTTATATAGAGTGTTTAATATATTTTTAATGTTTTTTGCCTTAATTTTTCCTATTTTATCTACAATCATTAGATCTTTTTCATCTGCATTAACAATTCCCTTTATTGTTTTAAATTCACTGAGAAGGGCCTTGGATAAATTAAGGCCTACACCAGGTAAACTTTGTATTATAAACTCTTGCTGCCTATAAGTTTCAAAAAATATTTTTTTGTTTATTAAAGTAACTTCACTCTTTTCTTTGTCTAATCTTAAATAAATTATTTTTAAAAATGATGCAGTGTCTCTTGGACTTTCTGTATAAATTATTGGAATATTACTATCTATTATTATTGAAGATATCATACCTCTGATGGAATTTGGATGGAAATCTCTGATAGAGTAAATATTTTCCTGACCTTCAATAATAAAGATAGGCTTATCAAAAGAATCTTTAAGTCCCTTGACTTGTAATAATATCCTCTTATCCATAATTGAGTTTAAGAAATCCTGTTTTGTTTTTCTTTCAATACCAATATTATTAATAACAAAATCAGCATAATTTAAATTAGTAAATTTTATAGGAATATTTTCCTTTTCTAATTCTTTGATTATATCTATATTCCTTTCTCTATGATCTATTAATATCTGATTCATCTGATTTCTCCTTTAATAAGGATTGATTCCAATTATTTTCTTTTATATTCTGAACGGTTTTTCTCATACTTTTTTCTTTTCGTTTAGCTGTCCAGTAGAAAGCTTCATCTCTACTACCCTTTGTCATTAATAATATTATCTGACCTGATTTAACTCTGCCTACTCTACCACTTCTTTGAATAGTTCTAATTTCTGAACTTACAATGTCATAAAAAATAGCAACCGTAGCTTCACCAATATGAAGTCCTTCTTCACCAATACTAGTACCAACCAAAATATTATAAACACCCGAATCAAAATTTCTTATGTTTTCAATTTGTTTTTTTTGGGTAATTCCTTCTCTTTGGCCCATTAATTCTATTGCCCTAACCTTTTCTAGCTTATTAATGGTTTGAACTATACTTTTGACTGTGTTTCTATAATTTGCAAAAATAATAATTTTAGACTGGCTATTTGATGCTAATTGATCCTCTATAATTTGTTTAAGTTTGTCAAATTTTGGGTGATTGTATGAGGATTCTACAAGCAGTTTTGTTTTCTCTATTGCTTCTAAGATAGATTTGTGCTTCATAATACTTTTTGCAGCTTTGGTATTTTCTTTAGATAATTTTGACCAATAATCAGTAAGGGGTATAAGACCCTGTGTTTCTAAAAGATCAATAGCATGATCCAATTTCATTGCTTGGGCAACAAGACTTAAACCATAGTAGGAGGCTTTACTTCCTCCCTTTAGTTGGTATTCTAATTGCTTTCTTAATATCAATAAATCTTTTTTGTTTACTGCTTTTGATGGTTTTGATAAACCAAAATTCCTTAGCTCTTCGATGTTATGATAGTAAGGCTCGTAAATAAGAACTTTAATATCTTGAAATTCCTTTGGTAAGTAAATTTCAATCCAACTTAATTTTCTTTCTTGAACATATGGCTTAACATCTTCATCTTCCTCAGTTCTAATTTCAATTGATTCTATCCCTAAATTACTGCAGATCTCTTGAATTTTTTCTTTTGAACTTCCTGGAGATGCAGTCAAACCTATTAGTAAAGGAAAGGCCGATTGTTCCCTATATTTACCTGCAATTATGGTATTAGCAAATTTCATCCTAGACCTATGTGCTTCGTCAATTGTAAGTAGACTAACTATTTTTAGATCAATTCTAGATGAATTTAAATCACTTTGAATTGTTTGTGGTGTAGCTACTATTATTGTAGCATCCTGCCATAGCTTTGCTCTTTCAGAAGGCTTTATTGTACCAGTGTATAAAATAATTTTTTCTTGTGGTATTGTGGTGTGTTGGATAAATGTGGCTATATGCTGTGAACATAATGGTTTAGTTGGGCTACAAATTACTACTTTAGAATTAAGGTGTTCATTTAATCTGTAAACTGATAACATGACAGATATAGCAGTTTTACCTATGCCTGTTGGAAGAATAACTAAAGAAGATTTTGATTTACAAGATTCAAAAATATTTTTTTGATATTCTCTTGGAATTATATTTTTTATTTCATACATTTTGCAAAATTTTTTAAATTTTTATATATGGGGTATATGATGGTTGTCAAGCTATTTGGCCTTTTGGATATTATTGCAGGTATTATTCTAGTTTATTTAAGTTTTAATAATAGCTCACTTGCTTCATTTTTTGTAATATATTTGTTATTAAAAGGTTTATTGTTCTATGGTGGGTTTGCAAGCATTATGGACATATTGGCAGGTATTTTTATTGGATTAGCTGCAATGGGAAATTTCTATTCCCTGAGTTGGTTATTTGTGATTTGGTTAATACAAAAAGGAATTTTGAGTTTATTATTCTAATTTATTCATGGAAAAGAGCATTATAAAAAAAGCAAGTATTATTGATATAATTAATGTGGCAAATAAACCAAGCACTTTATCTAATGTTAAAGATAAAATTACAAAAGATAGGATTAAAATATAATACGATTTGGAACCAAAATACATTTTTAGTCCATCTTGTGTAGGTATTGGCACTATTGAATAAACAGCTAAAATTGTTGCAATGAATGCTGCTTTCTTTAAGTAAAATACATTGAAAATCAAGGCAAATATTGTTAATGTAATGGCTGATGTAGAGGAAATAATGGCCTCTTCAATACCCCTTATATATCTGTACCTCCTTTTTAAATCTGATTTTTGAAATTTTTTGAAATTATAAGTACTTATTGATGCAAATACAAAACTACCTTGGCTGATAATTATTAATGGAATTGCAATAAGTATGCCTATAGGAGTTTTAGATAAACCTTTATTTTTTAGTTTTAAATACCACAAATCAAATTTAAAATCAAAACCAATTTTTTTTGCAATTATTTTCCTTATATATTCTTTTATAAGAAGAAGAAATAAGCAAATTATCAAGGATATTAGTAAATTTTTTAGTCCAATTGCAAGATTAAAAGTATCATAACCCCATTCATTAAATGAGAAAATGAATCCTAGGAATAGGGAACAAATAATTATTTTTGTGAATTCTTCTTTTGAAAACATTTAATAACCCACTTTTTTAAGCTGATCAATCAAACCATCTAGATGGCCTGCTCCAATAATCACAAATATTTCCCCTTTAATATCTTTACTAATCCTTAGTAGATTACTGGACATTGTTTTATTTCGCTCTTCTATTAAAACCTTGTATATCGTTGGGTATCTTTCTTCAATTTTGAGAATCATTTCCTTAATTAATTCTTGACTGGGAACTTTTCTCAAATCAATTTTAATTTTATTCTTAGATGGAAAAAGACTTAAAAAAATGTCTACCACAAATCTTAATTTTTCCTTTAAAGTTAATTTTTTTGATAATCTCTTTAATGTCAGCCTGATATCCTGATCGATTAGAGCTAATGGGATATTTTTTTCATTAGCAATGTTTATAGCCGCAAGCATCTCAGAACCCGGAGTTACCCCAACTAATTTTCCCAATTCTCGCTCAATTTTTTGGCCTATTTTGTTGATTACAAAAGCACCAAATCCAAGTTCTCTAATAATTTGGATAGAGCTACTTCTAGGGTCTTTTGATACAAGAGCCATGTATCTATTTTTATCTAATTCTAAGGCAATAATAGATGGTTTGTTTTTATCCAAATAAGTTTTAATTTCTTTTATGCTCTCAATAGATATATGGGAGGAACCAAGGAGAACTAAATTCTTGTAAATAATCATATTTTTAGGATATACATGTAAGTTTTATATTTTATTATTTTATAAGCAAATATTATAGGCATTCTACGAGTTTTTTGGAAAAAACAGGAATTTCTCTACTCAATATAGATAAAAAACAGGTAATATAAGAGTAGTGAAATAATAAGGAGAGCAAAATGTATCCCCATAGAGAATTTGAAAAGTGTAGGTTCTTTGTCTTTATGTACAATAAAACCCAATCCTTTGAAACCTAGAGTATATCTCTTTGTTAGACCTAATATTAACCCTATAGTGAAGTATATCATGGCTACAAAGAATATTATTTTAACATTCAAAACCATAATTTTTAAATATCAATCTTCATTCTTTATATAAGTTTTGATTTACCTTAAGGATAATGGAATTTACTAAATAACCATTTTTTAATAAAAAAGTTTTTAAAGGCAAAAAATACTCATAAAAGATGAAGAGGAGGAATACTCATGATAAAAACTCGGAAAATAAGTGAATTATATGATATGGATGTTTATACTGATGCAGGAGAATATTTTGGTATAGTCGAGGAGTCTATACTCTCTAATAATAGGATTGCTGGATGGAGAGTAAGAGCAACTAAAAACTCAAAGTTAAGTAGAGTTTTGGGTGGGGCTAAAGGTGTTATTGTCCCCCATAACTTAGTGAGGAATATTGGTGATGTAATGATTATTAGCAAAAGTGCTCTGCCTGAACATGAAGAAGAACTAGACAGAACCCAATAGGAACCATAACTTTTATATATCTCTAAATTTCTTTATTATATTATATGGCTAGTACTTTGCAAAATGCAATAGAGTTTTTTAGAGCGTTTGGCTTATTTGATGTAGTGTTACCATTTCTTCTTATATTCACTATAATCTTTGCAATTCTTGAAAAAACAAGAATTCTAGGACATGAAGGTGATGAAAAACAAACACCTAAAAAGAATTTAAATGCTATGGTTGCATTTGTGGTTGCACTATTAGTTGTAGCCACAAATAAAGTCGTTAGTGCTATAAATGCTTCATTGCCAAATGTTGTATTGTTAATAGTTGTATTTCTTTCATTTTTACTGATGCTAGGTATTTTTTGGCAAGATGGTGAATTTGATTTCAAAAAAATGCATGGTACATGGTATAGTATTTTTACAGTACTATTGTTCATAGGATTAATTATAATATTTATGGATGCAATAAAATTAGACAATGGTCAAAGTTGGCTGGATTATTTAATAAGTTTTGCTGGAAATGGTGGAAGTGGATCTGTTTTTGGGAGCGTTGTGTTTCTCGTTATAATGTTGGCTGCAATTGCATTTGTAGTTAGAGGTCCAAAACCTACTGGCGGGAGAGGTGAATAATGGTAGCTTCAGATTTTTATGAACTTTTATCTGATCTTGAAAATTTTGGATTTTTTGATATTGCATTACCTTTTTTACTTATTTTTACTATTTTATTTGCTATTCTGGAAAAAACCAGATTGTTAGGGCTTGAAGGAAAGCGACCTAAAACAAATATTAATGTGGTATTAGCATTGGTAGTGTCTTTTATTGTTATAGCTAACACAGAAATTAGCTTTTTTATAAGAAGTTACTTATCAAATATTGGCATTATTATAATTATTGCTACTTTTGCTCTTATAGTATTTGGACTTTTGGGTGTTAGTGTAGAAGAAGGGCTAGGTGGTGTACCATTACTAATAGCTGTTATTGTGGCTATTGTAGGAATCTTATGGGCCTTGAGAGATCAAACATATTTAGGGATTAATATAGGTTCTTTAGGTCCTGGAGCTAACTGGGATAATTATATAATATTTATTGGAATTGGATTTATGATTACACTAATTTATTTTATAACAAAGCCAGCAAAAAGCGATGGAGACGGATTTTCATTAACTAAATTAGGCGAAGCAATTGATAACCAATTAAAAGGTGGAAAACACTAATGGCTACTTTAATTGATGTTAGTTTCTTAGAATTTTTCTTACCTATTTTTATTTCAATTTTTGTATTTGCACTAATTTATGGTGTTTTAGTTAAAACTAAGGTTTTAACTGATAGCACAAATGTAAACGCAGTTATCGCTATTACAATCGCATTTGTTGTTTTGCTAACACAAGATGTTGTAGATCTAATTAATTTTATGACACCTTGGGTTGTGATTGTATTTTTAATGCTGTTCTTTTTATCTATGATATTAATGTTTGCGGGAAAAGAGGAAAAAGAAGTACTTCAATATGTGGGTGGTCCTGTTTTTATTTATATTATCTTATTATTAATATTGTTTATAGGCATTGGTAATGTTTTTCAAGGTGTTTTTAGTCCTTATCAACAAGATCCAGAAGGAAAAACTACTGGAAGTGAAGCTATTAGGACTATATTTCACCCTCGAATTCTTGGGGCAATCATTATCTTAGTTATTAGTGCTGTTGCTGTAAGACAAATTACAGATCAGGTGGCAAAAGAAGGAAAATAATTATTTTCTTTTTCCTTTAAGTTCTTCAGTAATCCTTGATAATTCTTTTATGTTTGTAGTTAGAGGGTTAATAATCCTTTCAAGAACTTTTTCTAATGCTTTCATCTCAGTACTTACTGAAACAACACTTTCATTGTACTCATTTATTTTCCCTAATACTGCCTTCTGTAAATTTTCAAATCTGTCTTGAGTTCTGACAATTTCTTGTTTTATAGAAAGTACATCTGTATTTACTTTTTCTTTCCAAGAACTAAAATTCCCAAATTCCCTTGTTAATTCAGACCATTTTTCATTTATAATGGATTCTGCAATTTCTTCAATACGGTCCATGGTTAATCTAGAGCTAGGATCAAAAAATGATTGTTGAGGAATTGTTTGCATCGATGGAGATGATACTTGATAATTTGACATTGTAGATGGAGTTGGAGGTACTGGAAAATCAAGTGGTTCTTCAAAGGGTCGTTGATTTACAGTTTTTACTATTTCTGATTGCTCTAGTGCGTCATTTATCTCTTGGAAACTGTAATTCTCCTTCTTCAAATTCTCTATAATTTGTTGGTCTTTAAGGCCCTGAGATTTCATTGATTGAACCCGGTCCAAGGGAATTTTACTTCCTGTTTTTTCTATTGGCATGTTCCTTAATCATCTCCTTTAATTGGTCCTCTGTTACAAATTTAAGGGGGTCCCAAAGATTTACATATTTCTCAATGATTTTTATGTCTTCTTTTTTTGCAAACCTATTTAATTCTTTGGTAATTGATGATATTATCTCCTTAATAGAATTTATGTCTGTTTTAACTTCTTTGATTTCGTCTCTTAAGGTTTTTAAATCTGCTGAAGTCAATTTGAATTGGTCCATCATATTCTGATTTATCACAAGTAGTCTGTCTCTTGATAGATTATATTTACTTTCCAAAGTTTTGAGCTTACTATTAATATCTATCATAGAATATTCATCTGTTAATTGTGTAGCTCGATCCATTTTAAAACGAAAGTTATTTAATTGAATTTGATAATAAGTTTAATAATAAAATTTATGTTGTTGATTTTAAGTAGTAATATGGTCTTTAAGAGGCAAGTAAAACCTGGGGAATTTGAGGTAATAAGGGAAGGTCAAGAAGAGGTAATGAGAGTAAATTATGATGGAGTACCTCTTTTCCCAAGTATCGAAGATAATAGGGAAGTAATGCGAGATATTATTGAAAAATTATTACAAGCACCTGGTGTGAGTAGAATTTTATTTTATAAAACTAAAGTTTATTCTTATGATGAGGAACAAACTAAAATTCTACGAGAGGTCTCTAACATCTATAATTATATTAATAAACAAAAAATTATTACAAACAAAATTTTTGGCAGCTCTTTTGAATTAATCAGTTACATTTTTACAAATTTAATAAAAGAAGATCCTCTAGGTGCTTATGTAGAATTAAAGAGGATAATTAGAGAAGAAAAAATTTCAAGTAAGCAAATTGAATTAGATGAGTTAGGTAAACTTAAACTCGATTTATTAGAATATTTATTAGGCATGCTAGATAAAACATTGCTCATTAATAATAGTAGAAAATACCTTGATGGGTATATCTTGGGAGATAGATCTATTTATAGACACTTGTTTAGGCCTTCGGTAACTCCAGATTTCTTGATGACTAGGTTAATGCTAGAGCCCCCTCTAAATGGAGTTGAATTGGATAGTTATAATATTGATAATAATACAAATGTTATGCTTTTTGATATACCTGGAGATATTAAACATTTATATCATTTGAGTCCAATAGAATTTAGGCTTGATGAGGACAAATATAATTTACTTGAGGAAGCTAGAACTGTTTTAATTGAATATAAACCAAAACCAGAAG
>Ga0209541_10009481_pt1 | contig 15776 bp, 11 predicted proteins | sample RifCSPlowO2_01_FD_184027 | JGI IMG/M metagenome (GOLD analysis project Ga0209541, IMG submission 184027) | Groundwater microbial communities from Rifle, Colorado - Rifle CSP2_plank lowO2_0.1 (SPAdes) (version 2) | ecosystem: Environmental > Aquatic > Deep subsurface > Groundwater | place...
TTGGGGCTGGTTTCGCCGGTAAAACAGGACGAGTGAAAGTTAGTGGTGGAGTTAATGGTTTTGGTGATATTGAGGGCGCTGGGGTTGGTATTATGGGCTTTGGGGTGAGCGCCGGGGCTGGGGTTGGCGACGTTTTCCTTAAATCAACAATTTCGGGCGCGAAAGATGTCGGTTCGCGATATTTATCAACCGGTTTTGCGGGCGTTGGGGCCGTAAGCGGCGCGATAGGTTGAGGAGATAAAGCGCCGGGCGCGGGCGCAAGGATTGTTGGCGCAGGAGTCGCTGGCGTTGAAGGCGCGGGCGCTATAACCGGAGCCAACAGTTCGGCATTTAATTCCTGCGCCAGATTCATCGCGGTTTGAGCGTCGGAGACGATTTTTGAATTAATTTCCCGCGCCAGAGAAGTTATCGGCGTAATTCCCAAAACAACATCAGCCGTTAATTTTGAAAGCAAACGAACTTTTTCGTCAGGAAGTTTATATTTATTTCCTAGGTACAGCAAAAACGCCCCGGTGTCTTCAGAATAAAGAAAATCTTGAAGCTGTTGAGGTAGTTTTTCCACTAATTTTAATTTTTCTTCTCTTGTCAGTTCGGGCATTTTATTGTTGACAATTTTGTTATTTTATGATAGTATAGCAATTAAACAATAGTTTTGGTCTTAAATAATTGAATAAAGGAGGTGAGAATATGGGATATCTGATAACAGGCATTATATTTTTTGTTTTACCAATTATAACATGGTTTGGCGCTTCGCATTTCGTGGAGAAGCTTGGCGCAACTTTATTCTTTTGGGCCATTGGCATCCTGATGATTTTAGTCGGCACCGACAGGATAACGCCGGAAGGAATTTGGAAAACGAAAGGGTACACCGAAATTCCCTAAGAAATAGAAACCTTAAACCATTAAAACGGGGCGATAATATCAAACCGTTTTTTTTTGTTTTTACAAAGAACTTTAAATTTCCCAAGCAGGCGATTTTGTGGTAAATTTGGCGCCGGCAACTTTTCCTGTGTAAGGATTTTTTTCAGCAAGCTCTCTTAATGCTTTGTTTCGCATTTCTTTGGTAGGCGGCTTTTTATTGGGCTCGCCAATAATTTTTTTATTAATCTTATCTATATCAGTCGGATTCAGTGCATTAAATTCTTTTTCCACCGTATTTTTCAATATAGTGATTTTTTGATCGCTTGCTTTTTGCGCTATTGTTTTAAGTTGTTGAGGATTCAGATTCATTGCAACTTCCGCATATCCGAGAGATTCGGCCATCACTTCATCGGCTTTTTCTATTTTCCCAATGACGGCTTTTATATTTTTATTAAACGCGGTTGCTAAATGCGGAGCCACCTTTAATATTTCATCCAGTTGTTTTGGATATTGCCTTGAGGCAAGCGCGGCTAATTCTTTAATTCGCGCTTCACCAAGCTTGTCAAGTTTACCTTTTTCTTTAAGAGCCAGAGCGGCGCCCATCTGCTGATTGTGGACAAAGAGGCTTGTAATGCGGCCGGGCGATTTTTGGAGGTACGCTTGGATGGCTTCCGGCGTCCAGTTGGCAAATTGTTCTTGGGCGGCTTTAACCGTTCCGGCCTCGGCGGCGGTCATTTTAAATATTTGGCCGGCAAGCAATCTGCCGCCGGGGATGGCGGCCAGTTTTTGAGCGCCTCTGACCAAGAGTCCGGGACGAGCTTCAACTCCGGGAGCGGCTTCCTTTGCGCCAATTCCAAGCGCCTGCCTTCTCAACTGCCTTCCTGCCCAATTTTTTGATTTTTCGCCCCAGCCCGTAAGTATCTTCTGGCTGGCGTCCGCGCCATAAACTCCGAATTTCTGGGCGACTATTAAAGAACCAAACATCATCGCGATAACCAAAATCCACTGGAAAATCGCCGCCGGCATAGCGACAGTGGTCAGTAGACCCGGCACCGGCGTTTGCCAAACGGCCGGGAACGCTCCAAAAACTCGGGAGTTTAGTCCGCCGGCCGTGTCAAAAATAGAAAGCGAAAGGTAAATAAAAAAAACATAGATTGGAGCGAAAAATGTCCATTTTATAAAATCGCGCCACCACTGCGAAAAATAGCTTGAAGTGGCCGGCAGAATCCAGAGCATCCAGGCAATGGGCGCGATAATCAACAGGAACCAGATATGAAGAATTCTCACTATTAAAAATATCATCGTGGCGCCGAAAACGAATACGGTTATTACCAGACCAACCAGAGTTAAAATAATGCCCACAGCCGCCGCTATGGCGCTGCCGCCAAATTGGGTTATGCCGCCTATGGCGCCTTCAGGCCGGGACGGATTATAGAAATTAATAATCTGCATGCTGGAAGCTAATTTGGTGGTGATCGTGAGGAAGCGTCCTCCGCCCGTGATTTGGTTCAGGAAGAATGCGGTCAGAATTTGGGCAAAATCAATGACAAAACCAGCAATCACCAGGCTGAAATTGATTAAAAGCGCGGCCACCAGCACTTTCCACCAGAGTTGTTTTATGGCGTAAGATTGAATTTTTAAAACCGTGGCAAAGGCGATAATCAGAAGAATCAAGATAAAAAACATATTTGCCAGGTCGCGGGTGATGCCCCAGCCGAGAGTGACAATGGGCGACTTGGTGAAAGAAAAATTGGCGGGAGAAATAATATAATCAATAATATGGGCTTCCAGCCAGAGGACGATGCCAAAAAAAGCGCCGAGAAGCGCGCTGATGGTGCTTGAGATAAAAAGCAATGTTTTCCCGGAAATCCAACCAACCATTTCACCAGCCCAATCCAAAGGATTTAAACTTGCCGCGGAGGCGGCTAAAGGCAGAAAGACAAAATTAAAAGCTGTTGCCGCGATCAGGATTAAGTCAATATATTTTTTGTTTTTTCTTAAAAATTTTTTCATAGGTTACGGTCCTCCCGGCGGATACAGGCACAAAGTCAGTTTTTGTTGATACAAACTCCGGTCTTGTTGTCTTTGACTGTTTTCTTGTTGGGCGGCAAAGACCAATCCATTGGTGGCAACAGGGTCAATTAAAGCGGTTATCTCGTTATATATCGGTAAAATTTGCGAAAGTTCGGTTATTGCTTCTATCCCTCCTTTCTTTTCTTGGCGGCTGAGGATGTCGGACTGAATCTGGGGGATTTGACTTGCGGTTGTTGAGGCGGCGTTTTGAACTTGAGTCAGGGTTATTTGCGTTTGTTGGGCTAAACCAGGCGATGATGTTGCCTGGCAGTTGTAAAGTTGCGTCAAAATATCAAGCGATTCGTCTAAAATAATCAAAGTGGTTTGTTTGGCTCCCAAAAGCTGGTTTTGATAATCCAGGTCCTGATCTATCAGGGATATCAGATAATTTTTTTGGAACTCTCTATAATCCGTGCCGCTTTGAACGTTGGCCAGGCAGTTATTGTAGGCCGGCGTGTTTAAGAGCGGGAAGCATTGCGTTTGGGCGTTAGAGCCGCCTCCGCCGCCTCCGCTGGAAAAGGCGGCGCCCAGCAATCCCACCCCCTCGCTAAACATTCTGTTTAAGAGGGCGTTGGCAATCGCCGCCACATAAGCCGTCAGATCTTGGGAATTAACAATGAAATCAATATCCGAACCAACAGCTTTGGCCACCAGCTCGCCGGCGACAAAGCCGGGAGTTACAATTTCTTCTTTATCGCAAATCGTTGTAGGGACTTGCATCGTGTTTCCATCAGGGTCAACTTCAGAATGATATTCCAGATGAGATTGGACGCATCTTTTTACGCTTAAAAATCCTTGGCCGGCTTTAGCTTCGGATTCCGAAGCTTTTACCGCCGCCGCTTTCTCAAATTCATATTGGTCCCAAGCCAGAATATAAGCCCCGTAAATATTATTTTGCGGTTTTAACACCATTTCCCGCCAGGCGATCCATTTGCCCTGCCTGAAATCGTTTAAAAAATTATCAATATTTACCCCGATTTCGCTGAAAGTGCAGGAAAGCGTGGTGAAAGGAGTAATCGGAATGAAGCTGGCGCTTAAAAGAGGCTTAATGGGCGAACAAAGCGAAGCCAGCCCGAGTTTCTGGATAAATTTGCCGCCGGCCTGATCAGCCGCATCTTTGAAAAATCCGGACCAGTCAGTGATAAATTTTGGCTCGCCTCCTCCTTGAATCCAGTTGACAATTTGATCAACCATCATATCCAGAAGCTGTTTTTTAAGAAGCTCGGTTGCCATTTTAAATGCCCATTCAAGAAACTGTTGGACTTTACCGGCCACATTAGCTGCGGCATTCGCGGCGTTTACAACGGGTTCTTCTCCGACAAGTATGGGGTTTGTTTCAAAAGTCGGCACTGCGGCAAAGGCCGGTTTCGGCAAAATCAAAACTATGATCAGAGCGATAAAAACCAGAGTAACAGTTTTTTTATTGAAAAGTTTTATCATCAAAATTCTGTTGTCATGTTTTACCGCATAAAGGCAAACTAACCTTGATTTAATTTTTGAATAAATAAATCAAATTTGTTTTGAAGATCCCGCCAGTTTTGCAGTATCGCTTCAAATTGTTTGGTTGCCGCTATGGCGCCCAGAGGATCGTTTTCAATATTGGTCAGCGCCCGCAGGATATTTGCCGTTATCCGCAAAAGGCGGATTTCTTCGGTCATCAAATCTTTTAAATTGTCCGGAACCGGTTTTTTTTCAAGCTGGCCGGCCGCGGCTTCGTGGCCGCTTATTATCGGCAGAATTTTTTCCAGTCCGGCGCCGTTATTTTTGTTTATTTCCTCCAAAACGGAAAAAATTGAAATCCCGGGCCTCAGGCTGTCATTGATTATCGCTTGGCTTTCGGACAAATAATTTTCAATCGCCGTTTTGCCGCCATCAGAGGAAATTTTAAGATTCGGCGGGTTGAAGTTTAAGATATTTTTGTTGGCCAGTTCCAGGCCGTCGGCGATGAATTTTTCCGCCATTGCTTTCGCGTTCGGCGCAACGAGCCCGCGTTCGGAGCGCGTTTCTCCGGTTTTTGAACCGCTGTTTTTGGAAATTAAATCTTCGGCTAATGACGCCGCGAAATTTTCGGTCAGATTTTTTGGGATTTTGATGACAGGAATACTGCCGTTCGCCGAGTTTTCCGTTTGGAGCGCGTCCGCGGCGGCGAGATAAAGCGGGCTGTTTTTAATGTAAAGAATCTTTGAAGCCGGGGCGAACGAAAAAACTCCGAAAGCGACTCCGGCCGATATTGCGAACGCGATCATTAAATATTTTTTGGTCATCTTCGTTATTATAGATTACAGCCGCAAAGTCCGGTCGTTGGGTCCCACATAAAACCCACATATCCGCACTGGCAGGCGCAGCTGTAGCAACCGTCGTAAGGGACATCCCAGCATAACGGGGTCCAAAAAACGCGGCCCGGAACGGCGGGGCCCGGCGGCCCTTGGCTAAAACAGATAGGATTAGCGTAAAATTTCTTTTTAAAAAGATTTTCAAGGTCGTCAAAAGTTAAATGCGGTTTTAAAAGGGTCGTTGCCGCCAGAGTTTTTAAAGTTACTCCTGGCTTTAGCGATTCGTCAAAACCTTTTTGAAACGGCTTCAGGGCGTTTAGATAACTTGAATAAGTCCGGTGATTCAGGCGGGTGCCCGCGGAGTAAAAATAATACTTTTTGCCGGCCGCCGAAAGGTTTCCGGCGGGGAAAAACGCCAAAATTATCGCCAGCGTCAAAACCGCGTTTTTTGTGAATTTCAAAGATGAAAAATGCCGCTTCATTACGGCGGATTATACCACAAAAACCGCGCCGGGGCGCGAGATTAATTGTGGATAACTTTAAAAATCGTCTAAAATTCAATATCGCTTCAAAATGCATGTTTATTTCCGATCGGTTAAAAACCTGCAATTTACATTTTGGTGAAGAATTTTTTAGGCAGTTTTTTTGCGATTTGAATCCAGTTCTCTAAAAATAAGTTTTCAGCCCTCGCTCTTTCCGGAATGTCTAAATCTTGAAATATCGGCAATAGTTTTTCTTTTGGGAGGTTAAGTTTTTTCGCCAAATTTCCGGCTAATTGTTTTCTGGGTTGGGAGAAGCCGGCTTTCGCCACTTGCAACATTTGCCAGCGATCGCTGGCAAATGCGGCGCTGTTAGATATATTATGGGGGATAATTTTTATAATTGCCGCGGCAACTTTCGGCCGAGGCCAAAAAGCTTCGGCCGGGACATAACCGATAATTTTTACCGTGGCGAGAGATTGCGCGCTTATTGCCAGAAGATTCATTTTTGGGGGCTTGGCGGCCATTCTTTGAGCCACTTCTTTTTGAATCATTAAAACCATCAATGCCGGCGGGTTTGTTGATTCCAGCCATTGGCGGATTAAAAAAGCGGCGATATTGTAAGGCAAATTCGCCACAATTTTATATTTGGTTTTTGCGGTTTTTATCCCCATCTTATCCCCAAAACTATCAATTCTTAGAATCGATAGTTTACGGGCGTCGGCCTGAATTATTTTTATGTTTGAAAAATCAGCTAACGTTTCTTTGAGGATTGAAACCATCAACGGGTCTTTTTCAACAGCAATTACTTTTGCGCCGGTTTTCGCCAGTTCTTGAGTGAGAGTCCCGAGTCCCGGCCCGATTTCCACAACCGTATCATTTTCTTTAATTCCTGCGGCCTCAGTTATTTTGTTGAGCGCTTTTTTAGACAAAATAAAATGCTGGCCGAGATATTTTTCCGGCCTGATTACATATTTTCTAAACAGGCTTTTAATCGTTTTTTTATCGGTTAAATTCATTTTCTCGTTCCAATTTTATATCCGGCAGGTTTGCCGGCGCGGGCAGGTTATAGCCGTCGGCCAGGGACCTGAAATTAACCAAATGCCGCGGCAGTTCCATTATAAAACGCGACGGCGTTGTTTCTTTTTTTTCGCCCCATAAAGCGCGCTGTTTTGTGAACAAAAGCCACAAATGCTTTTTTGCCCGCGTCATTCCCACATAGCAAAGCCGCCGCTCCTCTTCCAGTTCTTCCAAAGAATACGCTGAGCGGGAGTGGGGCATTAAATTTTCTTCAACTCCGGAAATAAAAACCGCGTCAAATTCTAGGCCTTTGGCCGAGTGGAGCGTCATTAAATTAAGTTTCTTGGCGTTATCGGTACTTCTCTCTTCCTGCATTAAAGCAACTTCAGTTAAAAAATCGCTGAGATTATCGTGTTTATCGGCCAGGCCGATTAATTCTTTAATGTTTTTAATTCTTGATTCTAATTCCAATTCGCCGTCTGACCCGATGCCGGGAAATTTTTTAGCCAGATAATCATAATAATCGGTTTTTTTGACGATGGTTTTTATAAGTTTTGCCGGCGATAAAATTTCCGCTTGCTTTTTTAGGCTTTCCCAACCAGAGGCTGATTCCCGCCCGCCGTCGGGCGCGGCGCCTTTGGCGGGAAAATCTTCCATAAATTTTTCAAACGATCTTTTACCCATAATCCCCGCAATTCTTTTCAGACTAATTTCATCATTTTGATTTTGGGTCAGCCGCAAATAGGCCAGAATGTCTTTAATTTCTTTTCTTTGGTAAAATTTTACAGCCCCGATTACACGATAAGGCAAGTTGGCGTAAAGGCAGGCCTCTTCCAAAACCCGCGACTGGGCGTTGGTTCGGTACATCACGACGATTTTATCAAGATTAATTCCCAGATTTTTATTTAAATTTATTATTTTATCCAAAATAAACCCGGCCTCCTCTTTTTCATCAATCGTTTCAACTACTTCTATCAAGTCCCCCGGTGGATTTTCGGTCCACAATTTTTTTTCTTTTCTTTCAATATTTTTACTGATAATTTCATGACTGGCGTTTAAAATATTCTGGGTGGAGCGGTAATTCCGCTCAAGTTTTATGACCGCGGTTTGCGGGTAGTCTTCTTCAAAGTTTAAAATGTTTCTGAAATCCGCGTGGCGCCAGCCGTAAATCGCCTGATCCGGGTCGCCGATGGCAAAAAGATTTTTATTTTTTTGGGCAATTAAGTTTATTAAAGTGTATTGGGCGTGGTTGGTATCCTGATATTCGTCAACCAGAATATACCGGAAGCGCTCTTGATGTTTTTTGAGAATTTCCGGATATTTTTCAAAAATTCGCACCGGCAGCATTATCAAATCATCAAAGTCCGCCGCGTTGGCAGATTTGAGGCGGTTATTATAGAGGTTGTAAAAACGAATAAACTGTCTTTTATAAAAATCGTCGGCGTCAAGGTCTTCAGGGTTTCCCAATTCGCTTTTAATTTTAGAAGTTGATGTTAAAAGAGAGCCGGCTTTAAACCGGTCGCGCGATAAATTCAGGTCGTTTATTATGTCTTTTGCCAAGCTGAAAGAATCATCTTCGTCATAGATGACAAAATTATTTTTATATCCCAAACATTCTATTTCCCGTCTCAGAATTTTTGCCCCGAAGGAATGGAAAGTCCCGATGAATAGCTTAGGGCTTATGGCATATGGCATATGGCGCGATTGGCTATTAGCCATAAGCAATTTGCTAATGCGTACTCGCATTTCTCCCGCGGCTTTGTTGGTAAAAGTGACGGCCAGGATATTTTCGGGATTTACGCCTTGCGACAAGATATAGGCGATACGGTGGGTTAAAGTTTTGGTTTTGCCGCTCCCGGCGCCGGCCAAAATCAAAACCGGGCCATTTATTGTTTTTATCGCTTTGACCTGCTCGTTGTTTAAACCAGTAAAAATTTCCATATTCCAAATATGATATCATGTAAGAACTGAATAGCTATGGGGATAAATAATTTGACGGTTTTTCTTGACTTTGTTAGGATTAAAAATAGCAGGTTGACTGGATTCGGGTTTATCCTTAATTTTGGCTTATTTATACCATTTTTAGAAAAATTAAGCTAGTAGGCGCTAAATATCCCTTGCGGGCTTCTTTATTTTTAATTTTTTCTTTAGTTTTTGTCGCCAATTCAGCCAATCCCACAGTTTTAATCAATAGTCTAACAAGATTGGACAAGGGCGCGACTATAGGCGGCGAGGTTGTAGAAATTGTGTCCGCGTCTCCATTGCAATCAATATCAGTGGCTTCGGCGGTTGAGATGAGCGACAGCGCCGTTGATATTGATCTTGAGAGCGCCCCCTATGATGAGAGAGATCCATTAATTACCGGAGAAGACGCAATTCTGCAAAACCAGAATCCGATAACCATTACAACGCCCGAGCCAGCGTCCTCAAAATCAACTTTGCCGTATTATGCCGCCGGTCCGTATCTGGACGGCTATTTTATTTTCCCGACTATTGGTTTTAATCGTGGCAAACTGCACTCATATAACGCGGTTGATATTTCTCGCAGTGATGATTGTCTTTCTGAAAACATACCGGTTTTTGCCGCGGCCTCGGGGATTATTTCCGCAACTTATCCGACTGAAAGCGCCAACCGTTACGCCCATGGCGGTTATGGCAATAATATAATACTTTTACATCCCAATGGCGTTGCCACTCGTTACGCTCACTTGAAAAATATTTTGGTAATAGCGGGTCAGTATGTTAACCAAGGAAGCATAATAGCTTTTATGGGCGGGTATCCGGGGCAACCCGGCAGCGGCAATTCAACCGGTTGTCATCTTCATTTTGGAGTCCGCGACGCTAAAAATCCTTTTGCGAGGTAAGAATTAAATATAACAAATATAATTTTCCTCGCGCGCTCACTAAACTTCCTCCCTCGGGCGATACTGCAGGGCCTCGGCTAAGTGCTGGGGTTTTATGTTTTCATGATTGTCTAAATCAGCGATGGTGCGGGAGATTTTTAATAAGCGATGATAAGTTCTTGTTGAGAAGCCCATTGAACTCACGGCGCTTTTCATCATTTTTTCCGCCGTTTCATCTAAGGCGCAGTATTTTTTAATGTGTCTTATCGACATTTCGCGGTTGGTTAAAATCCTTTCATTTTTGAATCGCGCTGACTGGATTTCCCGCACTTTGGACACTCTTTCTCTCACAGTTTTGCTGGTTTCACCAAGGCTCTCTTTGGCCATTTCCTCATATTTCAAACGCGGCACTTCAATGTGAAGATCAATTCGGTCAAGAAGCGGGCCGGATAGTTTTCTTTTATATCTTATAATTTGGCTCGGGGCGCAAATACATTCTTTTAGCGTGTCATTCAAATAACCGCATGGGCAGGGATTCATGGCGGCAACCATTAAAAACTGGGCCGGAAAAGTCAAACTGCCTTGAGCGCGGGAAATTGTCACCAGGTTTTCTTCTAGGGGCTGCCTTAAATTTTCTAAGACATCGCGGGAAAATTCGGGGAATTCATCCAGAAAAAGGACGCCGCGATGGGCTAAAGAAATTTCTCCTGGTTTTGGCCAAGTGCCGCCGCCAACCAAAGCCACGCCTGAAGCTGTGTGATGAGGCGACCTAAAAGGCCTTTGCGCTAAAAATGGCCGGTCTTCTTTTAAAAGCCCTGCAACGCTCCAAATTCTTGTCACTTCAATCGCTTCTTCAAGATTTAATTTAGGCAAAATTGAAGCCAAGGCCTTGGCCAGAAGAGTTTTTCCCGAGCCCGGCGGGCCGGAAAAAATAATATTATGATTGCCGCTGGCGGCGATTTCTAAAACTCTTTTGGCTTTTTCCTGACCGCGGATTAAAGCCAAATCAACTTCCGGTTCTTCTTCTCTATTCGCGGGGGACAAATTTATTTCCGAATTCCGACACGGAGAAATAAGTTTTTTATTTTCAAGATGTTCTAAAAGTTCAATCAAGTTAGCGGCGCCGACGACTTCAATATCTTTAACCAGCGTCGCTTCGGCGGCATTAGCTTTAGGCACAAATAAAGTTTTAAAACCGCGATTTTTAGTCTCAAGAGCAATTGAAAGCACTCCATTAATTGGCCTTAGATTGCCGTCCAAAGCCAGTTCTCCGGCGAATAATTTTTTCTCCGAATCAAATTTGGTCTGTTCTGAAACCAAAAGATAACCCAAAGCAATCGGCAAATCATAAGCCGGCCCTTCTTTTTTTAAATCGGCCGGCGCCAGATTGACCGTAACTCTTTTATTGCGGCGGCTCGGCGGCGAGGCGCCGGAATTTTTTAAAGCCGATGAAACCCGATCTTTAGATTCTTTAACCGCGGCGTCAGGCAAGCCCACAATTGAGAAATTAAAAAGGCCGGGTGATAAATCGCACTCGACCTCCACAATTTTCGCGTTGATGCCGTGTAAAGCGGCGGAATAAAGTTTAGATGCCATGTTTTTTTGTAGCGTGTTCTATATCCGCTGAAGCAGCCGAATTGGCTTTTAGACGCTCCAGGGGGATTTCTTTTTTACACACTTCACATATCCCATAAGTTCCGTTTTCCATCCGTTTTAGAGCGTCTTTTACTTCTTTTAATCTTAATTCCAAATGATCGGAAAGTGCTTTGTTTTTCATATCCTCATCGGATTCATTAACGCTTTCGTCGCTTTCCAAGGCTTCTTCGCTGGTGATTTGACTTTCGCTCCATTCAAAATGCTTAACGTTCCAGTTGTCTTTCAAATGCGGGTCGGGGGTGGCGATAGTTTTTAACTCACTTATCAAAAGCTCGCGTTCTTTTTCCAAAGCGTTTTTTAATTCGTTAATTGTTTTTTGGTCTAACATGATGGATTTAATACTATCCTAAAGGTAAAAGAGCTGTCAACTAAAAAGGAAAGAGAAATGAAAAAGGGCGCCGTTGGCCCCCTTCGTAACAATGTTGCTTTTAGGGGTGGCGCCCTTATTTAGGCTCACGTCTGCCTTCGTGGCCTTGAGATGAGCCTCGTTTCCATTCTATGGTCGAGACCATAAAAGTTTAGCACAAAAAGAACTAATCGCGCGACTAGCAGATAGCCGCATTCAGGTACGAATACCCGAGAAACTTGTAGAACAGAAACAAGGATCTGCACTTATTTTCTCATGGTCTATGATTTTTATCAATTGGCATTTATCCACAATCAATAAAAACAAACCCGCCAGCTGGCGGGTTTGTTTTTATTTAACGAATTCGTTAATTGAAGCTTTTAAATTTTCCAGATAATTTTGCGAAACGCTTTGGCCGGTTAAATCCTGCAGAATCACAAACATTCCGGCGCTTGAGACGGTAAAAATCAAGAAGTTGTTGTAAACGGCGTAATTTAACGAGGCAAAAGGCATGCTGATGTTTAAATATCGCACCGGTTGGCCGATAAAAAGGTAGGATTTAAATGAGGGCAAAGTTTTTGGCAATTTGGAATCGCTTAAAAACAAAGAAGAAATATCGTTTGCCAAGGTCGTTTTTTCCCAATCCGCCATTTGATTTTGAGCCAGTTCTTGATCTTTAATTTTAAGAATTAAAATCGGCCGCGCCCCCTCTTTTTGGCTAAAATACGCGAAAGCGAATTCATTTTCATAATTTGACAGAAAATTTTTAGGGGCAAAAATTGGCATTAGATTAAAGAATTCCTCGGCGGTTAACGGCTTTCCCTGATAAGTTATTTTTATTTGCTTGATTGAGGCGCGGGATTCTTTAATTTTTGCCTCGGATTTTAGCGTTTGGATTAAAGCGGTTGATGTTTTTGACGGTAAATCAATTGTTATTGATTTATTGGGCAATTTATTGAAGAATTTTATCGGGGCGGTGGTTGTTGCGGTTGAAACTATTGGTGAAATTGGTGTGGTGGTTGTTGCTACCGGTGAAACAGTTGCCGGCAATTTACTCTGGATAAAAATTTTCCAATAACCGTAAAGTCCTGAAAGCGCCGTAAGAATCACGGCTAAACCGATGATCCCGAGCTTTATCCATACTGGCGTCGCTTTATATAGCGGTTTGGGTATTATTTTTGGCGGCACAACTAAAATCGGCGGCCCGATTGTCGATTGAGAGGGGATTTTTTCAACTTTTGGCATCGGTGTTAACACCGGCGCTTGAGGTGCTTTGTATTCCGTTTCTTTGGAGATAGGAGTTATCGGCGCGGGCGTTGGCGACGCTTTGGGTTTTTCTTCTTTTAGAACAACTCCGGCTAATTTATCCAGGTCGCCTTTCATCGTTCTTATAATAATATTTTCTTCCCACCCAATTTCGTTGGGCGAGGCTCGCCTTTCAGAGGCGGCTGGTTGGGTTGGGTCAGCCATTTATTATTTTTAGTTAAAAAGTTTAATCTGCTTTAATTTTAACACAAAATACTTTTAATCACTATCCACATCCGATATCAACTCGGCATCAACATCTAAATTACGGATATTTTATCGATCGTTTGAAAATCCGTAATCTTTGTTATATTATTATAAATAATGAAACATTTGGGACCCGCGAGTAAAAAAGTTTTACTTCTCTTAGAGGCCGGTTTTATTCTATCATTAACACGCAGACCCGATTATTATTTCCGAATTCTAAAAAAAGTTTCAAAAGAATGGAAAGAAATAAATGAACGGTATTTAAGAGAGACGATAAAAAGGTTATACAGATCAAAACTTGTTGATTATAAAGAAGCGGACGATGAGACGGTTGAGCTCACTTTAAGTGAAAAAGGAAAGAATAAAATTCTAAAATATAATTTGAATAGAATAGAAATTAAAAAACCGGCGCGATGGGACAAATTGTGGCGCTTGGTTATTTTTGATATTCCGGAAGAGGAAAGGACCGGAAGAATGGCTTTGGCAGCCAAATTAAAAGAATTGGGATTTTATCCTCTTCAGAAAAGCGTTTTCATTCACCCTTACGAATGCAAAGATGAAATTGATTTTATTGTAGAAATGTTTAATCTCGCGCCTTATGTGAGATTTTTAAGAGTTAAAGATATTGATATTGAAATAGATCTTAAAGAGCGATTCCGCTTGTTTTAAAAATTAAAGGATGTGAAATTGCGCCAAATTACGGATATTTTATCGATCGTTTGAAAATCCGTAATTTATTTCTGTACCCGCAATAATTTTTTATGGTTTCAATGTCTTTTAAGTCTTTCTTTTTGTTATTCTGTTTTTCCGAAATCAATAGTTCAACGCGGCGCGTCTTTAAGCGACAAACTGATTTTACCATTTTCAATTCTTTTTATTTTGACCGTCACTTTATCGCCGACGTTGACAATATCAGCGACTTTGTTGACGCGATATGGCGCCAGTTCTGAAATGTGGATCATCCCGTCTTTTCCTCTCCCAAATTCTACAATAGCTCCGAAATCAAGAATCCGGACGACTTCCCCGGCGACAATGTCGCCGACTTTATATTCTTTAATTATATCTTCTATTATTTTTTTAGCCTTAAGCCCGCTTTCTTCGTTTTCGGCGGTAATAAATATAAGGCCCGATTCCTCAATATCAATTGCGGCGCCGGTTGCGGCGATAATTTCGTTAATAACTTTGCCGCCGGGGCCTATCACCTCCCTGATTTTATCAACCGGGATTTGAATAGTGATAATTCTTGGCGCGAGCGGCGATAAATTAGGCCTTGGCTTGTCAATGGTTTTTGACATATTTTTCAGAATTTCAAGCCGCGCTTTTTTGGCTTGGTCTAAAACTTCTTTTAGAATTTTAGTGTCAATTCCGTTTATTTTGACATCCATTTGCATCGCGGTGACGCCGTCTTTGGTGCCGGCCACTTTAAAGTCCATATCGCCGTGGTGGTCTTCCGGTCCTTGGATATCCGTGAGTATTTTGTAATTTGTATTTTGTAATTTGGAATTTGGGGATTTTTCCATCATTAGGCCCATGGCAATCCCCGCCGCTGGTTTGGAAATCGGAACTCCGGCGTCCATTAAAGCTAAAGTGGAGCCGCAAATCGATGCCATTGATGAAGAGCCGTTTGAAGATAAAACCTCGGAAACAACCCTAATAACGTATGGAAATTTTTCTTTGGGCGGTACAACGGGCAAAAGCGCTTTTTCCGCCAAAGCGCCATGGCCTATTTCTCTTCTTCCCGGAGCGCCCATTCTGCCCGTTTCCCCAACCGAAAACGGCGGGAAATTATACATATGCATAAAATGCTTTTTTGTGGAAATAACCATTCCTTCAATAATCAGCACGTCGGAAGGCGAGCCTAAAGTGAGGGCTGATAAAACCTGCGTTTCCCCTCTTTGAAACAGGCCGCTGCCGTGGGTGCGCGGCAAAACTTCTATTTCCGAAGTCAATGTTCTCAATTCGTCGAGTTTTCTTCCGTCCGGCCGCCTGTCTTTTTCAATCACGTTTTTATGCACCCTTTCGTCAATCGCTTCTTCAAAGAAAATTCCCGCTTCCCGTATCTTTTCTTCGCCGAGTTCGGCGAAAAATTCTTTCATTCGGATTTTAAGCGTTTCCAAATTATTAACCCGTTTTGATTTGTCTTTTTCATAAATCGCGTTTTCCAAAGCGTTGTCGGCGTTTAAAAACTTCGCTACTTCATTTTTTAATTCCGCGTCGGCGGTTTTTACGGTTAGCGCCGCTTTAAAGGTTTTAAAATCGCCGCTTATTTTTTTATTAAAATTCGCCAAATCTTTAAAGGTTTGTTCGACGAAATCTATGCCTTTTACCAGTTCATCTTCTTTGATTTCATTCAAGGGGCCGGCTTCAATCATGTTTATTTTCAAATCCGAAGAAACCGAAACCACTAAATCGGCCAATCCATTTTCACGCTCCTCAAAAGACGGATTGATAATCCATTTATCGCCTGTTAAGCCGATTCTCACGGCCGCAACAGGGCCGTTCCAAGGAATATCGGAAATCATCAATGCGATGGAGGCGGCATTTATCGCTAAAACGTCAGGGTCGTTTTTTTCATCAACCGAAAGAACCGTGGTGACGATTTGAATTTCATTTCTTATGTTTTGGTCAAAAAGCGGCCTTATTGACCGGTCGATTAGCCGGGCGTTTAAAATGGCTTCTTCTGACGGACGGCCTTCGCGTCTCATGAATCGGG
>Ga0209541_10009483_pt1 | contig 15774 bp, 16 predicted proteins | sample RifCSPlowO2_01_FD_184027 | JGI IMG/M metagenome (GOLD analysis project Ga0209541, IMG submission 184027) | Groundwater microbial communities from Rifle, Colorado - Rifle CSP2_plank lowO2_0.1 (SPAdes) (version 2) | ecosystem: Environmental > Aquatic > Deep subsurface > Groundwater | place...
GAAGGCACAAAAACAGTAGAAAATTAGAAAAGGAATCTACGGACCTAGTCGCAACGTAGTCCGTAGAGGTTCAATTTTCTTTTTTTTCTAAGTTCTTCTAAAGTTTTTTAAATAGGGGTCTTTCTTCACAGACTATGCACATCCTCGGCGTCGAATCAACCGCCCATACCTTTGGAATAGGAATCATAACTGATAAAGGCGACATCCTCGCCAACGTCAAAGATAGTTATACCTCCCCCGATAAAGGAATGATTCCCCATGAGATCGCCCAGCATCATCAAAAGGTTGCCGAATCAGTAGTACAAAAAGCTTTCACTGAAGCTAAATTATCTTGGAAAGATATCAGCTTCATCGCCTATTCCGCCGGACCGGGTTTAGATCCAGCCTTATGGGCAGGTTACAACCTTGTTAAACAATGGTCAAAATCATACAACAAAAAAATAGTGGGTGTCAATCATTGTGCCGCCCACTTAAGCATCGGCAAGATGTACAATAAGCTCAAAGATCCCTGTTATCTCTATGTCTCTGGTGTCAATACCCAAGTGATTGTTGAAGAAGGCGGAAAGTATCGCGTGATGGGCGAAACTCTGGATATCGGCCTTGGCAATATGCTCGATAAATTTGGAAGGATTATAGGGCTGGGATTTCCTGCTGGCCCCCAAATCGAAGAATTAGCCAAGAAAGGAAAGTATGTTGAGTTGCCGTACGTGGTCAAAGGCATGGACGTTTCGTTTTCCGGTATTTTAACTAAGGTAGAACAATTGTGGGAAAAAAAGCCCACGTGGAAAGAATTGCTCCAGAAGCAAGGTAAAGATATTTCCTTGCCTTATATTGGAGAAGCAGCTGGCGAGGAAGGAGCAGCAATTCTTTCTAGAATTCATAAAGAAGAATTAAATAAAAAAATAACCAAAGAAGATCTCTGCTTTTCCATTCAGGAAACCTGCTTTGCCATGTGCACGGAAGTTGCCGAACGAGCCATGGCCCATAACGATAAACAAGAATTAGTATTAATTGGGGGAGTTGGCGCTAATAAACGCTTTGGCGAAATGCTTGCCATCATGTGTAAGGAACGAGGCGCCCAATTTTATAACGTTCCCATGAACTTAGCCGTTGACCAAGGTGTGATGATCGCCTGGGAAGGCTTCCTGAGAAAAGATACTTATGGAGATATGGAAGTCAACCCGCATTGGCGGGTAGATGAAGTCTAATTAATCACACCATTATCCCACAACTGTGAACTCCCCCATCACCAGTTGGCACCCATATATAGGGAAGACGAGAACGACATCGTTCTATCGCCTGAGGAGCATCATCACGATAGAATCTCTGCATCTGAGTTAATTGTGTTTCTGGAATAGACGCTAATGTACGCTGTGCTATCTCATAATTATCAATGGCCCACAGTGTTCTGAATTCTTCTTCATACAACTGCCCCAATAAATGATAAAATCGTCCTTCATTTGGTTCTAGTTTTATTGCTTCTTTGAGTGCTCTCTCTGCCCCTCTTCTCCACTCTTCCTGAATCATATGATCGTCAACCTGACGGCTGGCAACAAATTGAATGCGGGCATACTCCATCTGGTAATTCGCATTGCGAGAATCAAGATAGGCAGCCTGCTCGAATAAAGGCAGAGCATCGAGAAATTTACCAAGTACGCGATAGGACCATCCCAATTCATAATTGGTGCGTGGATCATTTGGGGCATATTCATGCGCCTGTGATGCTAATTGCAAAGCCCGCTCTCTTTGTTGTGCATCACCGCTTTGAAAAAATTCAGTTCTCTGTGCAACAATCTCTTTCAGAACAGTTTCTAGGTCCATAATATGTACTGCTTTAAAAGAGCTTATAAATATTATGGAATGAACTCAGATTACGCTTACATATTCCCGATGCAACTTCCTAAACATCTCTTCCAGCCCTCGCTCTAAGGTATCGCTGCTTTCGATGCGGCTTGGTATTGGTCGCGGTGGGGAATTTGAGGAAAGATAGAGTGCTCCTTTAATCATCAGCCCGTTTCCTTTTGCCAGCGGAAAAACTTCCAGTTGGGCATAGCGGGTTGGTGAACCATTACGGTAATGATACTTCTTGGTCAAGGGAGAGCTGTCCTGCCGCTGCAGGGAATACCGCTCGGCAAAGGCAGCAAGCGTGCTCTCAACCGCCCCCAGCAGGCCCTCTTCTTTCTCGGTAGAGAATACCTGTTCATCCCTGCTTTCATCTTCCAATTCGTCTAATGCCATGCTCATCACCTCGGAAGAATAAGTAGAAAATCATCTTTTAAAGGTTGTGAAGAATAGAGAAGGAATGGAAGTGAAGGGTTACTCCCCACCCTAGCCTTAAAGATTTGTTATTTACTAATGGTTACTCGTAAAACACCGATACTTTTATAAACCACAAAATTCTCCAAAATATATCAATTTATCGACGATAAAATAAAAATAAGCCCGCCTATAAAATCGTCTAAAAATATCCCGCTGATGTTCCTACCATGACTTCACTTCCAGACCAAAAACCACCGGAATCTCCGCCCCAAAATGAATACGGCGCAGCGCAAATCACCGTACTCGAAGGTCTGGAAGCAGTACGCAGACGCCCCGGTATGTACATTGGCGACACCAGTATGCGCGGCCTGCATCATTTAGTCTACGAAATTGTCGATAATTCCATTGACGAAGCTCTCGCTGGCTACTGCACTAAGATCATTGTTATTATCCATAAAGATAACTCCATTACCGTTATCGACAATGGCCGTGGAATCCCCGTTGATATCCATCCTAAATTAGGCATTCCCGCCGTGCAGGTAGCTTTAACCAAACTCCATGCTGGGGGCAAGTTTAACAAAGATTCCTATAAAGTATCTGGGGGATTGCACGGCGTGGGGCTAAGTGTCGTGAATGCCCTTTCCGTAGACCTTGAGATAGCCGTCAAACGCCAGGGAAAAATCCATTATCAAAAATATTCTCAGGGCAAGCCCGTTACCAAATTAGAAGAGCGTGGAGAAACCCCCGACAAAGGCACCACCGTCCGCTTCCTGCCGGATCCCGAGATTTTTGCCGAGAGAACGTACCATTACGACGTCCTTGCCAAACGGCTGAGAGAATTAGCCTTCCTAAATAAAGGCATTGACATAGAACTTATTGATGAGCGAGAGGAAAATAAACGTGACCAATTCAAGTACGAGGGAGGTATCAAAGAATTTGTCATCTTCGTTGATAAAAATAAAACTCCCCTGCATGAAGTCATCTACTTTGAAAAAACCAAAGATGACGTCGTAGTTGAAATTGCCCTGCGCTATAATGCCGGGTATCAGGAGAACATTTTTTCCTTTGTCAACAACATTGATACCATTGAAGGGGGCACGCATTTATCCGGCTTCAAAACTGCTTTAACCAGAGTCCTCAATTCCATGGCTAAGGAAGGAAACGGGAAAAATGACCTCAAGCTCAGTGGTGAAGATGCTATGGAAGGGCTCACCAGCGTTATTTCCGTCAAAGTCCAGGAGCCTTTATTTGAAGGCCAGACCAAGACCAAATTAGGCAACAGCGAAGTGTTTGGCATCGTCAGTTCCGTCGTCCATGATAATCTGAAGACCTATTTAGAAGAGCATCCTCAAATCGTAAAGTTGATAGTAGGAAAATGCCTTGATGCCGCCCGCGCTCGTGAAGCCGCCCACAAAGCCCGCGAATTAACGAGGCGTAAAGGCGCCTTGGAAGGCGCTGGCTTGCCCGGTAAATTGGCTGACTGCAGCAACCGCGATCCTGCGCAGTGCGAATTATATATCGTCGAGGGCGATTCTGCCGGTGGAAGTTGCAAGCAAGGCCGCAACCGTGAATTCCAGGCCATTTTGCCTTTGAAAGGAAAAATCATTAACGTTGAAAAAGCCCGCATTCACAAAATGATGGAAAATAAAGAGATCATCACCATGATTACTGCCCTGGGCACCGGAATAGGAGAAGAATTTAATATATCAAAATTGCGTTACCATAAAATCATCATCACCTGTGATGCCGATGTTGATGGCTCCCACATCATGACCCTCCTGCTGACGTTCTTCTACCGCTACATGAAACCGCTGGTAGAGCAAGGCCATATTTACATCGCCATGCCTCCTCTGTACCGATTACAGAAAGGGAAAAATATCCAGTACCTGTACCATGACGCTGAAAAAGATGCTCTCGTCAAAGAATGGGGTGAAGGTATTACCATTCAGCGCTACAAAGGTCTGGGAGAAATGAATCCCATCCAGTTGTGGGAAACTACTATGGACCCGGCAGTGCGGTCGCTGAAGCAGATTACCGTTGAAGATGCCATCGTCGCCGACCAAATTTTCACCATTCTGATGGGCGACGAAGTCGAGCCCCGACGGGAGTTCATCGAGAAGCACGCCAAAGAAGTGGTTAATTTGGATGTGTGAGTAATTTCATAATTTTTATAAAAAAGTTTATATAGCCAGTATGGCTATCCCTATAAATATGGAAAATAGAACTTTTATTGTGTTGATTGAACAAGATGAAGATGGAATATATGTTGCAAAAGTTCCTGATCTTCAGGGTTGTTACACCCAAGGCAAAAGCATTGAACAGGCCATGGAAAGAGTCAAAGAAGCGATTCAGGTTTGTTTGGAATCTGAAAAAGAAGCTTTCCTTCCTCTGAAATTTGTGGGCATCCAACAGCTTGAAGTAAAAGCCAATGCCTAAATTAATTCCTATTTCTGGTTGGAAATTATGTAAGATTGTAGAAAAATTAGGTTTTGAGAAAGTTCATCAGGTTGGAAGCCATGTACGATATGTTCATCCTGATGGCAGAAAAACAGTCGTTCCCGTACATGGTGGTGAGGAATTAGGGAAAGGATTACTCTTAGAAATTCTCAAGCAGATAGATATTTCAAAAGAGGAATATGATTTGTTGCGAAGAAAAGTGTGAATATCCTCCTAAATTTCTTAAATTTAACACAATCTTTTTAAAGTACCTGCTTCAAAACCTATTTTAGAACATCAGGAGGTTTTCACATGCCAGGATTCGACAAATCATTAGACCAAGAATTATTTTCCGAAGCACTCGGATTTGATAAGAGCAGAATCACCGTGAGTGTGTTTGCCTACAATAATGGCACACCCAAACTGCAGCTTTCGAGGGAAACCAAGACCATGGATGGCGAGTATTCCTTTGCCAAACTAGGCCGTTTAACCAAAGACGAAGTTGAGAAAATAATGCCTCTCATGGAAAAAGCCAAGAAGTTTTTGTGAATCTGACAAAAATTTCCCTGCGCTAAACAACAACGATACCCACAAAAATGGAAGATCAAGCAACCAGAAGCTATATAGGAAATATTATCTCCCTGCCAGATGGATATGAAGTAACCTTTCCGGATATTCCCGAATGCGATGTAAAAGCAACTCCCCTTCAGGGATTATCGTTGGAAAAGCTACAACAAACGGCAGAAAGAGCTTTATATAATCACTTGCTTGAATTAAGTAAGTGTGGAAAATCTATTCCCCCATCAGAGTACTTAGCAAGTCAAAGAAGTCTTGATCCCACCAGATACCTTCGAGCCACCATTGATCTTGCTGATTTAGTAACTGGTGCTGGAAGCTACGCTTTCTAATTTTTTTCTTGCTTTACTCAGTCCCTGTCTTTTTCAAAGAATATTCACAGAAAAACTTAATTTAATAAATCTAACCTCATGCTCACAAAGTTTTGTTTCTTTCCATACCTTTGGTTCCTAACAAAACCTTGTCTTTCATAGAAAGCTGTACTTTCAGGATGGGAATCAACAGTAATGAACCGACACGTCGAGGCATCATTTATTTTTCTTGCTGGTCCTAGAATGAAGTTGAAGCAAATTGTTCCCAGGCCCCTGCGCTGATAATGTTTATCAACCCCCAGTCGCCCGACTTTGAGCGCTGGATATTCATGCAAGCGTATTAAGTTCTGTGTTCCACTGCTTTCCTCCTGTTTGAGTTTTATCGCATCATTCATGACACTGAAGAAAGCAACCACTTGTTCTTTGTAAATAACCAGGAATGTTTTGGCTATGAGCTGGTTTCTATAATTGAGACTATCAATCTTAAGAAATTCATTGAGGTCTTCATCACCACAAGTCAAAATGATGTAAAGTGTATAATGAGGAAACCTCTTGCACTGCAACTTCAGAGGAAGTTATGTTTGGCAAAGAATTTATATTCATTATTCTGACATCTTCTGAATGATATGTTTCCCTAATCGCTTAAATACCCTGTCTGCTTCTGCAAACATTTTTTTTCTTTGTTCAATCTCCTCACGAGTCCTAGGTCTCTCTAATTCTTGATAGAAATTTTCCGCATCCACACCTTCTAAGGTTGGGGTAGGTTCAATTGGTCTAGCCATTGTATACTCAAAGCAATACCACCATTTAAAATGTTCGTCTCAGATTTTCAAACTCGTTACCTTAGAAACCCCTTCATTCATGCTCACTCCAAAGAGTGTATCCGCTTCAGAAATCAAGGCATCGTTGTGGGAAATGACAATATACTGCGCCTGGTCAGCATAATTTCGGATTAATTTTGCCAAGGTTTCAGAATTATGCTTATCGAGTGCCGCATCAATCTCATCCAGCACATAAAATGATGCCGGCTGATGTTCCTGGATGGCAAAGATGAATGACAATGCCGTCAGCGTCTTCTCCCCGCCCGATAACGATTTCAAGTCTAAAAATCGATTGCCGGCTAATCGCACTTTGATGCTCAGCCCATCATCAAATGGCTGATTCGCATTATCTAATTGCAGGTATGCTTTTCCCTTATTGAACAAGCTGGTAAAGATCCGCTGGAAGTTCTCATTGACTTGCGTGAAAGTCTTCATGAAATGGTCTTTCTTTTTGGTCTCGATTTCATTCATCAACGTCAACACATCGATCTTCTCTTTGTCTAACCCCTCTTTTTTTTCAACTAATTTAGTATATTCCCCTTCCACTTGCTCATAGATCTCCAGCGCTTTCATATTCACCGCTGACATCGAGGTGAGCATCGATTCAAATTTATTGATTTCATGCTGTAATTCCTGCGCATTCTTATTCTTGATGATCTCCGCATTCTTATATTTGCTAAACTCTTCTTGCAGCCCGGCTAATTTGGCTTTCACTTCCGCATTTTTCAACGAGACTAAATTAATTTCCCGCTCCTGGACCCGCATTTTCTCCCGGGCGTTTTCCATGGCATTCTCCGCTTTGGTAATATCAGCGCTTAATTTTTCCCGCTGGGCGAACAATTCCCGGTACTTGGAATAGAATTCCTTGCTTTCTTTCTCCTTGAGTTCCAATTCCTTCTCCTTTTGTCCAATAGAAGCATTCAAATTTTTAATCTCTCCCAAGAATTGCCCTTCTTCTTTCTCGTGCTGTTTCAGGATTTCTTTTATTTTCTCCTGTTCCGGCGCGATAAGCTGCTCTACCTGTGAAGAAATATTCTTGAAGTCCGACTCCATCCGCAACATATCCTCGCGGCACTTTTGTTTTGACTCTTCGTAGGCGCTTAATTGCGCTAAAACCCGCGGATTGCGAAGCTCACTCACTTGTTCCCGCAGCAGTTGTTTCTTGGTTTTCAACTCGCCTAGATCCTTGTTGATGGTAATAATATCTTTTTGGATGGCAGCTAGATTCTCGGTAACTTGTTTCAATTGCTGTCCTAATTCTTTCTTCATCCCCGTGGAGGCATCCAGATCAGCCGTATCTAAATGCAGGGTTTTTTCCAGCTTGATGATCTCTCCTTCTAATTCTCCTTTCTTGATGCGCAGCGAGGCGATTTCTTTCTCATTGGCTTCGCGCTTTATTTCCAGGTTAGCAACCACTCCTTGCAGTTCAGAAATATCATTGTCTACTTTTTCCAACTCTTCCAGCGAATCTTTCTCTTTGAATCCTAAAGCATTTTTTCGATAGATGAATCCTCCTTTCATCACTCCACTGCTTTCCGCCAGATTTCCATCGAGGGACGCCATTTTAATGCGCCCGATGCCCACTTGCCTGGCCGTCTCAATAGTATCGACGACCATGGTGCTTCCAAAGACATGGGCAAACGCTTTCTGAAAAGCTGGCTTGAACGAAACTAAGTTCAGTGCAAAATCATGCACTCCCGGCTGCTTCAGCAGTTTTTTGTCTTCGGCGCTGATTTCCGGATACTTGATCTTATTGAGTGGAATGAAAGCCGCCGTTCCTAATTTATTCTCTTTTAAGAATTGAATGCATTCTGCCGCAGTTTTATCATCATCCACCACCAGGTGCTGCATTTTTCCGCCGGCAGCTGATTCCAGCGCTAAAGAGTATTTTTTATTGACTTGGCCTAACTCTGCCACCGTTCCATGCACTCCCTTGAACTTCTTTTTGTTTTCCAGAATGTTTCGAATAGCCTGGTTGCTTTCCAGCCCGGCTTTATAGCTCATGGTCTGCGCATTTAATTTTGCCTGCTGTTCCTGAAGTTCTGCCACTTTGCGCCGGGCGTTAGCTACTTGTGATGCAAAACTGCTGTCCTGTTCGAGCAATTGGTTTAATCGCAGCGTCGCCGATTTAAAATTAGATTTGTGCTGCTGTAAAATCTTGATCTGCTCTTGGTTTCCTTTTTCCACTTCCTGCACTTTCTTGATGCGGTCATCGAGAGTTTGCAGTTGATATTCCACCTTATCCTTCTCTCTCAGAGATTCTTGTTGCTTCTGCCGCAGGTGCTGCACCTCTTCCTGCTTCTTCTCAATCAGCTGGTCTTTCTCTTCAATTTCGATATCGATATCCTGAGAAGATTCAATCTTATTTTTCTTCTTAAAAGCAGCAATGCTCTGCTCCAGGTCCTGCAGTTCTTTCTGTTTCTGCTTGAGATTCTGCTGCAGATCTTGTGCTTGCTGCTGCTGCTTGGCTGCTTTGTCCATCAATTCCTTGCTTTCTTCCTTGAATTGGTCCTTTCGCTGCCCGATTTTGTTGATTTCATCCTTCAAGGTTGAAATTCTGGCCTTCTCTTTGGCCAGGCTTACTTTTAAGTCCTCAATTTCCCGATGGACCTTGACCTGCTCTTTTTCACCTTTCTGTTCAATTTCCTGATTGATTTTGATGATGGTCTCTTTATGCTTAGCGATAGTATTTTTGAGTTCCACCACTTCTTTTTCCGCCACATTAATTTTATCCTGAAATCCAGCGCTTTCCACATCAAATTTACCCTTCACTTGTTCCCTCTCTTGAATCTGAAGATGAATATAGGTTGCTTTGTTGGAATCGATCTTATCTTGGAGTTCCTTAAACTGCAGAGCCTGATCGCGGTCTTTTTTTAATTCTTTCAGATAGGTTTTTCGCTCTTTGAGGATGATTTCCGCGTTATTCAGCTGCTCGTCAACTTTCTGCAATTCCAGCAGGGCTTTATGCTTCTTTTCCTCGTAAATGGTCACATCGCTGATTTCCTCGATGATTTTTCGCCTTTCCAGGGTATGCATATCCACAAACCGCATGATATCTCCTTGCAGGATGATATTATAGCCCTCTGGGTTAATCTTAGCCGCGCCTAAGAAATCAAGCACTTCCGTTCTGGTCAATTTTTTGCCGTTGACACGGTAAATGCTGTTGCCATTAGTAGTAATAGTACGGCTTACCACGACCTCGGGTGCAGGATTCGGAAAAACCTTTCCGCTGTTATCAAAAGCGATTTCCACCGTTCCCGCTGAGGAAGGCTTCTTGCTCTTCGCGCCGTTAAAAATCAAGTTAGCCGCTTTCTCCGCCCGCAGAGACTTGGACGACAGCCTTCCCAGGACGAAGCAGATGGCATCCCCCACGTTGCTTTTCCCCGATCCATTGGGCCCCAGAATGCAGTTAAACTTAGTATCGAAGGGGATATCAGTCTTATGCGCAAAGCTCTTAAATCCATGAATTGATATGCGGTTAATTCTCGTCACAGCAGTGTTCCTCTTTCTACCGAGGTTTTATTTTTGGTTTATAAAGGTTGCTATAGTCCAAAATTAATTCCGTACTCGTACTTTCTGAAATAAAAATTTACTCCTAATAAATAACAATTATACTAAGGGATTTCTGATGAAGCTATTTTTAGACTATATGAAGCACTGGTACGAGAAAGAATGATTGTATCCGTAGACCCGCAGAAACTGATTCTTCTGGCAACAGGATTATACTTGGTTTCAGCCAAAAAATAGGAATTTTGATTATTAAATATAGTAATGTTAGAGTTGATGAAATCAAGCTGATTCGCAGTTGTGCTACAAAATTGCTAATTCTCTTCCTTCTCTAACAGCATCTTAAATAACCCCTTCCTTTTGTTTCTTCTGCTTAAATTCTTTTGGGGTAAGACCAATAATATCCATGGAAACATTAAGCCCTCTTTTTAAACGATATAGATATACCATTCTTTGATAAAATTCAATCTTCTTAAAATCTTTAGATATTACCCAGAGATCATAATCACTGTCTTTTCTTGCAGTTCCCTTAGCCCGAGATCCAAAAAGAATAACTTTTTCTGGATGATACTGTTCTCGTAACCGTTTTAAAAAAGGGACTATTGGTTTAATTTCTGGTGAGTCCATCAGAGAGCCCCCTTGGCAAGTTTAAGAAATTCTTTTCCTACCTGTAAATCTGCTTCAGCCTGCTCCCACCAATCAGAAACCCGCAATTGATCCCTATTTTAGTAATTTTTCCAACGTTTATATAACTTTCTGCCCTGTGAAAGCACTTCTTTCATTCGTCCAATTTTACCTTTCACGAATAGATCAAATTCTTCATCGGAGTCATCGCTTTGGACATCAATAACCAGAATACCCAGTGAGGGCAGTCCCAGCACGTCCTCCAATTTTCCCAGAAGCATTTTAAGGACACTTCTCTATTGAATGATTCATAGCAGGAACTCCCATCTGTTTCCGATCTGGCGCAATGTATTTCACTTTTTCTTTCGCAACTTCTTTTTCTTCCCCTGCCTTCTTCTTAGCGATCTTATGGGCAATATGAATCGGTTCCGGCATTTTATGAGGATAACAAATCGCTCCCGTAATTATCTGCAGTACTGCTCCCAGCGAAACCAAATGCCCCGGCGATACGTACACTGGATTAGAATGCTCCCGGGTCTTGATTTCAAAACCCATAATTTCATTGAAGGCAATAATCTTCCCTTTCTCAACTTTCCCTAAAAGCAAGGCATCCTGCACCCCGATGGTTGGCTTATTAAGTGCTAACCCAATATGCGCTGCAATTCCTATTCGGCGCGGATGCAAAACCCCTTCCCCTTGCACCAAGATAACATCTGGTTCTTCTTCCAATTGATTATACGCTTCCATCAATGCCGGCATTTCCCGATAGGCCGTGTAGCCCGGATGATAGGGAAGTGGATTTGCTAACACATACGTTTTCTTTTCGATAAATTTCAGAGAAGGATACTCGCATACCACCACACAGCCGATTAATTTATTCCCTGCTTGCTGGCAGGCCATGCCGCCGATAGTTTTCACACTGGTAAAACCATCCCGTAGCACAACCTTAGGTGCTAATTTCACTTGTTCTTTTTTCAGTTCCAATAAGTCCATGGGCGACTCACCACTTTTAGATTTTACAATATCTATATTACAAAGTACTTATAAATGTTTCTACTTAAAAATTACTTAATAGTGATGAATTACAATCCTCTTGCCAGAACGCTCCAGACCTAAATCCAACCCATATCTTTTTTAGAATCTTACCATAACTGAATATTTAAATTTGTATTTCTGGGTACGAAACTCCTTCCCCTAATTCTCTCCAAAATCTTTATATACCCACTTTCTTTACCTTATCCTATGTACCTAGTAGACAAAAGAGGGATAGCGCCATTGATAGCAACCATGCTTCTGCTTTCCTTTGCTGTCTCCCTCGGCGTCGTAGTCATGAATTTTGGGCGCGCCCAAGTGGAATTGCAAGCCCAATGCCCTATCAACATCGGCTTAAAACTAGCGGTCATCAATGGTCAAAATCAGATTTGCTACGACCTAGCTAAAAAAGAAGTCACCTTTACCGTAGAAAACGGTGTCAACATCAACGTCGAAGGCTTGATTCTCAATGCCATCGGCAGTAAGGAAGCCAAGTCTACCGAGTTAAACGATGCCAAAATAATAAAGACCGGAACCTATCTTGGGCATGCCAGTTTTGACTCCAGCATCAGCGGCGACCTTCGCCAAATCAAGATCATCCCTAAAGTCATCATGTACGATGAAGAGCAAATCTGCGTGGAAAAAGCGCTGATAGCTGAAAACATTAAAGCGTGCTAAATTCTTTAAGAACAATCTTTATATATCCTGCTCTACTCCTTCTCTTAAAATGAGGCAGATAGTATCATCCTTTGACGGAACGCGGATTTATAGCTTGCATCATCGGGGTGAAAATCCTCTTACTTTAGTCTTCCTGCATGGTGTTGGCGCCAATTGGACCGTCTGGAAAAGAGAGATAGAATACTTTCAGCGCCGTGGCTATTCCACTCTTACTTTAGACTTGCGGGGGCATGGATTATCAGGCGCTCCGGAAGATTTCAAAAGATATAAGGTTCCTTATTTTTCCCGTGATGTGTATAATCTGCTGAAAGTGCAGGGGGTGCAGAACTTCTGTCTGCTGGGCCATAGTTTAGGCGGTGCGATTGCTATCAATTACTGTATGCTGTATAAAAAAAAGTATCCTGACTCTCTGGTGCTGGTAGAGAGCGCCAGTACCTATCCTTTTCGCCATAACCGCCTGCTTAACTTTGGGCCCCATGTTACCCGATTTTTACGATACTTAGCTAATTACAAGTTTAGCCGGCGGGCTACTGCCTTGCTGCAGCATCTTTCCCAGGTACAGGATGTAGACCTTTCCGTTGAAGGCGTTAAGGCCGAGTTTCATATGCTGAGCCATCTTATGAGCTTGACTCCCCTGCAAAGTATCGTTAAAACTTTAGATAATATGGAAGAATATGTCCATAAGAATCAAAAACTAATCTATGAAACGGTCCAGCATCTGGGTGTTCCCACGCTGATTCTTGCCGGTGAGCGTGATGACGTCGTTCCTTTAAGATACTCCCAGCACCTCAAAAAACTGAACCGGAGAGCAGAATTAAAAATAATCAAAGGAGCCCGCCATAAAGCCATCATCTGGAATGCCGATGAGATCAGCCCCCTCATCGAAGAATTCATCAGAAAGAATAAAAAATAAGATTACTGCTTTTTGACGATATAGATATTCTTAACTTTCGTATCATCTTTGCGAAACAGTGGATGCTCAAAGGCATAGAGTTTTACCCTTGGCGCCAGCTTGGGATTCTTTGATACCGATTCTTTAAAATCACGGTTTACTTTTGGCAGTTCCTTTCTTAATACTTGTTCATATTTCTGCCCCAGTCTTTTCTCTCCCCGGCAGTTCTTTTTAAGCTCAATATGGATAATAAAAAGGGGGTTATGCTGCCGATCAAAATCTTTCTCCATTTTAAAGCGGTTTATCTTTCGCTGCAGTTCTGGATGCAGCTCCGTGCACTCTTGGATATCGGAAGGATGCACGTTAGCTCCATCAAAGCTTAAGGTTCCATCGCTCCTTCCAAATACGCATAAGAAAGGCAGGTGCAGAATATCCTCCTCCTTCCCCTGAGCTTTGGACTTAAACTCAGGCCAGAAATGGGGACGATGTTTTTCAATAGCCCGTATCATCTCCTTGAAGCTCAACTTTCTTCCCGCATCATGGAGATTATATTTTACTTTCGGCAGCGCCGAGTGTTTGTCCAGGAGCGTGATTTCAAATTCGGGGCATCCTTCGGCGTTCTTCTTTTCCGTAATATAATGCGTCGTCGGGTTATACTGGAAAATCATCGGCAGGTCATTATGGGGGAAAAGCTCTTGTTTTAAAGCCGGATTCCTGGCAATGGTCTCCCGTATGAAAAAAGCCAGCGGGCTCTCGAATCCGATTCCGATGTCAATGTCCGATGCGCCGTAGGAGGATACTATTTTCGCTTTTTTCTGTAGCTTTTTGCGGAGGTGATACACCCATTCTAAAGTCACTCCCTCTCCGCCGGTGATGATATCGATGGTATAATCTTTCCAGGAAATCTGATCATCGTAATCATACAGCAGGTTGCGTACAAAAGGCGGATACCCGCCGATCAGGTAATTTCGCTTGTTGCCAAACATCTTCAAGGTATTGATGATATCCAAAGGATCGGTAGTGGTATTTTTGACTAAGGCCACCCGTTCCATCAGCTCACAGAATTTAACACCAGTTGCCCAAGGTCCGGAAGACCAGGCGCTCAACACAAAATAATCCTTCTTCTGTCCCCCAAACACATAATTAAACTCAAAATTGACTGCTTTGAACAGCAGGCTTTCTTCACTGAAATCATGGATCCAGTTAGTGGGTATCCCTGAAGTTCCCCCGCTTTCATCAACATTTCCCCGGGTGGGAAGATGCCCGCCCCGGCACCGCTCTTCAAATGGAAACTGTTTTACATAATTAACCTTGTCCGTAGCTGGCACCAGTGATTCAAAGTCAGCGATAGTCCTTATTCGCTCTGGCTTGACTCGGTTCCGGCGGAGAAACTTGGCATATGCCGGCGTTTCCGATGCTGCTATGGTAAATATATTCAAAGCTTTTCTCTTAGAAATCTCTTCCAGCAGGTCCGGGTCAATAGTATTCAGGAACTGCTTCGTCAGCGAATAATGTGAAAGGATTAGACTTTCCATTCCTTCTACTAGGAGCACTGGAAGACGTGAAATAATTTGGCTGGCCATCGTTCCTCTTTAATGAGAGTTCCTTTTGATAGTTTATTAATCTTTTCTGGTGTTAGTTTATACTCTCTGAGTTTATACTATATATCTTCTACACTCTAAACACTTATAAATATGATTAATCATTTATAAGTAGTATTGGTAACCTCACTCGTTCCTGTCCCCATCTGTAAAAGTGTTTCCCTGCAATTTCTGATAGCGCATGCTGAGCAGCCCAATTTGCTCCAGTCAGCCGGCGATCCTTTCTTACGGGAATTCGCCCAACGTGGATCATTCTACGATGAATTCATTGCCCTGGTTGCCCAGCGCGTTCCGGCCTACACTGAAGAAAAATTATTGAATACTAAAACTTTCTTGCCCCAGCAGGACTATCAGCGCATCTTAGATTGTTTTAAGGAAATCAGTGGAATCCGCAATCCTTTCCATTATCGAGAGTTAGGGCGAGTCATCCCGGCCGTGGGAGATGCACTTTCTCAATTAGCATCCACTGCCGCCGGTCCCGAATGGGTGATTGAACTAAGTCCACGTTATAACGCTGATCTGAATAATGACCAGAAGATAGTCGTCGAAAGAATAGAACTTTCAGGATTCAAAGTCCATGCTGCCATTCAACACTATTTTCTTCCCCGCTCCCCTGACCATCCCCCTTACTTTGAGATGGTGACTGCAGCTCTGGGGTATTGGGAAGGTATTCCCTTAATCTGGGGATACCCCCTGTTTGGAGAAACCGTATTGCGCGAAGTGCAGCTCTCCTTGGAAGAACTGATAAAGCGTGATTATGCCTACCTCCATTTGCCATATCAGGAAAATGATGATACTATTCTCCTGAATCAGAAACCTGTTGCAAAAATATTTTCCTTAAAAGATAATCCTCAGAAAATTCTTGGCTACTCACCGCAGGAAGAGTATCTCAGCAAAGAATTATCCAGCTATCACCCCAGCGAACTAAGTGAAGATCTCACGCTCGATGGCATAACTTTTGCCAAAGGGACAAGATTTGGCATGCCTTGCAATCGCTATGAAGTTACTTTGCCAACCGTGGGGGTAGGAAGGCGATT